>Ga0209992_10000373_pt1 | contig 60472 bp, 60 predicted proteins | sample 2SBtaG_2_FD_182564 | JGI IMG/M metagenome (GOLD analysis project Ga0209992, IMG submission 182564) | Deep subsurface microbial communities from Kolumbo volcano to uncover new lineages of life (NeLLi) - 2SBTROV12_ACTIVE470 metaG (SPAdes)... | ecosystem: Environmental > Aquatic > Marine >... | reverse complement strand
TATTGCTGATGTTATCAAAATTATGAAAGAAGAGGGTGTTGACCATATTCAAATGAATACTAATGGTATCAGACACGCAATGGATCCAGAAGCTGCAAGAGAAGTAAGACTTGCTGGATGTAACAACCTGTATCTTTCATTTGACGGTGTAACTGCAAGAACAAACCCAAAGAATCACTGGGAAATTCCATATGCCCTTGACAGTTGCAGAAAAACAGGTACTACTGTAGTATTTGTCCCAACAGTAATCAAATCAATTAACGACCACGAATTAGGTGGAATTATCAGGTATGCACAAAAGAACATGGATGTAGTTCATGCAGTAAACTTCCAACCAGTATCACTTACTGGAAGAATGGGTAAATCTGAACGTGAAAAATATAGAATCACAGTTCCTGATTGTGTTCAAAGAATCGAAGAACAAACAAACGGTGAAGTAACTGTTGATGACTGGTTCCCAGTCCCAAGTTGTATGCCACTAACTAATGTAATTGAAGCATTTTCAAGTAAACCAAAATACGAATTATCTATTCACTTTGCTTGTGGTGCAGGAACATACATCTTTGAAGATGCAGATACAAAGAAGTTTGTCCCATTAACAAAATTCTGTGACATTCAAGGAATGTTAGAATTGTTTGAAGATAAAGCAGAAGAGATTCGTTCTGGTAAAAACAAGTACTTTACAATGCTTGAAGTTGTAAGAAAACTCAAAGGCTTTGTTGATACAAAGAAGCAACCAGCAGGATTAGACTTAGCAAAGATGTTTGGTAATATCTTGATGAAGAGATCATTTGATTCAGTTGGTTCATGGCACGTCAAAGGGTTATTCCTTGGTATGATGCACTTCCAAGACAAATACAATGAAGATCTTGAACGATTACAAAGATGTGATATTCACTATGTAACTCCAGACCTCAGAATAGTTCCATTCTGTGCATTCAATGTAATTCCAGAATGGTATAGAGATAGAATTCAAAAGAAATACTCTATCACTGTAGAGGAATGGGAAGAAAGAGAAGGTGTTAAACTCGAAGACGGTCTTTACAGAGGTCTTATGAGACGTGGAGCAGGTGATGAACTTGCTGCTGGCTGTGCAAAGAGTCAGATGTTCCATGATGCTGCTCAAGCAACAATGTAATAGGATTTTTTAATCCAAGACCTTAAAAGGTCTGAAAATTATTTTGATTTGTGAAAATTCTTATCGGTTCTCCAACATCCACTGGCATTGGTGGAATTGCTAGACATGTTCAAGGCTTATCAAATTTTTTAAAATCACAAGGACATCAAGTGGAAATTATTTCATCTGATAATACATTTACAATTCCTATAAAGAAATTAAAAAATCCTAGCTTTATGCTATCTGCATTTGTAAAAAGTGCATTTAAAAAAAATTTTGATATTGTTCATGCACAGGGACCTCCTGCAGCTTTTGCAATGAAAAATGCATCTGGAAAAAAAGTTCTATCTTTACATGGAATTCATCACAAACAAGTAAAATTATTGCATGGAAATACTGCAGGAACATTAGCAGAAAAATATGAAAAATTTGCTTTAGAATGGGCAGATGTCATTACAGTATCTTCAAAAGAAATGATGGATTACTATAAAGAAAAAGGATATGCTGTAGAATTTACTCCAAATGCATTAGATATTGAAAATTTACCTAAAAAAGAAAATAGACAATATGAAAAACAAATTATCTACGCAGCAAGATTATCTGAAGAAAAAGGCATTCTTGATGTTTTAGAAATTTCTAAAAAATTACCAAATGACATACATCTAATAATTTTAGGTGATGGACCAGAAAAATATAAAGTAGAAAAGATTGCCTCATCAAACTCTCAGGTCCATTATTTAGGTCCAAAACCAAAAGAGGAAACAATTTCACTAATACGTGGATCTGATCTTTTATTACAACCATCATTGATGGAAGGTGGAATCAGTTACACTTTATTAGAATCCTTAGCTTGTAAAACTCCAATAATATGTACTCCTGTAGGAGGAGGAAAAGAATTTTTTATTCACATGGATAATTGCTATTTAGTTAAACCACATGATACAAACTCTATTCTAGATGGAATAAACACCATAATCTCAAATCCTGAAATTCATAAAAAACTAAGTAAATCTGGTTATAATTCTGTACAAAAATTTGGATGGAAAAATATTGGATTAGAATATGTGAACATTTATGAAAAATTACTCACTTTAAACAATGAATAAAAAAAAGAATAATAGTTATTACATCGAAAATATTTGAAACAATTATTGCAATCAATATTATATAAAAAAAATATTCTTGTAACTGGCGGGACTGGTTCTATAGGTCAGGCATTAGTGAAAAAAGCTATTTCTGATGGTGCCAAACATGTAAAAGTTTTCAGTAATGATGAAAATGCACTTTATGAGATGGAATTAGAATTTGAAAAATTTAAAAATATTGAATATGTAATTGGTGATATTCGTGATAATGATAAAGTGTCATCACTTGTAAAAAATTGTGATATTGTATTTCATGCAGCTGCATTGAAACATGTAGATCGATGTGAACTACACCCACTTGAAGCAATGACTGTAAATATTTTGGGAACAAATAACATTGCAAAAGCTGCTGTTCAAGAAGGAGTAAAAAATGTCATTTGTATCAGTACTGACAAAGCAGTAAATCCAATTGGAGTAATGGGTGCAACAAAATTATTGGCAGAAAAATTATTAGCCGCAGAAGCATTTCACTCAAAATCAAAAACTATATTTGCGTCTGTACGATTTGGAAATGTTTTTCATACAAGAGGTTCAATTTTACCAAGAATTGAAAAGCAAATTCAGAAAGGTGGACCTCTTACATTAACTGACGAACGAATGAATAGATTTTTTATGACAAAAGAAGAAGCTGTTAATTTAATTATTAACGCAACAAAAATGGCTAAAGGTGGCGAGACATTTGTCTTAAAAATGCCTCTTTTAAAACTAAATGATCTTTTTGAAGCAATGAAAGAAATTGTTGCTCCAAAGTATGGATTTCTTCCAAGTCAAATTAAAACTAAAAAAATTGGTATTAGACCTGGGGAAAAATTAACTGAATATTTACTTACCAGTTTTGAAATGGAACATGCTTTAGAAACAAAAAATTTCTTTATTATACCTAAAATGTTTGAAATGAATGACACAAAAAAATATCCTGGATCCAAAAAACCAAAAAATATTTCTAGATATTTTTCAAATCTTTCCCCATTACCTAAAAAAGAGATTGTAAAATTTTTAAAAACTATTTATTGAAAACTTTTCAAGTTTGGAAATTTACCTTAAAGATTTTCACTTTTAATTTTTCATATTCTTGATTTGAATCAAAACTTTTAATCAAATATGGATATTTTTCATCATTATCAAAAATTTCTTCAAATATAGGATATCTATTATCAATTTGATTATCTATTATTACATAGGAAATTTTGTTATTTTTTAAATAATTTGTAAATTGGCTTTCATTGAAGAGTGTAAAAAATGGAAAATCGGTTTTAATTCCTTTCCCTTCTTTGTATTTTAATGGAATTGAATTTAAATCAAATAAATTATTTTCAACATGATATAGTAAATCACCTGTAATTTTACCTGAATAATTTTCTGAAACATATTTTCCAAACATTTCTTTTTCAGTTATCAATTCATTATCCGTTTTTGGATACAAAATAACTATTGAAGAAATAATTAAACTGAAAATAATAATAGTTAAAATCACATTTTTCCTCTTCACATTAGTTAAAATTTTCTCTAATCCAATAATTCCAATAATTGAAGATAGAGGTAAAATTAGTAATAAATTCCTAATTTCTGCAGATAATGTATATTGGGGAATAGCAATTATTATTGAAATTATTATTCCTAAAATCAATAAATATTCTTTCCATATTCTATTTTTAAAAATGAAGAATAATCCAATTGGTAATAGAAAAATTAAAAATTGTACATTGATAATAATAAAATGATAACTTTCTTTTATTATCGCAAAGAAATAATTTTCTAATAATGTAATTTTATGAAATTTATCTGAATTTGGATTTAATTGTTCATCATTCAAGAATATTTTTGCTGTTTGTAGCAAATGTGGACTAAGGTTATTCTCATTTGTATTTACTGTACTTGAAAATCTATTCATTATTGGAATAGCTTCTGAATCTGCATCATAATAATGAGGAATTGATATAATTGTAAATATGCTTATTCCTATTAAAAATATAAATAATAATTTCTTCTTTGATCTAATTTTCATTGAATATCCTAATAAAATAATAATTAAAATTACAATTCCATTTAATCTAGTATCAAATGCTAATGCAGCAAAAATAAAACTAAGCATTGTATATTTTGAGTTATAACGTAACATACAATAAATTGAACCTAATGAGAGGAGTAAAAATAATGGCTCTGTTATTCCCCAAGTTGAGTTTTCTATAATATGAATACTAAATGCAAAAAATAAAGATGCTAAAATTGAATATTTTTTTTCAACAAATTGTTTTGCAATAAAATAAACTATTGGTATAGTAGATACTGAAAGTCCAATTGAAATTAATCTAATTAAATTTACATATTCAGTGTATGTTTCAAATTCAAAAACCCTGAAAAAAAGTGATAATACTAAAGGCCAAAGAAATCTGCTATTAAAAAAATCATAATTATTATGTGAAAAATTAAATGCTTCAGTAAAAAAAACAACTACATCTGGTGCAACTGATGGTAAATTCCAAGGTGTAATAATTATACGAAAAATTACCGCTGCTAAAATAATTAATCCAAGTATTCTAATTTCCTTACTGTAAATTTTTTCTAAATTTATCTCTAGAGATCCTAAAACATTCAATATTTTCTCCTAAATTTGCAAAATATTAAACTGTATTAAATCATCTGTAAATTTTCTCATATCTATGAATTTCCATACTATGAACTAAATTTTTTCATAAAAATGTAATATGTCATTAGTCCAATTCCTGATAATACGAAAGATATTGCAACTCCATTAATTCCATATATTTCTCCAAGGGTAAATATTCCTAATAGATATATTGCGATAGATATGCTTTGTCCAACTATGACAATTTTACTTTTTTCTTTTCCTAAATAATGTGAAGAAAAAGCAGTTGCTATTGAATTAGGAATAATATAGATACTTAAAATCTGTATTACCTCTACAACTTCTTCAAATTGAGGGAAAAATATTGGCAGTATAATTGGTGCAACTGTTATTCCGAGTATGGCGAATCCTATGGAAAGAAGGATTGTAATCATTTTTACTTTTTTTGTGGCAATTCCACTGGCATCTCTTGGTAGAGTATAGGTGTATACTAGACCAGGTAAGATTAATAATAATCCTAAAAATTGAAAGCCTAAATGAAAATTTCCTAGTGCCACAAAACCCAATAAAGGAACTATTACAATTTTGTCAATTTGCCCAGCAAATATTTTTTCAATATTCATGCCATAACTATTTATCATAAATCCTCGTCGCGATTTGAGAATTGAAAAATCAAGTTTATCTTTTTTGAATCCTTTAATGATTATTGGAATTAAAAATAGAAATGAAATACTCATTCCTAAAATTATTCCATTTGGACCAAAAATAAAATAAAAAGATAAAGATAACACTACAGATATTATTTTCTGAACAATGAAATATTGGGCATAATTTTTGTATAATTTTCCACCAAGTAGACTTGCTATACCTAGATCGAAAATTAATGATGAAATTATGTAAATGCTTACAACAATTTCATTTAAAATAAAGTATACTACAATAGATGAAATTGTACCAAGAATCAATGATATTAAATACACCGGTGGTTGAATTGCAATTTTTTTTGCAGTATACACAATTATTGTTTGCGCAGATCCAATTAATGAAAGTCTAGTAGTCATCAATGCAATTGCAATTAAATAACTTACTTGACCATATTCTTCAACTGTCATTAAAGTAGCAATGTATAACCAAAATAAACTAGCAATTCCTTTGGTAACTAAATTTGCAATTCCAACATATTGTAAATCTCTGGTTTTTGATACAAGGTTCTTTAAATCATTCCAAAAATTTACCATAATTTCTTATCCTCTTTAGGCATTTTTATCTAATTCATTTGAAACAATTAACCCTAAAGTTGTTTATTTTCTCTAAACTTTGATGTTTTTTGGGCATAATTTTTTTTCCATTTACCAATAATTTCATTTGTGTCTTTTATCATTTCTGGATTATTTGAAAATAATTTTAATATGTCATTCATATGAAAATCATTTCCTAGATATTGAAAAATTTTCCTTGCTAAAACTAAATCCTCTGGATAATCTAAATCTAATTTAATTTTATTTGTAATCATATGATCTATTTCTGGAATGATGTATTTTTTTTTAATAGTATTATTTTTAGTAAAAAATTCAGTATATCCGTCTTCAGTATCATTTACTTTTTTTGTATTGCATATGTCTTCTAATACAGTAGTTTTGAATCCTCCTGGAATGATTCCATGTATGAAAAGACTGCCTGGATTAAACTCAAATTTTGAATCATTTCCACGTACAAAATCAATATCCTCATTTTGAAGAATATTAGATACTTCATCTACATAATTGATATCTGTATAGATTTTATCTCCGCTTACATCAATTATAATATCTGTATTGTAATTTTTTGCAGCATCTAGCAATCTTTTTAGAATATCTTTGTCGCTACCACGAAAATATTCTATATTTTTTTCTTTAAGAAATTTTACAAAAACGTCATCTGAAGACAAATTTGTAGTACATACAATTATTTTTCTTATTTTTTTTGATTTTTTTATTCTATTTACTAAATTCTCAATCACTGTTTTATCATTGATTTTTTCTAAATGTTTTGCAGGAAGTCTATGACTAGTTGATCGTGCTAAAATAAAAACATCAATATTCATAATTATTTCTTAATCCATTCATTTTTTAATTTTTCATTTGTATGAATTTATTTTTTTTAGATGATTTTCTACATGCATCCATTACTTTTGCTTGTTTTAAAAGATCATCTTCAAATACAAAATCACAGATCTTTTCACCTTTAATTTCCTTAGAAAAAGATTCAATCATAATTTTAAAATGATTTCTTGGTTTAATACTAATTTTCTTCTCTTTATTATTGGAATTTAATAAAATCATAGGTTTCATATCTCCTGGAATATTATATGCTCTTGATAATTTTAAAAATCCTTTTGTTCCCCATAAAGAATATGATGATTGATATGATAATCCATATCCTGTAACCATCTGTGCAAATTCTGAATTACTATATTTTAGATGAATAGTTGTTTTTACATCAATTCCATTTTTGTCTATTGTAGATTGACACATAACACCTATTGGCTCTTTATCAAAAATTATTCTACTTGCACAAATTGGATAACATCCGGCATCATTTAGAATTCCTCCTCCTAAATCTTTTTTAAAACGAATGTTATTTTTTGGTGGAGATGGAAATCCATATCTTCCAAAGAATGAATATATATTTCCAATTTTTCTAGATGCAATTATTTTTTTAACTCTTTGATGTGAGGGGTGAAATCTAAACATAAAACCTTCCATAATTCTAACATGATTTTTTTTTGCTTCTTGAACTATTTTCTTTGAATCCAAGAATGATGTGGTTGAAGATTTTTCACAAATGATATGTTTTCCTGCTTTTGCAGCTTTGACACACCATTTTTTATGAAGACCTACAGGGACTGAAATGTATACTGCATCTATCTTATCATTTTCTAATACCTCTTCATATGTTCCAAAATTATTGCAGTGAAATTTTTCTCCAAATTTTTTAGCTTTCTTAAGTGATCTACTACCAAACATTTCAATTTGAGCATTTTTAGACTCTAATATGGCTGGAATAGTGGAACTATTAGCAATTTCTGAACAACCAATTATTCCGTATTTTATCACTTTATTCATAAATTCCTATTTTTATTTACCTTAAAAAAATAATCGAATTTAGATTTTTTTTAAAATTTGGCTGAAATTGTACTTTTTGGATGATATTACTAAAATATTCTTTATTTCTTAAAAAAAAAACACATTTTATTCAAAAACAAAAATTAAAAACTCCTTAATTTTACATTATATGATGAGTAAGAAAAAAGAAAACGGTATTGATTATTTGGATGTAACATATGCCGAAAATGACAAGCCGAGAACTGATTTCCCTTTTAATTTAGCAAAACATATTGTTGAAAAATTTAATTTGAAAAAAAATAATAAGATTCTAGATGTTGGTTGTGGTAGATGTGAAGTTTTAACTGCTTTTGGTCAATTAGGGTTAGACATTTCTGGCATTGATGCTTCTGAACGAATACGAAATTTTGCACCAAAAGATATTTCAAAACTTGAAATTTTAGATTTCTCTAAAGAAAATTTTCCCTTTAATGATAATGATTTTGATGTGATATTTACCAAATCTGTTATTGAACATGTACATGATCCAACCCATTTTATGAAAGAAATTTTAAGAATCTTAAAACCAGGCGGTATTTTTATCTCTTTAACTCCTGAATGGGCAAGTCAAATCAAAACTTTTTATGATGATCCCACACATGTACACCCATATCAGCCAAAGGGTTTGAAAGATCTTTTAATTTTGTCTGAGTTTAAAGATGCTGATGCAGAAATATTTTATTACCATGAATTATTATGGTCCTCGTCATTTTGTAGATTTGTTGCATCCATACTAAGAAAAATTATTTCAAATAAAACAGGACGAACTCTTACAAAATCTACAGGAATAAAATTATTTAGATGGGGTGTCGAAAGACAAATTTTAGGATATGGATACAAATAATATTATTACCAAATAGTCCATCCACCATCTAATACAAAATTTGCTCCAGTTACATATGATGATTTTGAAGAACAAAGATATTCTACTATTTCATTAAGTTCCTCTTTTTTCATCATTCTTTTTAGTGGTGTTAATTCAGAATATTTTTGTTTAAATTCTTCATCTTGATCAAATTCTACTCCTCCCGGAGATATGCAATTTACTCTAATTTCTGGTGCTAGGTGAGTTGCAAGAAATTTTGTCATATTTGTAACGCCTGCTTTAGAAATTGAATATGCTGGATGTTTATGACCTCCATCATAAAGATCTGGTCTAGCAGAAACAATTCCTGTAGATGCAGAAAAATTTACTATTGTACTATTTTTATTATTTCGAGCAAATTCCCTACAAACTGAGAACAAAGCAGTTAGATTAATCTCAAGAAATTTACTAAATGATTCTAATGAAAATTCGAATAATGTTGGCCTTTTTTCACCTTTGGCAACATGATCATTTAATGCAAAACAATTGATTAATGAATCTCCATGATTTTGGCAAAACCATTCCTTGACAAATTTTTCATCTGTAAGATCATGTCCCAAAGTTAAATCTAATTTTATAATTTCATGATTTTTAGATAAATACGTAGATAATTCTTTACCAATTAGTCCTTCTGACCCTGTTATTATTATCTTCAAATTTATCTGTCTATTTGACTAATGCTACCTAAAAATATCTTTCAATGTATTTCATTATGAAATCTCTATATTTTGTACAAGTTATCTCTGGTTTCTCATTTTTTATTCTTGCCCCTTGAAGTATGAGATCTCCTTTGTAGTCTATCTCTTTTAGAGTTGAAAAAAATAAATCAAAATCAACATTTCCTTCCCCCAATGGCACTGTATTTCCATGTAATTTCCTATCTTTTATGTGAATATTTTTGATATATTTTCCTAGTAGTACTAATTCTTCTTTTGGATCAAATCCTAACGATGCACTATTACCTGTATCATAATTTAGAACAATATTCTCGTCATCAATTTTTTTTAATAGTTTTAGTATTTTTTGAGGAGAATAGTCTGTTTCAAGACCTATCAAGATTCCTAAATCTTTAGCATTTTGAGTAATTTCTTTTAAATTATTAATTAATTCTTCCTCCTCCTCTTCATTTTTCATTGATGATGAATCCACAAGAGGTATTTCCAAAATTTTAATTCCCAACGAATCTGCGTTTTTTATTAATTTTTTGAAAACTAGCAGATTTTTTCTTTGTTCGTTTTGTGAAATTCGAAATAATAAATTATTCATAAAAAAATCACAACAGAGTGAATTAATCTTTACATTATATTTAGATGATAATTTTTTTATTTCATAAATTTGTGTATCATCTGTAATAGGATTTTCATATTCATCGATTATCCATTCTATTGAATCAATATTATTTTCTGAAGCAATTTTGAATTCTTTTTCCCAATATTCATATGGAAATGCTTGAATTTGACTATTTATCATAGGTGATAATCTTCCTTGCATTACACCTATGTTTAGATTAGATGTCATGCAAAAATTCAGGTAGAACTTATTAAATCTCTTGTGTAAGTTAAGTTGTTGATTTCTAAATTACTTGTTAAAAAATTTCAAAGAATCAAACTTGTCTTGACTGATGTAGATGGTGTTTTAACTGATGGAGGAATGTATTATACTAAAAATGGTGATTTTATGAAACGATTTTTTGTACGTGATGGCATGGGAGTAAATCTTCTAAAAAAACAAGGTATCCCAACAATAATTGTTACAAAGGAAAAAAACATTGTAACAAAAAAATGGTCAGATAATATGAATATTGAAAAATTGTATCAAGGAATTCTAAAAAAAGAAGACGTTTTGGACGAGGTCTGTAGTAGATATGGTTTACAATCAGAAGAAATTGCATATATGGGTGATGATATCAATGATTTGGAGCTTTTGAAACTAGTGGGTCTTTCTGCAACCCCTTCTGATGCATCTGATGATGCTATCAAATTATGTGATTTTACTTCTAAACATAGTTCTGGAAATGGTGCTTTTAGGGAATTAGCAGATTTAATTTTATTAACACAAAATAATAAACGTAAGAAATCTTAGAAGTATTGTATTGCCCTTTATTATTGGAGAAATAGGAATTAATCATAACGGTGACATTAACATCGCTAAAAAACTCATAGATATGGCCAAAGAAAGTGGATGTGATGCTGTAAAATTTCAGAAACGAACCATAGATAAGGTCTATTCTAAAGAGATTCTGGATACTCCCCGTGATAGTCCTTGGGGGAAAACAACTCGAGAACAAAAGATGGGATTAGAATTTGAAAAAGAAGAATTTGATATTATTGATAAATATTGTAAAGAAAAAGAAATTCAATGGCATGCGTCATCTTGGGATATTGACTCTCAAATCTTTTTACAACAATATGATTTAAAACATAACAAAATTGCTTCTGCAATGCTTACTAATCTTCCATTATTGGAAGTTGTTGCAAAAGAGGGTAAACACACGTTTATTGGTACTGGGATGAGTGATCTTGATCAAATTCGTACAGCAGTTGAAATATTCCAAAAACAAAATTGCTCTTTTGAATTAATGCATTCAAACAGTTCTTACCCAATGAAATTAGAAGAGGCTAATCTTCAATGTATTATAACATTAAGAAATGAATTTGATTGTGATGTAGGTTATAGTGGACATGAAACTGCTTCTTATCTATGCTGTTTAGTTGCAGCTACTTTGGGAGCCACTTCTATTGAAAGACACATAACATTAGATCGTTCTATGTATGGTTCTGATCAATCTGCATCATTAGAACAAGCAGGTCTTGATAGAATGGTAAAAAATGTGAGAGAAGTTAACATGGTTCTTGGCGATGGTGTTAAACGAATTTATGATTCAGAATTACCTGCAATGAAAAAACTTCGTATTAATATTTAGAAAATTATTCTATATTCATTCTGTTTAATCTGATTTCCTCTGAAATCAATTCTTTATCAAATGAGATTGCAAAAACAACATATTTTGCAACTTCTTTAGGATCAAGAAATGTTTCAAAGTCTTGATCCTTTGTGATCTTTCCCATTTCTGTTTTAATGGATCCTGGAGAAATACAAAATGTTCTTACATTTTCTGTTTTTAATTCATTTTGTAATGTTCTTGATAAACCTAAAATTGCATGTTTTGATGCACAATAAATAGACCCATTCTTAAAACCAGAATATGATGAACTAGACCCAATGTTAACTATTCTACCCCATTTGTTTTTGATCATTCCTTCTGAAAATTCCTTACAAAAAACAAATGGTGCTCTGATGTTAACATTGAAAGTTTTTTCAAATTCTTCTAAAGTGATATTTTTAATTGGTTTGCTGAGAAATATTCCTGCACTGTTAATTACTATGTCAAATTTTTTGAATGAATTTTTTGCATTTTTGATGATCTTTTCCATATCTTCTATCTTATTTAGATCTCCTTTTTGATACTCAATTTTTAATGAATTTTCTGCTGAATTTTTAATGATATCTTTTAATTTTGACAATTTTGCTTCATTTCTTCCAGTTAGAAACAAATTACATTTTTGAATAGCTAGTTCTTTTGCTATTTCTTTTCCTAATCCTCCAGTAGCTCCTGAAATAAAACAAGTTTTCCCTTCAAAATTAGATTTCATCATCTTTTTCCTTTTGGTATAATTCTTCTTCAACCATTTGACAAATAATATGATAAATGACCCTATGTCCTTCTTGAATTCTAGGTGTTGATTTTGATTCAATTGAAATATCAATATCTACAATATCTTTAATTTTCCCTCCATCATTCCCTAACAAACCAATTGTAAATGCACCATTATGTTTGGAAATCTCTAAACCTCTTTTGACATTTTCTGAATTGCCACTGGTAGATATACCAATCACTATGTCTCCACTATTTACAAGGCCTTCACATTGTCTACTGAATACCTTGTCGTATGCGTAATCATTTGCTATGGCAGTTAATGCAGATGTATCAGTTGTTAATGCTATTGCAGGATAACTTTTCCTTTCCAATGTAAATCTCCCAACTATTTCTGCAGCAATATGTTGGGCATCAGCTGCACTACCTCCATTTCCAAAAACAACAACTTTTTTTCCATTTAATATGGCATTGGTAATTTGATTAATTACATAGATGATATTTTCTGAGTGATCTCCAATCTTACTAATCAATGTAGTTGATTCTTTTACCAATGCTTGTATTTTGTGTGTGTATTCAGTATCCATTATTTTATTTCCCCACTTTTACTTGATTTCTTTGAAAATACATAAACTGCCATTGCTCCATCAAGATCTGATTTATGTTTTAATGGAATTATTTCTGTTTTTAACCATTTTAGAAATTTGTTTATGTTCTTTTTTTCCATTGGCAACCCAGCATCTCTTAAAACATTTGGTAACCTCCGCGAAAAATCCTCTAGAAGAATATCTCCTGATGCCCATGTTTCATCAAATGTTTTCCATTTTAAATTTAAATTCAATTTTTTAGACCAAGATACGAATGTACTTGGTGTAAAATAATGTAAATCTGCAAGAGTAATTGGGGCTTCAAATAAAAAATATAATGACATCAAAATATAGCCTCTAGGATTTGTCCAATTTGGAACTGTTAAAATAATTTTTCCATTATTATTCAAATGTTTTACAAATTTTTTTAAAATCTCATATGGTTTATCTTGATGTTCAATAGTGCCCAATGAAACAATTATGTCAAACTTACCGTTTATGTTACTATTCACATTTTTATATTCAAAAGATAAATTTTTGTGTTTAAATTTTTGTTGAGCTATTTTAATAGCTTCTTTAGAAAAATCAATTCCTAATATTTTTGCACCTTTTTTTGCGGCAATATGTGCAAAATGCCCTGTTCCACATCCTACATCTAATACATTTTTTCCTCTCCAAGAAGTTTGTGATAACACATTTTCAATTTCTAAAATTTCTCCACTATTTCCTCTCCGTGTAAATATTTTTTCTTCTCCTTTTGAGAAAATTTTATCATAAACCTTTTGTAATTCTTGATTTTTTTTCACTTAGAGAATCATGTCTATTTACTACTTTAATAAGATTAATCTTTCCAATTTGATTTAGTTTGAGTATATATTTAATTTACATATTAACAAATAACTATGATTAAATTTTAGGATTAGATGAATGAAATTTTTACTAATAGTCATGTTATAATTACAAAATAATATAATGTAGAATCTTGTTGGATTTTTATAAATGGATTCAGGTTATTTTTCAAAAATATCATATATGAAAAATTATTTTCTAAAACATTTTGGTATTTCAAAAACAATTAAAGGAATATTTTTTTATAATTATAGAATTTTACGAAGACGTTTTTTAGATCTCTCTAAAGAACATATACTGAATATTAATGGTCATAAATTTGCAACAATACCAAATGACATTGGTATTTCTGAAGAATTATTGATGTTTCATACTCATGAACCATTAAGTACAAAATTACTTTCTCCATTGTTAACAGATGGAATGTATTGCCTTGATGTTGGAAGCAATATTGGTTATTATGCATGTTTAGAAAGTAATGCTGTTGGGAATACCGGAAAAGTAATTTCTATCGAACCTTCCCCAATCAACTACAAATATTTAAAAAAAAATATAGAATTACAAAATATGTCTAACACTGAAGTTTATAATTTTGCATGCGGGAATAAAAATGGTGAAATTCAGTTTCTTGTTAGTGATCGTTCTAATTGGTCTAGAGTTGCAACGGAAAAATTTATTGATGCCCCTCCAGATGCAATACTTCAAACAATTAATGTACCTGTAAAAACTATTGATTTATTGATTGAAGAAAAATCTTTACAACGTCTTGATTTTATTCGAATGGATGTAGAAGGTTATGAAGTAAATATTGTTGAAGGAATGCATCAAACTCTTGAAAAATTTAAACCTCTATTACATATGGAAGTTCATCTATTTTTACTTGGTATTTCTGAAACCAAAAAACTATTACAAAATATACAGAAGCATGGATATGAAATTTTATATTATATCCCAAGAGAGATGGATGTACCTATTCTTGGCACAGATAACGATATTAAAATAATTTCTTTTGAAAATCTTTTTCATGATTTAGAATCTGATAAACTTCCAATGAATTTTATGCTTTTTATGAAACCAAAAAAATCAATCTAGTTGTGAGGGTAAATTTGAAAAAATCTTCCATTTTTGATGTTATTATTAGATGTGATGGAAATTCAAAAATTGGCATGGGACACATTTTTCGTACATTAAATTTAGCATCAGTTTTAATAAAAAATAATTATGATATTTTATTTTTGACAGTAAATACATCAGTAAAATCACTGATTAAGAAAAAGGGATTTGAATGTAAATTATTTCCATTAAAAACCCTTGATCAAAAAAAATTTCTAACAAATATTAATTCTAATATATTGATATTAGATAAAAAAAGTGAATCTACATTAATAATAAATCAATACAAAAAAATTTCTAAAGTTTTTTTTACCATTGATTATATTGGAAAAAATAAAAATTTGATACCTTTAGGTGTAAATATATTATATCCAAAAAGTGGATCTATGAAAAATTTTTCAGGATTAGAATATGCAATATTAAATAATAATTTTAAACAATCAAAAAAAATTAAAAAATCTGTAAATTCAATTATTATTTTACAAGGAGGTGCTGACACTGATTGTTTCATTCCTAAAATAATTACTGCGTTAGATGAATCTCCACACCCATTTCAAATCACCGCAATAATTGGACCTTCCTTTAGATGTTATAATGAATTAAAAATTGCAGAAAAAAATTGCACGAGATCACTTGTAATTTTAAAAAATATTTCAAATATGTATTTTGAAATGTTGAAACATGATATGGCTATCACTGCTGGTGGTATGACTCTCCTAGAATTAGCTAGATGTGGAATTCCATGCCTAGTTTTGGGTAGTGAAAAACAAGAAGAAGAAACAGCAATTTTTATGCAAAAATACGGATTTGGTCTAAATTTAGGATTTTCAAAAAAATTCCCTAAAAAGCAACTACTCAAACAAACAAATTTCTTAATTGAGAATTATAATTTAAGAAAATCAATGAATAAAATTGGCTCCAAATTAATTGATGGAAAAGGTTCTACTAGAGTAGCAAATATTATTACAAAAAATACAAATCTAAATTAATTATTTATTTTTTAATTGTTTTAATAATTAAATCTGACAATCTTTCTGAAGACTTACCATCTGTTTTATAAAAAAATTCATTAATATATTTAGAAATTTTTTCTGTAGATATGGTATTATTTTTTAAGGTTAATGATATTTGATGATTTATTTTTGCTACATCATTACATTCAATAGCAATCCCCTCATTTAATAATGGACCTTTATCAAATTCAAAAAAATTACATAAAATTAATGGTTTGTTAAATAATAATGAGAATATATGAGAAGAACTAAATCCAGAATATGAAATTACTATATCTGCTTCTTCTACATATTGTAATATGTCTCCATCTCTAAACACTTGTATGTTTTTATCTACATCTCTAATCATTTGTTCATAATATTCTAATTGTTGTGAAGAAGGATGTATCTTTATTTTGAAAACAACTTCATCATTTTTATTAATTGTATTAACAATTTCTTTAAAACTTGTTTCATTTTTTGATTTTGTAACTATACCGTGTTCATAATATGAAAGTGGAACAAACAGTATTATTGGTTTTTTATTTTTTATTTTTTTTGATTCTTTTAATTTTTTAAAAGCATGATCATATAATGGATTTCCAGTTACAATCAATGATTTAGGTTCATACCCAAATTCTAATAATCGATTTCTTCTTTTTTCACTTTCTATCCAATGCATAGTGTTTGCAAACTCTGGTAGACCTTCTTGATTTCCAATATTTGCAAAATATGTCAAAATTTTTAATCCTGATATTATGCCTCTATCTTTTCTATTTTTTGTTATGTTTAGTGTCTTTACTAAAAATAACCACTTATAAAGAAAAAATCTCCCTCTTCGCATAAATTGTTTTTCTGAATCTTGATCAGTTATCATAGAATTTTCAAAAATTCTTGAAACCAATGATTTTTTCATATTTTTTGAAACCACTGCTACTTTATTCATGAATTTTGAAATTACTGGTATTTCCAAGTATTTTGCTGCACTTGATACTGCAAAATCAATTAAAGAATAATTTGCCATAGCATAAACTATGTCGGGTTTTGTTTTTTCCAAAATTTCTACAAAATTACAATAATCATGAATATCTAATATTGTTTCATTATCTTTTTTTTGAACATTAGTAATTTTATTTGGAGAATATACTAACCAAATTATGTGAGGTTCAACCTTTCTTTTTAATTCTGGAATAACATTTTTAAAAATTAATGTTGTTTCTGATATTCTATTGGGTAATACTGGAATAGGTACTAAAATTCTAATTTTTTCCAATCTAGTAATTCTTGAAATTTTGAATAGATTAAAGTTTTCCAATTGAAGGAAAAAATATTTTCAATTTAATAATGAGTATTAAATAGAGAATTTATGAAAATTTTAATTACTGGGGGATCTGGATTTGTAGGTAGTCATCTATGTGACTTTCTTTTACAAGAAGATCATGAAATTGTAATAGCTGTAAAAAGCAATAATAAATTAAATAATATAAAACATATCTCCTCCCAAATTGAAACTGTTAAAGTTGATGTTTCAAATTATGATCAAATCAAAAATTGTATCATCAATTGTAAACCTGATATAATTTTTCATCTAGCTGGGGAAACTTCTCATAAAAAATCATTTGAAACACCTATAGATGATATTAAATCGAATTCTATATCCACATTAAATATTCTAGAAACAATTAAACAACTTGAACTAAACTGTAGATTCATTCTTGGTAGTACATTTATTGTAATTGGTAAAGGTGCTTCATTACCAATCAATGAGAAAACTCCTTGTAATCCCTCTACCATTTATGGAGCACATAGACTTCTAAGTGAGCATTACTGCAAAATTTACCATAATGTTTATGGTCTTGATACAATAATTTTTAGAATTACTAATTGTTTTGGCCCAAGGGAACAATATGAAACACCTAACAAAAATGCAATTAATTTTATGATTTACAATGCTTACAAAAATCAAGATGTATCAATTTACCATGAAGGAAAGTTTTTGAAGGATATAATTTTTGTATCTGATGTTATCAATGCTTTAAATGTAATAATGAAAAATGGAAAATCTGGGAATGTATATTGGATTGCAAATGGAACAAAAACTTGGTTTTCAGAATTTGGTAAATGCTTAGAAGAATTAACAAATGCAAGAGTAAATTATGTACCTTCACCAGAATATGCTAGTAAAGTAGATGTTGGAGATTTTGTAGTTGACAATTCTAAATTATGTTCCCTTGGATGGGCCCCTAAGATATTTTTAAAAGATGGTGTACAGAAAACTATTGATTTTTTTAAAGAAAAAAACCTGTAAATCTAATTCCTCATTATTTATGCAGTATCTTTTAAAAGCATTTTAAATCCATTGTAATACATTGAGAGATCTTTTAGACTTCTCATCTGCAATAATTTTTTCCAAATGAATGAAGCTCGAAAATAATATTCTTTGTAAGCCTTTTTTGCCCAATACTCTAAATCTGCGGCTGATAATGCATCTGTTGTTAACACTGGAGCCTGAATTCCTCCTGCCCCTACACCTGCATAGACAAATTTATCCCATGTATCATCTAATGTAATCATTCCTGATTTTACTGCTTCATCATAAAGCTTGTTTCCTGGAAATGGCATTGTAATTGCAAATTGAGCATATGTACAATCTAATTTTTTGGCAAAATCAATTGTTTTTCTAATTGTTTCTGGAGTTTCTTGTGGAAGACCAATCATATAGTAACCCACTGTTTCAATTCCTGCATTATGAGTCCATTTGATAGCATTTTCAGCTTGTTCTAATGTAGCTCTTCCACCTTTGATATCTAAAATAAATTCTCCATGTTCTATTCCATATGACATCATTCTACAACCAGCTTTTTTCATAGCAAAAAGCATTTCTTGATCTACCAAATCTACTCTAGTTTCTGCATCCCAACTTAACTTGAATCCTAATTTTTTTGGATCCATAGCTTCCATTAATTTCATAGTAGCTTTTCTATTCAATGACATTACATCATCATAAAATGTTAATTCCTCGATTCCATATTGAGAGTGAAGATATTTGATATGTTCAACTACATATTCTGGAGATTGGTTTCTGAATTGTAATCCAAAACTATTTTCTCTATTACAATAATTACAAAAGAATGGACATCCTCTTGACCACATAATACTACTCCATTTTTTTCCTGTACTTTTTGGAGGATGTGGATGATAACCATCTGGAAAATGTGGCATTTTGTGGTATGCAGGATATGGTAATGAATCCATATCTTTAATGTATTCTCTAGGTTGTGTTGGAACTATTTTTCCATCTTTTCTAATGAATAATCCTGCAACCTCTGATAATGGTTTTCCAATAACAATTTCTTCAATTTGCCCTTCGCCTTCATCATAAACTATTGCATCCAAGTCTGGACATTTTTTCATTGTAACATCTGCCAAAACTGCATGTGGTCCTCCCAAAATTGTTAAAATATTTGGATTAATCTTTTTTACTTCAGCTGCAGCCATTAAAGCTGGATTAGCAAAAGGAGTAAATGCACTAAAACCAATCAAGTCTGGATTTTTTTCTTTTACAACTTTTTTTACATCCTCAATATAATTTTCTGAAAAATTCCCATCAAGAATATCTAGAACATTAACATCAGGTATTTTTTCAATTATTCCTGCTAGATATGCTAAACCTAAAGGTGGTTGAGGATGAGGATCTGCATCAGAACCTCCCTGAAGGGCATTTGAACCTGTAGGGGGACGAGTTAATAGGATATTTTTATACTTCAATTAAATTCTCCATAATTTTCTTTTTTTGTTAGTAAATAAATACATGATGTGTTGTCAGTGAATCTATAGGTTAATTTTAGTATAAAATGTTCATTTTTAATCATTTTATCTGACTAATCCCTTAGCAATCTTACTACTTATACAAAGAACAACTTTGAGAATACCCAAACCTTGAAATGATTTTTCAGGAGCAGGTACACAGTCTGAGAATTTTTTAATTACTAGATTATCCTCAATTATTGTCTTATTCTGAACCTCGATCCGTTTTTTTTCTAAATAATCCTTATTCTTTTCAATAAACTCATCTGCTCTTTTTTTCTCAGATAACATTCCTTTTTTTTCATATAATCTGGTAATTCCAAAATCTATCAAATTTAAAAATATACGTAATCTAGAAATAGTTTTTTTTGAAAATAATGTATTGATACAAATTAATCTATTCCTTTCAAGAAGATAATATTTGAATGGACTCCATTTTGTAGTATTACTCCATTTGTGATATACAATTACTGTTGGAACAAAAAATGATTTAATATTTTGTTTTATTGCTCTCCATCCAAAATCGGTATCATCCAGATATGCAAAAAATTCTTCATCAAACAACCCAATTTCTTCAAAAATCTTTTTTGGAATAAATGCACAAGCAGTTGCAGGAAAATTTATTTCAATTTTTTTATCATATTGACCATTATCTATTTCCCCTGCACCTCTAGCAAAACTAAATCCAAAAATGTTTATCATACAACCTGCAGAATTAATTTTATTTGGCTCATCCATTAATAATAATTTTCCTTGATACATTCCGTATCCGTGTTTTTCATAGTTTTTCAAAAATTCATTTAACCAATTTGAATTCACTTTTGTATCATTATCTAATAAGACAATGTATTCGCCCTTGGCAATTTTAATTCCTGAATTCCTTCCCACAGATCCTAAATTTTCTTTATTTGAAATTAATTTCATGCTTGGAAATTTTTTTTGTGCAAAAATATGACTATCGTCAGTTGAAGCATTATCTACTAAAATTACCTCATAGTTTTGATATTCTGAATTAAATACTGAGTGTAAACATTGAGATAGTAAATTTCCACCATTATAATTTGTAATTATTATACTAATTAGTGGGTTTTTGGATGACAACTTTGTAATTTTATTTTAAATAGCTATAATTTTGTTTAAAAATTCTTTTCTACTTTATAGTCTAATTTTGCTACCTTCACCTAAAAGTAACATTTTCCCATCACTTTCTTGCAAATTTGTTTGAATTTCCGAGTTTGATGCAATTATACTATTTTCAATTTTTGAATTTGTTTCAATTTTACAATTATTCATTATTATAGAATTTTCAATTTTACAATTCTTTAGAATACAATTATTACCAATACTTGCATTTGGTCCAATTTTTGAATCTATTACACAATTTTCTCCTATTATTACAGGACCAATAATTCTTGCTTCTTTAGAAAGATGTGTGTTTTTTCCTATCATGACATTTCCTGAAATTTTTGTTTGCTTATCTTTTTTACCTAAGAAAAAAGGATCCATATTTTTCAATATTTCTGAATTTGCAAAAATAATATCTTCTGGCGTTCCTGTATCTTTCCAATAATCGGTAATCATATAATATTTAATTTTATTTTTCTCAGAAAGTAACATTTGTAATGCATCAGTAATTTCAAGTTCATTTCTCCAAGATGGTTTTAACCTAGAAATAATTTCAAAAATTTTGGGTGTAAGAAAGTAAATTCCTGTAACAGCTAAATTTGAAGGAGGGTTTTTTGGTTTTTCCATAATTTTTCTAATTGTCTTATCATCATTTAATTCAGCAATACCAAATTGAGTTGGATTTGAAACTTCGCATAAAAGTAACGATGCATCAAAATCATCTTTTTGAAAATCTTTTGCATACTCACTAATGTCTTTTTTAATTATATTATCTCCTAAAAATACCAAAAATTTTTCATTTCCAATATAATTTTTACACAGTGAAATTGCATGAGCAATGCCTCTTGGTTCATCTTGTTCTATGTATGTTATATTAACTCCAAATTTATCCCCTATTCCATAATATTCCTTAACTTTATCAGATCCAATCCCACCAATTATTATACAAACTTCAGTAATGCCTGCATTTTTTATTGCATCTAAACAATATTCTGACATTGGTTTATTTGCAATTGGGAGTAATTGCTTGGGACCTGTATGTGTAAGTGGTCTTAAACGAGTCCCATGACCACCATGCAAAATTATACCTTTCAATTATTAGAAAAAGTAGTGAATCATTAGTTATCTAGTTTTCCATTCTGCTTTGGTCAATTCATTAATTGATATATTATGTACAAGTTCTGGATTTTGTATATACCATTCAATTGTTTTTTTAATTCCTTCTTCAAAATTATTTTTAATCTTCCATTTCAATTCTTTTTTAATCTTTGAAGAATCTAAACTATATCTAAAATCATGGCCAGGACGATCTTTTGTAAATTTAATCAAATTTTTGGGTTTTTTCATTATTTTTAGAATAGTATTCACTATGGTTAGATTGTCTAATTCATTTGTTGCAGAAATATTATACGACTCTCCTGATTTACCTTTTAACAAAATTTCAAGAATTGCATTACAGTGATCTTCTACAAAAATCCAATCTCTTACATTTTTACCATTTCCATAAATCGGAATTTTTTTATTTTTATTTGCTAATGAGATAATTTTTGGAATCAATTTTTCTAGTGATTGTCTGGGACCAAAATTATTTGTACATCTAGTAATAATGGCTTTACATCCAAATGTAGTTACGTATGATTTTACTAGTAGTTCTGCTGCAGCTTTTGTAGATGCATATGGACTAGATGGATTATATGGAAAATTTTCTGTTGCTGTTTGCTTTTTTAAACTTCCAAACACTTCATCTGTTGAAATTTGAATTAATGTTTTTTTATATTTTTTAATTGCTTCTAGAATCGTATACATTCCAACATAATTTGATTTGATAAATGATTCTGGATCATTAATACTTCTATCAACATGTGATTCTGCAGCAAAATTAATAACAAAATCATTTTGAGAAATTAATTTGTCAATTAGATTTGAATTAGTAATATTTCCTTTAATATACTGATAATTCTTTCCTTTTTTAATTTGATTAAGATTTTTTTTATTTGAACCAAAACTTTCAGCATCTAGATTAGTAATTTTCCATGATGGAAATCGTTTTTTTAGAATTAATATAAAATTACTTCCAATAAACCCCAATCCTCCGGTAACTAATATTTTCAATTTATTACATTGACTTAATATGACTTATAATTAAACTCTAAAATATCTCAATTTAATTAATTTAACCGTGCCCATTTTTTCTTAATATTTTATAATGGTAATACTATAGATTGAATACATGAAAACTAATTCCGTTGATTCTATAAAATTAGAAAAACATCTCACCAAAGATATTCATGATCAACATGTAAATGGTTCTTTAACCGTAATTTGGAGAGATTGGGATAAAATTATTGAGGACATTCCTAAAATGATCTATGTGACTACAGTAAAACCTGGTGAAATAAAAGGTCCTCATTTACATCTCAAAAGAAATAGTTACTTTACTTGCATTCGTGGAAAAGTTTTGTTTGTTGCAAAAGATAAATCTGGAAATTATTTGGAGATTGAATCAAGTGAGGAATCTCCTGTATTAGTTAAAATTCCACATGGTTTTCCTTCTGCTCATATTAACATTATTGGAGAAGAATCAACAGTATTAACAATCGCTGATATTGCATGGAAGCCAGATGATAATGAGATGACAAATGTCACGTTTGATGATTATAATTGGAATAAATGGAATAAGAATTGACATCAGAATCAGAGATTATAATTCTCTTAGACAATTCTTTAAATTTACAAAAACTGAAAGAAATAATTTCAATTAAAAAACCATTAAAAATAATTTCTTTTGATTATTCCACTCACAAATTATTGAAAGAAAATTCCATTTCTCATACACCGTCTGACACTTTTCTAACATCTTCAGATTTTGAAAATCTACAAAGACAATCTCATCAATTTTCTCAGTGGGCTCTTGATGATTCAATTTCGTCTGAATTGGAATTTGAAGGAATTAATATTGGTCATTTATTTTATAGAGATTTCCAACATTCTCTGTTACCAATTTTGAAAATTTTTTATGAAATTTTTAAAATAACAAACTCATTCACAAATACTTCCTTTATTGCATCACCCTCACTGTTTCAACATATAAAAATATTTTCTGATAAAATTGAAGAATTTGATGATCAAAAAAATGATAACACACAGCTACTTAATCAATCAGTAAAATATCAATTTAATTTTGTAAATACAAAATTTTCATTTAAAGTATCTAGAAAAAATTATCGCTCAATTAAAAATTTTTCTGAAAAAATTATCCATAAGTTTTTTGGACCAAAAAAAAATTCATTATTTTCTAATGTATTGTTAGCAGAATTTGATCCAATTAAATATCAACAATTATTTACATACTCAAAAAATTTTCCTATATCATTATCAATATACAATAGAAGAAGGCCTTCAATATGGAATAAAAAATCATATTCAATTATAAAAAATTCAAACTCTCAGATTTTAACATCATTAATACTAAATCAAACAAATCTGTCTCAAATTACAAAAAATTCATACCAAATTTATAAGAAAAAAATTGAAAATGTTTTAAACAACAAAAAATTTTTTACCAATTATTTTTCTTTAAACAAAATATCATTCTGGCCAATCATTAAACCAATATTGGAAGAATTTTTCAAACATAGACTTGATGAAAATATAAATGAAATTCAAATTGCAAAAGGAATTTTTGAAAAAATATCTTTTAGCTCACTATTAATTCAAAATGAATCTGGCTCTACTGAACAAATTCTGATAAATTTTGCTCAAAAAAAGAATATCCCTATACTTTTGATCAGTCATGGATTAAGCTATGAAACTCTAAATCATCAATATGCTGAAAGAAGAATTTTTGATGGTGTGGATCCAATCATGTCTTCAAAATATTTAATTTGGGGCCAAAATCAATTCATGTTTGCAAAAAATTATGGGATTGATGAAAAAAAATTAAAAATTATTGGTAGTCCATCACATGATATTATTTTTAATAAAAATCAAAAAAACTTGAAGAATGACTATGTATTACTTGCTACATCATCTCCTACTGCAAGTATCATTAAAGATTTGACAATTGAAACTCTTGAAAAATATGAAAATGCGATTAAAGATATTTGTAAAGTTGTAACTAAAAAAGGAAAAAATCTAATAATTAAACTTCATCCATTTCAAGAAGAACTTGATATCTCTAATTTAGTAAATTCTATAAACCCTGATATCAAAATTATCAAAACAGGTGATATTACAGATTTGATAAAAAACTGTTCAATTTTCCTAACTATTGATATTTCTACAACTATACTTGACGCTCAAATATTTTCAAAACCTGTAATTTCTATTTCTGTTAAAAATTATGACTGGGGAATTCCTACCATATTCGAATCTAATTCTTGCATTAAAACAAATATTGATTCTTTTGAAAATGTTTTTTCAGATATACAAACTAATTCTAATTTACAAGAAAAAATTATAAAACAAGGTTCAAAATTTATTGATAATTATTTATCATTTCAAGGAAATAGTTCAATTGAACTTCTAAAATTTCTACAATTATCTAATGATGAAAGTAATGAAGAACAAGTATTATAAACAATAAAATTTTGTTTTGATCATGAATGATCTTTTAGATGTCAATACTCTTTCAAGAAATGGAGAACAAATTACACTAGATCATGAATACTCTGCTATTCAAAATCATGTCAAATCAAAAAAACCCGTTATCATTAGAAGCCTGTTATCTATTGATGAAGCTTCAAAAATTAGAGAATATGCTATCCAAATGGGAAAATCCCAACCTATATCTTCACCAAAGATATCTGAAAAATCACCAAATTATCATCGAATTGATAATAATGAAAAAAAATCTCAAATAAAATGCATTTTACATTTACATGCATTTTTTTATTGGAATAAAGAATCTGAACCGGTAAAAAATTATTTTAAAAGATTATTTCGATTAAGAAATATTTTATCTGATTTGCCTGAAGAATATGCTTTATCGGATATTACAGATGGTTATATTTCCCTTCCACTTGTACAACATTATCCAAGAGGTGGTGGATATATGCAAGAACATAGAGATCCTGATAATGGTCAAAAAGTAGTTGTCAATACAATTCTTAGCGAATATGATAAAGATTACAAAACAGGTGGTCTGTTTTTTCGTGATAATGATGGAAAAAAAATCTATGTTGATAAAGAGCTTAAACCTGGAGATGCATTTGTTTTTTATCCTACTTTATCCCATGGTGTTGATCCAATTGATGAAAATATAGAATTGAATTGGGGAAATGTTGATGGAAGATGGATGTGTTTTTCAACCTTAGTTACAACATCTAGTTTAACTGGTGAGGATTCATCCGGTGCAGCAAAACCAGTTTACAACAAATAAACTCAAGTTCTTTTTGAAATTATCTTTTAAAGTATCGCTTATTAACTGTCATATCTTTCTAAAATTGTGTTTGAAAATAAAACAATATTGATCACTGGAGGAACTGGTTCTTTAGGACAATCTCTTACCAAAAGACTTCTTACTTTACCTGTTAAAGGAATTAGATTACTAAGTAGAAATGAAAGTGCACAAGTTGAAATGCAGAGATCTTTTTCTGATCATGAAAACAAATTAAGTTTTTTTATAGGCGATATACGTGATTATCCAAGATTAACTCGTGCACTTGAAGATGTTGATATTGTTTTTCATACAGCTGCATTAAAACATGTACCTGTAATTGAATACAATCCATTTGAGGCTGTCAAAACAAATGTAATTGGAACTCAAAATCTTATAGATGCTTGTTTAGAACAAGATGTTGAAAAAGTTATAGGAATTGGAACTGACAAAGCTGTTTCCCCCCTTAATACATATGGTGCTTCAAAACTTTTAATGGAAAAGATTTTTGTGACTGCTGGAAATTTTATGAATCCTGAAAGACACAGAACAAAATTTATCACACTAAGATATGGAAATGTTTTTGGAAGTAGTGGTTCAGTTATTCCATTATGGATAAATCAAATAAAAAATAAAGATAAAATCTCAATTACTGATACTCAAATGACTCGTTTTAGTATAATGATGGATGAAGCACTTGATTTTATTCTTTCAGCTGCAACAATAGGTAAGGGTTCTGAAATATTTGTACCAAAAATTTTGGCATATACAATTATGGACCTGAAAAATGCTTTATCTGAATTATTGGGTGATTCTGAACACAAAATTACTGGAATAAGATCTGGAGAGAAACTTCATGAAATTTTGATAAATCAAGATGAAATACGTTACACTTGGGAATTTAATGATAATTATATTATATTCAATCCAATGCAAAGTGAATCTGATATTAAAGAAAAATATCCTGGAATAAAGAAAGTCAATAATGTACCTGAGTTTTCATCAAATATTGCTGAAAAAATATCTGTTAGTAAACTTAAAGAACTAATTTCTGTATCAGGATTATTATAACATGTTGTTTTGTCACAAACGTGTTTTTTAATAACAAATAAAATTATAGAATAGTGTTAAAATGGTCTTAGATATTTCAAAATCAAAAATTTTAAAAGAGAAAGGAATTCCATTATTGCCCGCATTAGCACAAACATTTAGCAAATCTCCAAGTAGTTTTGTAGAGGGATTATATCCTGTATATGCTGATAGTGCAAATGGTTCTACCATTACTGATGTGGATGGTAATGAATACATTGATTATTTGATGGCTTTAGGACCCATTGTTTTAGGTTACAATTTCCCTGCTGTAAATACTGCAATTTCAAATCAACTAAAAAAAGGAATAATTTTCTCATTACCTCATTATACTGAAGTAAATGTTGCCGAATCTTTAAAAAAAATAATTCCATGTGCAGAAATGACACGATTTACAAAAACCGGTTCAGATGCAGTAACAGGAGCAGTACGAGCATGTAGAGCTATTACTAACAAAGAAGTAATTCTATATTGTGGTAGTGGAGGTGTATGGGATGATTGGTATTCCATTTTAACAAATAGAAATCAAGGAATTCCAAAATTTAACAAAAATCTTATAGAAAATTTCAATTATAATGATATTGGAAGTCTTGAATCCCTTTTTGAAAAATATAAAAATAATGTTGCAGCAGTAATTATGGAGCCTTCTGTTTTTGATAATCCTAAAAATAATTTTTTAAGAGAAGCTAAAAAAATTACTCATAATAATGATGCTCTTTTTGTGTTTGACGAAATCTTAACTGGTTTTCGAATGTCAAAAGGTGGCGGTCAAGAATTTTTTGATGTAATTCCTGATATGGCAACATTTGCCAAAGGAATTGCAAATGGAATGCCTTTAGGAGCTATTGTTGGAAAATCTGAATATATGAAAGTATTTGATGATGTTTTTGTATCGACTACTTATGCTGGTGACGCTTTATCTTTAGCTGCTTGTGAGGCAACCATCAAACAATTTGAAGAAAATGACGTCTGTGCTCATATGTGGAAATTAGGTTCAAAAATTAAAGACAATTTTAATTTATTTTCTAAAGAACTAAAAATTGATGCTAAATGTATTGGCTTTTCTCCTAGATTGAAATTAATTTTTAATGATTCTAATGGAAATGATTCTTTGTTGTACAAAAGCTTCTTTTTACAAGATCTTATTGAAAATGGAATTTTTATGCATCCAAATACAATTTTGTTGTCATATTCACATACTGTGGATCAAATTAATTACACTCTTGAAATCATTCAAAAATCTATGATGAACCTAAAATCAGCAATTGAAAAAAATGAAGTTGAAGCCAATCTCAAAGGAAATATTGCAAAATCTGTAATACATAGATTGGAACAATAATTATGATTTAGGATTTAAAATTTCAAATGATAAATTCATAGAAGAAATACCATTTTCCAAATTGATTATGTTTGAGTTTTTATGATCTGTAATACAAGTTATAACATGCTTTAACTCTTCAACATACATATCGTTAATTGATTCATTTGTTGGAATATTTTTAGTTGAATTTGTTTCAGTTTCAAAAATTTTAATAATATTTTCTTCTAAAGACCATTCCAATATTGCCTTCTCAGTTAAAATTTCTAATGTTCTTTTATATTTTCGTCTAACAAAATCCATATGAATTGTACTCAAAATGTTTTTAGAAAATTTTAGTATTACATCACATATAGCTTCTACATTAGACGGAAGAATATCTGTTAAAACATAATTTGATTGGATTGATAATGGTTTCCCAAAAATCCATACCAAATAATCTATTTCATGAGAACTATCTAAAATAATTCCCCCACCCATTTCTTTTTTTAATGTATAACTTTCTTTGAAATTCTGATTTGGTCTCCAATTAGGAAGATATTGGCCAAAATAAGCTGATGCGTGAAGAATTTTACCATACTGTTCTGAATCTATCATTTTTTTAATTTGATTCAATCCTTTGTTAAATCGAAAACTATATCCAACAAAAACTAAAAGATTTTTATCATTTTTTATTTTAATTAATTCATCAACTTTTTCTAAATTACTTGAAAGTGGTTTTTCAATAAATACATTTGAATTTACTTTTAGAGCTCTAATTGCAAGATTAACATGTGTTGTAGGTGGAGTACAAATAAAAACACAATCATATTTACTTGAATCAAGTGATTCTTCTTTTGCTATAACCACATTTTTTATTTTTAAATTATTTAATTTTGTTTCATCTTTGTCAAAAACTTCTATTAAATAATTATCTGATAAATTTTGGAGGTTTTCTATATGTCGTTGTCCTATAGAACCACATCCTAAAACTAATATTTTCATATCTGTAACTCTGAAATCTGTTTATTTATAAATTGAATTTTGGCTTTTAAAGTTGAAAGATTTTATCTAACAAAAATTATTGAAAAAAATGAAACGTAAAATTTTTGTATTTGGTCGTGGTTTTTTAGGAAATTATGTTGTTGAAGAATTTAGAAAACATGGTGATGAGGTTTTTTCTTCAAGATTGTCAAAATGCTCTAAAGACGATTTCAGAATAGATATTCGTGATAAAAATTCAATATTTGATCTTTTTAAAAAAATTAAACCTGATATCATCATAAATTGTGTTGCCATTACTGATCTTGATTTCCTTGAAGAAAACCCCGACAGTGGATATGAAATAAATTCAGAAGGAGCTAAAATTCTCGCTCTTGCTTCAAAAAAATATAATTCAAAATTGATCCACATATCTACTGATAGTCTATTTGATGGAACAACTGGAATGTACGATGAGAGTGATTCTCCTAACCCAATTAACATTTATGCAAAAACTAAACTTTTAGGAGAAAAATATGTGATTCAAGAAGCTGAAAACTATCTGATATTACGTACAAATTTTATTGGTTATGATTCAGAAGGTAAAAATTTACTAAATTGGATGGTTTCCAAATTATCCAAACAAGAAACAATTATAGGATTTAATGATATTTTATTTACTCCAATTGAAGTTTCATATCTTAGTTCTTTAATTTACAAACTTTCATTCTTGACCGAAAATACTATTCTAAATTTATCTTCTAATAAAAAAATTAGTAAATATGATTTAGCAATTTTTATTTGTGAATTATTTTCATTTAACAAAAAATTAATCAAAATGGGCTCCTCCTCTGATATTAATTTAAAAGCAATACGACCAAAAGATTCTTCATTATCAAATAAAAAAGCTAAAAAATTATTGAATGAAGATTTTATATCATTAAATGATACTTTAGAACAAATAAAATTCAAATTCTAAATAACTAATTTTGATTTTTAAGAAAGAAAACCTTGAATAGTCAGGAATACAATTTTCCATCATGACTATTAAACCAATTAAAATTGGTAAAAAATTTGTAGGCGAAAATCATCCTTGTTATATTATAGCTGAAATAGGCTCAAATTTTAATGGAAGTTTAACTTTAGCTAAAAAATTAATTAAACTTGCCAAGAAATCAGGTGCTAATGCTGCAAAATTTCAAACATTTAGAACTGAAGATTTAATTTCTAAAAAAGGATTTGAGCAAAAGAATACATTTCAAAAAAAATGGAAAAAATCTGTCTGGGATGTGTATAAAAATGCTGAATTTCCAAGAGAATGGTATTCTAAACTTAGTTTATACTGTAAAAAATTAGGTATTGATTTTTTTGCTAGTCCATGGGATTTTGATGCAGTAGATTCTTTAGTAAAGGTAAAAGCTCCTGTGATCAAAATTGGTTCTGGTGATATTACCTATCTTGAAATTTTAAAATATATTGGTTCCAAAAATCTACCAATTCTTTTAGCTACTGGTGCAAGTACGTTAGAAGAAATTTCTATTGCAGTAAAAACTATTCAATCTACAGGCAATAACAAAATAATTTTGATGCAATCCATAACTCAATATCCATCTCAAATTTCTGATGCAAACATAAGAGTTCTTCAAACACTAAAAAATAAATTTAATTTGAATGTTGGATACTCTGATCATTCTCCAGGATCTTTAGTTTCCTTATCTAGTGTAGCAATGGGTGCATGTGTTATTGAGAAACATTTTACATTAGATCCTAAGATGGCTGGCCCTGATCATCCTCATTCTATGTCTCCATCTAATTTTGAATCAATGGTAAAAGAAATCCGCAAATTAGAAATTGTATTAGGCACAGGTATTAAAAAAGTAGAAAATTCAGAAAAGCAAACAAGGATTATTCAACGTAGGGGAATTTGGACTATCAAAGCATTGAAAAAAGGTGAAAAGTTTACCACTGAGAATATTCGTTGTTTACGACCAGTTAAAGGATTATCCTCACTATATTATGAAAAATTATTAGGTAAAAAATCTAAACGTAATATGAAAGAATTTCAACCTATTTCAAAAAATGACTTGTAAAAATGAATAATATTTTGAAAAACAAACCTACTATTATTATTCAAGCTAGAACAGGCTCTTCTAGATTATCTGGAAAAGTTTTATCAAAAATTCAATCAAAACCAATGATCTGGCATGTTATTAATAGAGTCAAAAAAGTCAAAAATGTTGAACAAATTATTCTTGCGACTTCAACAAATATTGATGATAAACCTCTTGTTAAAATTGCAGAACAAGAAAATATAATTGCATTTACAGGAAAAACAAATGATGTTCTAGACAGATATTATCAAGCAAGCTTGAAATTTAATGCAAATCCGATCATTAGAATTACAGGAGATTGCCCTTTAATTGATCCTAAATTAATTACTAAAATGTTGGTTTTTTTTCAACATAACAAATATGATTTTGTATCAAATAATATCAATCCTACATTTCCTGATGGATTAGATGCATCAATTTTTTCATTTAAAACATTACAAAAAGCATGGAAAAAAGCTAATTTACAATCTGAAAGAGAACATGTAGTGCCTTATATTACAAAAAACAAAAAACTTTTTAAAATTTTTAGTTATGAAAATTCTGAGAATTTTTCTAATTATAGATGGACTGTAGATGAAAAAAATGATCTTAATTTTGTTAGAAAAATTTATTGTTTAATGAAACCACAACAAATTTTTTACATGGATGATGTTTTAAAAATATTAAACAAATATCCTTCCTTGTCAAAAATTAATTCAAATATTGTCCGTGATCAAGGTTATGCTAAATCATTAAAACATGATTATAAAATAAATTAATTTTTGAAATTAATCTGTGTTTACAAAATTGTTTTATTGAAAATTTTTAGATTCTAAAAAACCATCTTCTATCAACTCATCAGTTACTTGTTTAATTATTCTAAAATTAATTTTTGATTTTATTGATATATCTAATAATGAATGATTTCCATCAGAAAAATTTAGTATCCAAAATATTGCATCTTCATTAGTAGTAGGTTCCATTTTTCCTCCTGTGCTACGAAATTTTTTTCTTTTACCTATTCTTGGTTCACATTTAAGATTTAGGCTTTTTGGAATAAAATTATTTTCAATTATATATACGACATCTAGATATTTTTTTAAAGAATCTACTAGAGCATTGGATTTAACAAAATCTAAATTATCTGCAGAAGTATGATATTCATTAAATTTTAGATAAGGGGTTCTCATCAATGAACCAATTGGTAGGTTAAATCCTGGAGAACAAAATTGACGTTCATCACTTCCTATGGGATAAAAACTGGAAATTTCATAAGATTCTTTTGAATCTATTAATACTTTTTCCACAATACTGTTTATTAAAGCATCTTCATTTCTTGCTTTTTTGTAGGTAGATTTTCCAGAATCTCCAACACAAGTTGCAACCAAACCATATTTAATTTTCTCAGTTTTTTGTTCATTTAATTTTAGCCATGTGATTGCACCAATAGTTTCTGGAATAAATAAAAATCGGTAGGAAAACCGTGGATTCATTTTTTGAATAATTCTTGCTAGAAATACCAATAATGAAATTCCTGACAAGTTATCATTACACATTGAGGGATGACATACATAAGTAGAAAAAAGTACTTCATCTGTAATTTCACCTTTTAAAAATAATTCACCATAAGTTAGAAAGCCTTTTTCTAACGAAGAATCAATTACCACTTCATACTCCTCTTCATTCAATTGCAAAAATTGATCATGAGACATTGAAAATCCCCACCTTTCTTCATAATATGATGTAATGTATGGAATTCTGTCTGAAAATTTAGGTAATGTATACACATGTTGTTTAAGCTCATCAACTTTTATTTTTTTATTTATTGGAATGCTATAGCTCATTACATGTAAATTTGATTTTTTAAAATTAATTATTTTTTCGCCTTTTGAATTTTTAATATATCCGTCTTTAACATTCCATTCTTTGGGGATTTCCCAATCATAAACAGATGTACCAGAAGCAATCTCATGAATTTCAATTGGAATATATTTTTTGATAATATTGAGAGTTTCTCTTACTCCGTTACCAGTTATACTTCTACATATTGGAAATAATTTTTCAATAATTTCATACATTTGATTTCCAATATTTTCATTTTTTAGAAATTCATTTGACATTATTATTTTTTCCTAGCAATCATAATGAAATCATCCCCTAATTTCTCTTGATCAAATATTTTCTGAATTTCATTAATTTTTGAAATTAATGTCAATCCTAATTGGGAATTTAAAAAATTTTCATCTAATTCAGAAATATATTTTAATAATTCAATAGTGTCCATACCCCACATCCATGTTGAAAGTGGTGTAAAACCATTTTTCTTTAATGCTAGTTCTACTGATTTGATTGTAAATAACATGATATGAGTATGCGGAAGTAAATGTCTACTTGGGGTTTTAGTAATTTTTTGAACATATGCTGAAACTGAATTATAATTTGGAACATCAATGGCTATAATTCCATTTTTTTTCAACATTGAATGACAAAGTTTTAGGATTTTCATTGGTTCAGGTAAATGTTCTAAGACACCAAAAAATGAAATAATATCGAATTTAGTTGAATTAGTTTTATTAAATTCTTCCAGTGAGTTTGGATATAAATCCAAATTTCTATATTTCTTAGCAAATTTTCTAGAATTTTCACTCAGTTCAATTCCAGTTACGTCATAGCCTTTTTTCTTACAAACTGTCACTACTGAACCGTCCGCGGATCCTACATCCAGCCATTTTTTTCCTTTTGAATATTTTTTTATAAAATTAATTTTTGGAATAACTATATCTTCTCTCATTTTTAATAATTTTTTATTTGCATATGTTATAGATGAGTAATCTGAATTTTTAAGATAATATTTTGAAAGAGCTTCATCTGATAATCTTTTTTCTGTAAATGCATGAGAACAATTTTTACAAATTAAATAATTTATTCCAAAAATTTCGCAATCTTTTTTTGAATTTTTGCTTCCACAAACAAAACATTTTGTTTGTTTAATATCTACAAATTTTGCAATCTTTTGACTAGATTTTAAGATCTTTTTATTTGAATCATATTTCAATTTATTTCTGATAAATTCATCAGACATTTCTTTACTAAAATAAAATTTCATTAGTTATTTACAAATCAATTTCTATTTTAATGTATTACTAAATACTTCAAAATTTTATGAATTATGTTAATTTATCATTAATGATATTTGTTGATCTTTAAATCATATAATTGAAAAAATTGTTAATTTAAGAATGATGATCCATCTTTTATTTTCTAATTTCACCTTTGATTAAAAATGAGGGGGTTTTTTTTATTTCTTCAGAAATTATATTGGCAATATCTTTTGTTGATGATATAATAATTTCACCTTTTCCTAGTTTGTTATTAAAAATTAATCCTTTGTTTTCAAGTATTTTATCTAATTTATTTAGATGTGGAATGGTTTCATTATCATTTAAATTTCTAACAAAATGTATATTTTTCTTTCTAATTTTCTTTCCCTTGTTGATAATTATTCCTGAAAATATTTTATCCATTCTATATTGTACATTATTTTTCTTTTCAACAAAATGAATGAATGTATTATAATCTGAACTCATATTGAATCTGCAAATTTTTCCATTCTCTTTCCAGAATTTACCCCAAAATGAATTTTCTCCAAAAGAATGTTCATCTATTTCTGTTGTAAAGAAATTGGCTTTAAAGCCAATAGCTGACACTGAAAAGTTCCCATCATCTGTTCTTTTTGACTTTTCTTTCTTTCTAATGTATTCTGAAAAAATACCACATTCATAACTAGGTGTTTTATCAAGATCATAAATTTCATTATTACAAAATGACAATGAATAAGTAGGTACAATCAATGTTCCTTGATCACCTATTACTTCAAAAATCGCTTCTTCAAATATTTGGCATAACTTATCTGCATTTTCCGCATTTTCTAATTTACCAAAAAAACCTAAATTACTATGAACAAAAACACTATCTCCTTGACTGAGATTACATTTTTTTAAACAATTTACAATGTCTTCTTTATTATAATCATAATTCTTTTTCAATTCTAGCCTCAATAATTTTACTTAATCCATCCAAAGTAGCAAATGCTCTATTTTGAAATTCATCTGTTGAGAAAGTTATTTTGAATTCTTCCTCAATTTCTGTAATAAAGGAAACAAATTTGAAAGAATCTATCCATCCTTTAGCTAAATAATCATCTTCAAATTTTCCTTCTATTTCTTCTTTAGATAGATCTGAATTTTTTTCAAACCAAGTAATCAACCATTCTCTCACATTCATATCATTTTACCTATTGAAATAGAAATACCCTTGATGGAGAACCATCTGAACCTTCAATTTTCATTGGAGCAACTACTAAATTCCAATTTTCTAGGTTATCTAAATTATCTAAATTTGCAAGATATTCTAACAAAACTATTTCATTCCCTAAAAGTATCTTGTGAATTGGAGAATCAATATCACTAATTGGTTTACTACTATCTGGTGATGGGGTATCATATCCAAGTAATTCTACACCTTGTGAAACAAGATAATTTGCGGCATCTTCAGTAAAAAATGGATGGTTTTCATAGAATTCCATTTTGTTCCAATATTTCCCCCATCCAAATCTAAAAATCATTTTTTTGGTGATGTTTATTTTTTCAAGATTTTCTTTTTCTATAGCCTGGTTTTTCTCTAAATATGAAAAATCTACAATAGTTACTTTTCCCACAATTTTATCTATTGGAATTTTTTCAATGCTTTTTCCATCTTTAACAAAATGCAGTGGTGCATCAATATGAGTACCAGTATGAGTACCTAAACTTATTTTTCGGGTATTTCTCCCAACATCCTCAATTTTTCCAAGTCTTTCCACAGAAACTTTTGGGTGCCAAGGAGTTGGATATGTAATCATATCATCATTAATCGTATAGGTTAAATCAATAATTTTATTCATGTTAGTCTCATTTCAATAGTAATATTTCTATTTTTCAGGCTCTAATTCATAAAACCACCAAAGAGGGAATCTACTTGCAAATGATTCCGCACGTTTATCACCAATTTCAATTTTAGTATTACTGTAAATTTCTTTAAAATCTCTAATCATGAATCCTCCGTCTAAAAATGATTTAATCATTTGACCAAGATTTGGAGTAATATCAAATCTCTTTTTATCATATTCTGTTATAATTGTAAAAGGATTTTTGATTTCTCCTAGCCATGGTCTTAAAAAAAATAATCCATGTGGCTCTAATGAAAACAATCGCCCATTTTCCTTTAAAATTCGTTTTAAACTTGATAATAAATTTTGTATTTCATATTTTTGTTTTGGATTTGGAGGAACAAAATAAAACAATAATGCATCACTCATGAAAACAAAATCAATACTATTTTCTTCAATCCAATCCAATGAATCAGAATTTCCTATCTCTGAAACTTTAAACTTGGCATTAGTATTGTTTTTCTTTGCAATTTTTATAAATTGTTCATTTGGATCTATACCTATTATATTAGCATTAGTTTTTGCCATTAATTTACTATAATATCCTATTCCACAACCCAAATCAAGAATTGTTTTGTTTTCAGATAGTCTACTTTGAAAAAATTCTTTAAGAAAATTTTCTTGAACTGATTTATAGAGATTGTTTTTGATACCTGAAATATCCTCATTAAATTTTTGGGAAATCCACCAATCATCAGGGTTGATTTTTTTCTCTAACAACATTTTTTGCCCTAATTGCTGATGAAAATTACCAACATGCTCATTGTCCAATAAAGATATTTTTGATTGAAAAATTTCTAAATATTTTTCATAGTCATCTACAATGATGTATTTTTGTTTACAAATTTCAAGTAATTTTACAATTTCATAATTTTCAGGCTCAGGCCAGTCTGAAATATCTCTTTTCATACATGTAGGATCTGCTAATAATCCATCATAATTTGAAAATCTTTCTATGTTCCAAATTTTGAATTTTTTATCTTTGTTTATTTTAACAATCTCTTCAATTTTCATCCCTGAATCAATATCTGAAATAATTTTTAATACCTCAGTTGTTGTAACTATTGAATTTCTTGTGAAAACATTATAAAAAATCCACTTTCCATTTTTTGATGACTGAATTATAACATCATTGGGTATTATCATTATTTATTCCTCTTAAGATATAGTTCTCTAATTTGAGGTTTGTCGATTTTACCATTAGTGTTTTTAGGAATTTCAGCCATCTCTAAAAATTCATCAATATGATAATTTTTACCAAGTTCTTCAATAATTTTTTTATTTAACCGTTTTTTCAAGTCATTATCATTTACTAGAATAAAACAAACAATTTTTTCTCCCAATACCTTATCAGGAAAGCCTAAAACTACACATTCCTTCATGATTTTTTTGTCAATAATAAAATCTTCTATTTTTTTTGGACTAATGTTAATTCCTCCTTTAATTATCAAATCTTTTTTTCTACCCGTAATTGTCAAAATATTTTCTTTTGAAATTTCCCCCAGATCTCCTGAAAGAAAATATTCTTGAATTAAACTATCATTTTTTTGTGAATTTTGGTATCTTTTAAACATCCATGGGACTTTAATTTTAATTTCTTTATCTTCAAAATCTAACTCAACATTTGTTAATAATTTCCCAACACCTTGATTTTTAAAATTTGGTGAATTGGTACTTACAAAAAGTGTTTCAGATAATCCATAACTTTCATACAATAAAATTTTGTATTTGTCTTCAAATTCTTTTTTGACAGTAGAATTTAATGCGGATGTTCCTACACAACCTATGATCAATTTTTCTTGTGCTAACTTTATTCCCTTACTATTTCTATCAAATTGCATTAATAATCCAATAATTGTAGGCGTAAACCAAAAAGTATTGATAGCATATTTCTCTGGAATCTCCCAAAAATTCATTGCATTTTTCAAAGAAAAACGTTGATCAATCACAATTTTACTTTGACAAATAAATGGTAAGAAAATTAAATTTAGTATACCTGCCATGTATGACATTGGTAAATTATGTAAAAAGATATTTTCTGAATCAAACTTAAATTTCTCATTAAATGATAATGCACTTAAAATCAAATTCTTTATTGAATGAACTACTCCTTTTGGTTCTCCTGTTGAACCTGATGTATAAGTAATTAGAAAATCTTTTTCAATATCTATATTGTTTATTGTTGTTAAATCGTTTTTTGATTGTTGAACAATTTCTTTATTCATTTCATTTACTTGGATTTTTTCCCCTAAAAATTCATAATCAATATTATTATATATTATTAATTTTGGTTTTACATCATCAATAATTTCTTTTATTTCTCTTCTTCCTTTTTCTGGATCAATTGGAATTATTGTAATATTGGATAATAATGCTACAAAATACATTTTTACAAATTCTATCGAATTATCCAATAGAGTACAAATAGTATCTCCCGAGTTGATGTTTTTATTTTTTAATTCTTTTTGGTATGATATTACTTCAGAAAAGAATTCAGAATATTTTATTGTCTTTTGATTTATACTATCAAAAATAAAATTTTCATCCCATTTTTGATAAAAAATATCTTTAATTAAATTCTGAATATTTTCCAAATTATCTATCTTGTTCTCTTCCAAAGTATCTGTTAAATCTATATTTTGCAATGTAAACATTTTCATCTTGTTTTAATTTTTTAGCAATTTTTTCTAATTTTTTTACATCCATTTCAACTTTATCTATTTTTGAATATTCTATAATTAGATGTATTGGGTCAACATTGTATTTTGATGAGTACATCATAATATGATGCATATAACTGGAATGAAAATCTGCAAACCCTGCTATCATGTCTAGTTGAGATTTTCCATTTGATGAAATTAATGGCTGAACATATTTTCTACCTGTCTCTAATATTTCATCAAAATTTACACCTGTCTCTATATTTTTCTTATTTAGTATCATTGCCAAGATTTCTGTACAAGCATTTCCTGAACTTCTACCTAATCCTTGAAGTGAACAATCTATAATATCAGCACCTGATTCTATTGCTGCAATACTATTTGCTAATGACAAACCTAGATTATCATGACCATGAAATCCCATTTGGATTTCGGATTCTTTCTTTATTTCTTTAAAATACTCTGAAACTTGTTCAGGAAACATTCCTCCTGCAGAATCTACAACATAGATGATATCTGCACCATAACTTTCTGATAATGTTGCTTTTTTAGCAAATTTCTCTGGGTTAAGAGCATATGATTTCATATAGTTTGCTGCAACCTGAATTCCATAATCTTTTGCCTTTTTTACAAATTCTTTGGATGATTCAATTTTGTTCACATCTGTTCCAATTCTAATAAATCCAATATCATATTTTGCAGCTAGATCTATGTCCTCGAGTCGTGCAATGCCTGGAATACAAAACATGCCAAATTTTGATTTTGTTAAAATATTTTTTGCTGCAATTAGATACTCTTCATCTGTTTGAGCTGTATGACCATAGCCTAGATTTCTAGCATTAAAGCCTAATCCATGCCCTATTTCAATAAATTCAATTCCTGATTTTTCTAAACCCTTACAAATATTTGATGTATCTGATGATGTAAAAGAAAAATTTACAGCATAACTACCGTCTCTTAATGTTGTATCGAGAATTTTAATATTGGTCATTTAACTCACTTCTACAAAAACCATCGCAGTTGCTATTTTTTCCGTATGAGATAAGCTTATTGATACCATAAAATTCAAAAACTTTTCATCATGTATTTTCACAAATGGCATCCCATTATTATCAATTAATATTTCAATTTGATTCAAATTCAATTTATGTTCTAAAATTGCATTTATTGCCTTAATTACTGCTTCTTTACCTGCAAAACGTACTGCGAAATGTTGTGATGGTTTTAGTTTTGCTAAACAATATGTTAATTCATTAAAAGTAAATATCTTCTTCATATTATTTTCATTGTTCATTATGTTATCCATTCTGTTGATTTCAAAAATATCTATCCCTATTCCTTTTTTAGTCATATTATTCAATATTCAATCATTTATTTACTGTTATTTACTTTAATTATTTTGATAGGATATTGTTTTACAAATTAGGTGTAAAAATTTATCATCTATTTCCTATCCTACAACCTGTAATGAAAAAATTTTCCACCATCTTATATCCTCCTGAACATATTCTTTGGCCTAATGCTACATTACCTTGGGATAAAGATGAAATTGAAAAAATTTTTTTAAATTCTACCAATAAGATAAATTTTTTTGAATTTAATAAATCTGTTACAGATAAAACACCTGACTCAATAAATAATTTAATATTTAGACATTGGTATATTGCAGATTCTACAAGACATATAATTAAATCATCAAATATAGAAAAATTAACTTTTGTTGAATGTGGTGTTAGTCTTGGTTGGTCAGCATTTTTCTCTTTACAAATTTTAAGATTCTTTAACAAAAATTTTGAATTTCACTTATATGATACTTGGGGTGAAATGAAAGAAAAAGATTTGTATCATTATGAGCAAAATATGAAAGGTAGATACAAGTCATTAGACATTAATACTGTTAAAAAAAATTTATCATCCTTTTCTGAAAATACTAAATTTCATCAAGGATCAGTGACTGAAATTGATCCTTCATCTATACCAAACGAAATATCTTATTTACACATTGATCTTAATTCTGCTAAAGCAACAAAGCACACTTTGGATTTATTTTATGATAAATTATTGAATCATTCCATAATAATATTTGATGATTATGGTGCTAAAGGTTATCTAACTTCAAAAAATATTATTGATGAATTTTTAAAAAATAAAAGCGGATCATTAATAAAACTAAATACTGCACAAGCATTATTTTTTGTATTAAAATAATTAATTATTCTGGAAACCTGTTCTTTTTTAATGATTTTGGTGGATGAATTTATTTTATAGTGTGTCTATTTTTTTATATTGAAATCAAATGTCCTGTTTTTAGTCATTGATTCTTTAAGATCGGATAAATGCTATGGTGCAAACAAATCCTCTAAAACTCCTAATATTGATAAATTAATCAAAAATGGAGTATTATTCAAAAATACCATAAGCTCAATTGCTGCCACTAAACGTGCAACAGCTAGTATTCTTACTGGTTTGTACCCCTATAATACTGGTGCACAGGATGACAATTTTTTAAAACTAGATTCCTCAATACCAACTTTTGTTAAAATTCTTAAAGAAAATGGCTATCATGCATATGGAACATTTCCAAATGTTTTTACCACTACAAATATGATAGATGATTTTGAAAATGAAAATAAAACTTTTGATCCATTTACTGGTAGACTAGAAAATCAATTGGGAGATGAAATAATTTCAAATCTATCCTCTAAAAAAATGCAAGAACCCTGGATCTATTATATTCATTTATTAGATTTGATTAGACCTATAATTGCTCATGGAAATTTTAATTCACAAGAATTTGGAATAGACAAATATGATCAAATAGTCTCAACAATTGATTATTGGTTGGGAAAAATACTAGAAAATATTGATTTAGAAAAAACATTAATCATTATTACATCTGATCATGGAAATTATCCATCTACAATTTCAAAAGATGAAATAATTTATCATCTCGAACCAGGAAAATTTTATCAATATTTGTGGAAAATTGGATTTAATTTGCCTTCATTTTTAACTCCACTTTGGATGAAAGTAAATAATTTATACAAAATTATTTTTAGATGGAAAAAACTACGTGAAGCAAATAAATTAAATTTATCAAATTATGAAAAACGTGTTTTTGTAAATGCAATAGGACATACACGTGATATACATGAAGATTGTCTTCTAACTCCATTAATTTTTTCTGGAAACGGAATAAGGAAATTTTCAGAAATTTCTAATCCGGTTCGTCAAGTGGATATATTTCCTACTCTTTTATCAATTTTAAAAGTTCAATTCTCAAAAAATGAAATTGACGGTCATAATCTTCTTTCATCAATACAAAGTCAAGTTTTTGAAGATATTCCTATTTATATTGAAAATTTGCCTACAAAAGAAAATAATTGGATAAAACAAATTGGTATTAGAACAAATCGATATAAGTATGCCCGAAATATTACAGATTCTAAAAAAAATATTGAATTATATGATCTCCAAACTGATCCATTAGAAGAAGCAAATTTATCTGATAAAAATTTGGATATGGTCATTCAAATGGAATTAATTCTTAAAAATATTAACAAAAATAAAAATAAAATTCCACATTCAGATATTTTAGATGAATCTGAATCTAAAAAGGTTGAAGATGAATTACGAAAACTTGGTTATTTGTAATTTCTAAAACTAATTATTGTGATTAAAATGATTAAATTTTCTAAATCAAACCAAAAAACTTTCACATCAAAAGCAAATACTTTAAAATTCCTACAATCAAAAATTTCAAAATCAAAAATTGAAAATATTTATGATTTCACTGTTCATGAGTGGAAAACAAATAAAAAAAATATTTTAAACAGTATTTCAAAATTTTTTTCACCTCATTTAGTAATTGTAAGAAGTTCTGCTATTGGAGAGGATTCTTTAACTTCTTCTAAAGCTGGATTATATGAAAGTCTTTTAAACATAAAATCTTCTTCAAAAAAACAATTAGAAAATTCTATTGAAACTGTGATAAAATCATATGATGTTTTCTCACCAAATAACCAAGTACTTATTCAAACCCAATCTCTAGATGTGAAAGTAAGTGGAGTAATTTTTACACGAACACTGGATTCTGGAGCACCTTATTACACAATTAATTATGAATTTGGCACTTCAACAACTGGAGTTACTCATGGAACTGCAAATAACACTATCAAGATTTTTAGAAAAACTATTCCCAAAAAAGTACCCAAAAAATGGAAAGTTTTACTTGGTGCAGTTCAAGAAATTGAATCTTTTTACAAAAAAATTCCAATGGATATTGAATTTGCTATCACTAGTGATAATAAAATAATAATTTTTCAAGTAAGACCAATTACATCTATAAAAAATGAGATTTCTAATAATGTTGATTCTAAAATATTTCAATCTATTTTGAAAAATAAAAAACAATTTTCAAAATTAAACAAATCTTTGCATCTGGTTGGTCAACATACAATTTTTTCTGATATGAGTGATTGGAATCCATCAGAAATTATAGGCAACAATCCAAATTTACTGGATTATTCATTATATGATTTTTTGATAATGAAAAAAATTTGGCATAAAGGTAGAACTTTTCTTGGCTATCAAAATGTTGATCCTTATCCATTGATGACAAAGTTTGGCTCAAAACCTTATGTTGACATTCGAGGAAGTTTTAATTCTCTTATTCCAAATGAATTATCTTTATCATCAAAACAAAAATTATTAAAATTTTATTTTCAAAAATTAAATAAAAATCCTCACTTTCATGACAAAGTTGAGTTTGAAATATTATTCTCTTGTTTTGAAAATAATATCGATCATCGTTTATCTGAATTAAAAAATCATGGTTTTGATGATAGAGAAATTAAAAATTTTAAAAAAATATTGATTAATTTTACAAATAAAATAATAAATAATTTTCCTAATATACTAGAATTTTGTAAAAATTTAACTCATGAAATGACAAACAAACAATCAAAAATTATTTCAAACTTAGAATCTAAACCTAAAACTGTCAAAACTCTATTGTATGCAGCAGAAGACTTGTTAGTAAATTGTAGAGACTTTGGAACATATCCATTTTCAATCATGGCTAGAATTGCTTTTGTTAGTTCAATATTATTGAGAAGTTCAAACACAAATCATAAACACAATCAACAAATTGAGGATTTTATGAACTCAATTTCTACTCCGTTATCCAACATTCAAAAAGATATTGTTGAATATTCCGAAAAAAATATCTCAAAATCGACATTCCTCAAAAAATATGGTCATTTAAGGCCTGGAACGTATGACATCACTGCATCACGATATGATGAAAATGATGATTTTCTTAAAAATATAAGTTTCCAGAAAAAACAATCTCCTTCAAAATCAATTAAGTTAAAAAAGTCAATACAAAAAAATCTTGAAAAAAATGGATTAATTTTTAATGAAATAGATTTTTCTACATTTGTTAAATTATCATTACAATCGAGGGAGGAACTCAAATTTGAATTTACGAAAAGTCTTAGTTGTGCGCTTGAATTAATTGCTGAAGCTGGTAGAATAATGGGTTTTTCAAGAGATGAAATATCTAATCTTTCTATCAAAACTATTTTGGAATCTAAAAACAAGAAAACTCAAAATACAAAAATTATTTGGAAAAAAATTATAGAAAAAGAAAAACAAAAAAATAAAATTAATAATTTAATGACATTTCCTTCATTAATTTATTCAGAAAATGATTTTGATGTGATTAATTATTTTGATTCTCAACCAAATTATGTAACTTCAAAGAAAATTTCTGGAAAAATTTCATTATTATCAAAAATTAGTTCATCATCCCAAATAGAAAATAAAATCATCTTAATTGAAAATGCTGATCCTGGTTTTGATTGGATATTTACTAAAAACCCTTTAGGATTAATTACTAAATATGGAGGTATCGCATCTCACATGGCAATACGATGTGCAGAAATTAAATTACCTGCTATGATAGGCTGTGGTGAAATTATTTTTGAACAATTATGTACTGCATCTAAAATAACATTAGATTGTAAAAATCAGCAGTTTTTAATTTTAGAGAATTTTCAGTTAGATAATGAAATTGAAGCTAGAAAAGTCTTAAAATCATTAGGATACATAAAATAACTAGTTTGATTTAATTTATTTATAAAAATGTCTAAACAAAAATCCATCAAAATTGGAATATCTATGAGAATTATAAATGCAATTAATTATGATGAAAAAAGAGATGCTCTTAGTCATGATTGGATAATTTTTTTTGAAAAACTAAAAATCACTCCAATACTAATTCCTAATTATCTAAAAAACCCAAAAATTTTTCTTGATAATGTTGGAATTGATGGCATTATTCTATCTGGTGGAGATAATCTAGGTGATTTTCCTAAACGAGATGAAACTGAGTTTAATTTAATAAAATATGGTGTTTCATCAAAAATCCCAATTCTCGGAGTTTGTAGGGGAATGCAAGTCATCAATCATTTCTATGGAGGTAAAATTATCAAAAATAATTCAAATACTCATTCAAAAAAATCTCACAAAATTAATCTAAACAAAATTATCTCAAATTCCTTTCCTAATCAAATTGAAGTAAATTCTTTTCATAATAATATAATTTTAGAAAAAAATATTGGTGATCAACTTGAAATTTTTGCAACATCATTTGATGGAACAATTGAAGGCTTTATTAACAAAAAATTATGTATTCTTGGAGTAATGTGGCATCCTGAAAGAGATCCAAATAATCATAATCAACAATTTTTAAAAAATACTTTTATCAATAAAAATTTCTGGAAAGTGTAATTTGAATTCTATCATACTCGCTGCTGGGGAGGGAAAACGATTAAGACCTTTAACCAATGAAATTCCTAAATGTTTAGTTTCTGTGTTTGGGAAAACCTTACTTGAAAGACAAATTGAACTTTTTAAACAAACAAACATTTTTGATATTTCTGTTGTTACAGGTTATTGTTCTGAAAAAATTAAATCTAATGACATACACATATTCAAAAATCCTGATTTCCATTCTACAAATATGATTGAAACTTTATTTTGTGCAAAAGAGAAATTATTGGATTCAACAATTATTTCATATGGGGATATAATATTTGAAAAACATGTTCTTGATAAACTAGTTGAATCAAAACATGACATTTCTATAATTGTTGATTTTGGTTGGAAAGAATATTGGAAATCCCGATTTCAAAGTCCTTTAGACGATGCAGAAAGTTTAATTCTTGATAATAATGGTTTTTTAACTGAGATAGGTCAAAAAGTGAATGGTTTTGAAAAAATCCAAGGTCAATACATTGGATTAATGAAATTTCAAAATGATGGGATAAAGTATTTAAAAAATTCGTATGAAAATGCCAAAAAACAATCTAAAACCGGTCAAAACACTCTAAATCCTAAACTCCCTTTTAATCAATCATATATGACTGATCTATTAAATCACATGATTCTTGAAGGATGTAAATTAAAAGTAATTCCAATCAAACATGGTTGGTTAGAACTAGATTCTTATGAAGATTATTTATTATATGAAAAATTGTATAAATCTAATCAATTATCAAAATTCATTAACTTGATAAAAAATTAATTATAAAATGACTGAAAATAAATTAGAAGATTTTAACATTGTAATGATCAATATAGATGGATTTAGAAAAGACAAAATTGATTTATGCCCAAACCTAAAACATCTTAAAGAAAATAGTTTATTTTTTTCAAACATGTTTACTGTTGCACCATATACTTTTTCATCATTACATGCAATATTTTCTGGCATGTATCCCTCTACAAATGGTGTTAATGCATATTACAATATTTTTAAATTTAAAAAAGATAAAATTACAACTCTTGCTGAATATTTAAAAAAATCTGGTTACTATACTGCTTGTGATATTATTAGTAAATCAGTAATGCCTAAACAAGGAATTGATGACTGGAATATTTTTGATGAAGAAACAGTTGATTTCAAAACTAGGCATACAGAATTAATTAAAAGATTATCTAAAAAAGAAAAATTTTTTGTTTTTCTTCATTATACTGAAACTCACAAACATTTGGTAAGAGAAATTGTATCTAAATATAACCAAGAAGATAATGATGATGAATATTTTTCTTCCCAAGATGAAAATCATTCTAGATTTAATTCATATCTACCGTCATGTGATGAATACGTACTCACTATTCAAAATGCTTTAAAAGATTCTGGAATTTCAAATAAGACAATCTTGATTATTTTTACAGATCATGGTATTAGTATTGGTGAAAAAAAAGGAGAAAAATTTTATGGTGTTTTTACTTATGATTATACTATTGGAATCTTTACAATGATTCAGATTCCAAATTTCCAACCAAAAATCATACGCGAACAATGTAGTAGTTTGGATTTGTTTCCCACAATTGCTGAGATTGCAAATATTTCGATGGATTCCGTTCCTAAAATACAAGGGAAAAGTCTCTTTGAAATAATTAATTCTCCACCAAAAACTGAACGAGAAGTTTTTGTTGAAACCGGTGGTTTGTATGGTCCATGGCCATCTCCAAAAAAACATAACGTTTTTTGTATTCGTTCACAAGAAAAAAAATTAATTTTTAATAATACACCACAAACATGGGAATTTTATGATTTAAGAAATGATCCTGATGAAAAACATAATCTCTATGATGATTCTTCAGAAATTATTAATAAATTAAAAATTCGATTAAAATATTATTTATCTCAAAACAATATATCTACAAATATTTCAGAATAAATGTAATTTTTGATTAATTATACCTGCAATTCTTTCATTTCCTTTTTTAGAATAATGACCTCCATAGTCATTATCATCTGAATAAAATTCATCTAAATGATTTTCCTTGATTAATTCATTGGTAATATCAATAAAATTTAATCCTGGCAATTCTATAATTTCCTCTATAAATTTTTCATAATAATGAAAATTTTTCTTAATAAATAATAAATCATCTTTTTGAGGTAAAATAATTAGAATTAGTTTAAAGTTTTTTTCTTGTGAGAATTTTATAAACTCTTTAATGATACTTGTAAATAATTTTGTAGAACTTGAATTTTGAAATAATTTAATTCTCCATTTCAAATTTATTTTCATAATTGTTCCCATTGGCATCCATATTTTTTTTCCATTTTGAGTATTTGAAAATTTATTTCTCAAAACCCAATATATGATTGAAAAATTACGTTTAATATTTTTAAAAATAGTTATTGAATATGGAAAATGTAATATTTCTTTTTCAAATCTTTCTTTAAAAAAATAATCATGTTCTTGTATTTTTTTTAAATATTTTTGATAATTTTGAAATTTATTTTCATCATCAATAAAATTTTTTATCAATTCTAATTTTCCATTCTGTATTTCATATCTGGGTTTAAAACCAAATGTATTGCCATATTCATAGTAATGTTTCCAAACACTTAGAATTCTACTTATTGTATCTGGTACAATTCCTACAATTACCGTTTCCGTTGGTTGCTTTTTGTATTCTCTTTTGAGTCTTAACAATACTTGATCTAAACCATAATTTCCAACTCCAAAATTTGTCACATTTGTACCTCTATAATGTGATAAGATATGTTCCCATGTTTCATTATCATTTACTTGTCTACAGAATGTAAATGAATCCCCATAACATGATATGTTTGAACTATTTTTGTCAAAATTTGGGTTACTTCTACAACCTTTTGCATTTACTGTCCACTTAGTCTGACCAAATTTACCTTTTTCAAAATGTTCTGTATTTGGTTTTCTAATCCATCCTAATTCATTATCGTATCCATGTTCTAAAAATTTTTCTAGTCCTTTTTTGGATAGTTTTGGAAATCTATCTTTAGAAGTGATTAGCCATTGAAAATTCTTATTCACAAAATTTACAATAGTAAAACATAAGATTTCTATGAAAAAAATGGATACACATATTGAAATGAATACGGTCCAATAACCTTCAAGCATTTTTTTCTTTCCGTATGATTAGAAATAAAGATTTCATTATTTCTAATATTTGATGAATGACTAAAAAAGTATGATTAATTTGAAATTATGATGTTTTCTCCGTTTTCTATTATTGTATAATTATCTAAATCTCTTCCTGGATTTGTAATGCATTCTCCATTTTCAATGTTAAATTCCCAACCATGACCACCACATGTTAACGTAGTATCATTTACTTGACCTAATTCTAATGGCCATTTAGCATGAGGACAAATTCCACCAAAGGCAAAATATTTTTCACCATCAAAAAACACAATTATTTTTGGACTTTTAGAAATTTCAATAAGCATTCCTTTTTCTAATGTATTTTTTTTGATTACTATTTCCATTGTTAATGTAATTTATCATACATCTTGTAAATATTACTAATTCTAGTGGGATTAGGATCGTATAACAAATTTATGAAATGTTCATTCCATTGATCTGGTTTTCTATCTCCTTTCCATCTAGCAGATAAAAATAATGTTTCCCACAACAATTCTTCTGAAACTGATTTTTCTACTAAATGTGCTGGGATTTTCATAAAATAATTCCAGTCATCTGTTTTACCTTCAGTAGCATATGTACCTGTTTCTTTGTCTTTAGAAATATCTAAAATGAATTCTCCCCCATTTTTCCCATCGGCAATTAACTGAACCTTCATATCAATATGCTTTCGTGCAATAGGGTTTTCTGAAATAATTTTATTAAAATAATCTATAATTTTTGTTGATAATTTTGTTGATGCATCACCTTCTGCTTTCCATCGATTATTCAAATCTTCTTGAACTTCTATTGATAATTCATTTAATGCATCCATTTTGTTAACTGACAATATTGGTTCATTATTTTTTACATGTGTACCATCAATGTTTATTTCATCATCTGCTGCCATTACCAGAACATTTGTACCTAAATTATTACTCAAATCCCAAGCCGTCTTTGGTTCATCAGGACATCCAAAAACTCCAGTTATGGGATTGTTTAATTCTAATTGTGATTTATGAGGAAAAAGAGGGCCTCCTGCATAGGCCATTGCATATTTTGGTTTAATCACATTTACATAATTTACAAAACCATTGATTTTATTGGCTTTACGTTTTTTAGCAATCTCATCGTGTTTTTCTTTAGAATAATTATATGCATCAGGATACCAATTTGCCACTGAATACATAAAAAATCCTATATCTGGTTTTGCCGCATTGACTTTTTTTAATGATTCAAAATCCATCTTACAGTCAGTTTGACAAAAAACTGTACCTTCTTTACTTTTAACCAATAACGCGGAATCTTCAAACATTAGATCTGGGTTTTTAATTGATGTGATTTCCAAATCTTCACTCAATTTTTCAGGTTTCCAAGAGGGCAACTCAATAATATTTTTAAAACCTAACTTCAGAATTTCATTGTAAAATCTATCTGTAGGAAATTTACAAATGTAAATGGGGATTCCCCTATCAAATTCTTTCAAAGTTTCTTCTTGAAAGTGATCCTCATGTTCATGTGAAATGTAGATATAATCAACATCCGTTGGAATATTTTTTCTTGTTGCTGCCTTGTTTCGTAAGGTATACCATGTATTCACATTGCATGGTCCTACAATCCAAGGATCTACAATAACCCTTTCGTTTTTTGTTTCAATAAGCGTACATGCTTGACCTAAAAATCTTACAAACACGCATATGATTCAAAATTATTGGATTTAAAAGTTACACAGATTTTTTTAAATGAATGCTCATTTGTTGATAAATGCTTTAAGAATATCTGTTTTTGTTAAAATTCCCCAAATAATATTATTATCGTTTAATACCCCTAATCCATCAATTTTTTCATTAATTAGTAATTCACAAATTTTTGAAATATCTTCAATCATTGGAACAGAAAAAATCTTCTTTGTACTAATTTGATTACCCAAAATTTTTTCTGAATTAAATCTGTCAAATAATAAATTTATATTTAATTCAGTTTTATTAATTGAATTTGTATTAAAATCACTAAATCCTAATTTCAATAAATCACTGATCGTTATAATTCCTGTTGTAATTTCATTTTCATTTTTAAGAATTAATCTAGATATGTTAAAGTCTAACATTTTTTTAAAAATTTTATTTATTTTCACCTCTGAAAATTCCCATAAGTACTCATTTGACATTATTTCAACAGCTAATTTTTTTCCTTTCAATTCATTCTGAATGATTTTTACAATATCTGTTTTTGTAAAAATTCCAATTATTTCATTAGATTTTATTCCTAAAGAACCAATGTTTTTCGAAAGCATTAATTCTGCACATGTTTTAATATCTTCATTTGAATCCACAGCTAATATTTTTTTTGATATTTTTTCAATAGGTGTTTCATCTATGCTTTCATTTGGTTTTTCTAGTAAATAACGACAAATATCTTTCTGACTCACAATTTTTGTAATGTCTATATCATCAGAAATTAAAATACGACTAATTTTTTCTTTTAGAATTTTAGAGATTACGTTTCCAATACTGGTCTCTTTATCAATTGAAATAATTGGATTCATAATATTTTTTGCTTTTAACACAAATAATTCACAAATTTTTTACTATAATAATTTGTTAGATATTATCAATTTTAATAATTGTGCCTGAATTTGGAAAAATTTCACTTTTATCACATATTCTCTCTTAGCTTTATTTTAAATAGTTAAAATGAAATTAAATTTCAAACTCATGATAGAAGAAATTGTTGAATCACAAAATTTTTCTAAATCTAATGAAAGCAAATCTGTAAATGTAATGGTTTGTATTCCAACTTATAATGCAGAATCTACTATAGGTGAAGCTATAAAACAATGTAAAAAATTTGCTGATGTAGTTTTAGTAATTAATGATGGTTCATTAGACAATTCTGCTTCTGTTGCTAAAGAAGCTGGTGCAGAAGTATTGACTCATAAAATCAATTTAGGTTATGGAGGTGCAATAAAATCCGGTTTAACTGAAGCACTAAAAAGAAAAGCTCAAGTTACAATCACTTTTGATGCCGATTTACAGCATGATCCTAATGATTTACCAAAAGTAACTGAGCCTATAATTTCTGAAAAAGCTGATATTGTTATAGGTTCTAGATTTTTGGAAAAATCTGATGATGTAAAATCCTATAGAAAATTTGGCATTAAATTAATTACAAAAATGGTAAATTCATTTTCAGGAAGTAACATACGAGATGCAGAAAGTGGATTAAGATCATATAGTTATAATGCATTAAAAAAAATTGTACCTGGTTTAGAGACTGAAGGAATGGGTATGTCAGCTGAAATTTTACTTAAAGCCGCAGTCAATCGATTAAAAATAATTGAAGTTCCAAGAAAAGAAATGTATCCGGATAATGTTCAAACATCATCACAAAATCCATTGAAACATGGTTTGACAGTTGTTTTGACCATTTTTAAACTAGTAATTGAAACAAAACCTCTTGCAGCTTTTGGAATCCCATCATTGATTTTCTTTATACTCTCTGGAATTAGTTCATTCTTTGTAATTGAATTTTATAATGAAATATCAAGGTTGCCTGTTGGCCTAACTCTATTTGCAATAACTATGCTTTCTGTGGGGTTCTTTTTCATTATGGCAGGCGTAATTCTATATGTACTTAGTAGAATTTCTGCCAAATTAAATTTCCATATTGATAAATAATTTTTCTAAAATTTACTTTTAAGGTATTCAATAGATTTTACAGGTGTTGGATCAACTTTGTTTATTACTGATTTGTAAATTGACACATAGTCCAAAAAATAAATCAAATATACTAATTTTGTTATAATTGAACCTGATGGTGAGGAGACCACCCTAAAATCAATATTGTTATCGTTAAAATATTCTTTAATTATTTTTTGTAGAATTTTTGTTTTAATATAATCATTTTTACCTTCAATCAATATTGGCTGAATATTTTTTTGTTTTTCCCATGAAACAATTCCATTATGACACATTTCAACTATATTTTCAGTGATCGCATGGGATTTTGAATTTTCTTGTAATGAATTTTTGAATCGTATTGCTGCAGCTTTTAATCCATACGGATAATATGTAATAGGAATTAAAGAAATCCATTCAGCCAAATTTATTGCTTGATTACTATTGGTCAAATTATTTGATGAAATATTTTTAGAGAGTAATTCCATTTTTTTGATAGATTCTACAATTTCATTTTTTTTAACTGGGAGAATAGGTTGTAATGTTTTTAAAATGCAATAAAAATAATTCACAAATGATGTTCTTGGAGAATGAATTTTTTCCAATTTTCTATATTCAATATTATTTTTTATACAATATTTCTCAATTTTCCCACCTGATGAGAATGAAATGATTTTAGATTTTCTTTTATGTGCTTCTTTTAATACAGTTACAGTTTCCAAGGTATTTCCTGATACACTTGTTGTAATCACTAATGATTTTTCATTAATTGTAGATGGGAGGTGAAATCCTTTCACAACTGATACAGGAATTTCAGTTTTTGATAAAATAGATGCAAACATATCTCCAATTGCTCCTGAACCCCCCATTCCAGCAAAAACTAAATGATTAATATTCTTAAAATCAACTTGTTCAATTTCTAAGCTATAGGCATCTTTGGCAATTTTTGGCCATTTATTGTAGATATCACACATGTGTGAACGATCATATTTTTTTAAATCTACTTTAGTGATCAACTCTACTTTCAATTCATGAATACCATATAATGTTTAGTTATCACGAATTAAATCTGATTAAAATATTAGTTAGGATATTTCTGAAAATATATGAAAATATTTGTAACAGGGGGGGCTGGTTTTATTGGAAAATATTTAATTAAAAAATTACAGGATGAACATGAATTAATTGTATATGAAAATTTTTCAAGTAGTTCTGAAAAAGATTTTTCAAATTTATTTAAAAAAAATATTACTTTAGTTAAAGGCGACATGACAAATTTCCCTTTACTTAAAAAATCACTTAAAGATGTTGATTTTGTAATTCATCTAGCTGCAAAAATAGATATTTTAGAATCAATTAAACATCCTGAGAATACACATAAAATTAATGTTGAAGGAAGTTTAAACATACTTCGTGCTTGTGTAGAGAATAATGTTAAAAATTTTATTTCTGCATCATCAGCTGCTATTTATGGAAATCCTTCAGAAATCCCAGTTTCTGAAAAAACTGTCCCTAACCCTGTTTCTCCATATGGCGCAGAAAAAATTAGTTTAGAGTTTTATGCAAAAGCTTTTGCAAATGCATATGAAATGAATTGTATATCTTTACGTTTTTTTAATGTGTATGGAAAAGGACAATCTAATGAATATGCAGGAGTCATAACCAAATTTATTGAAAAAATCAACTCTAATCAGTCTCTCATAATATTTGGTGACGGTGAAAACACACGTGACTTTATACATGTTGAAGATTTAGTTGATGGAATAATTCAATCAATTACTAAAATCGAAGGGAAAAAAGGTAATGTGTACAATTTGGCAAGTGGAAAATCTACCTCAATTAAAGAATTGGCTACATTGATGATATCCATTTCTAAAAAAGATCTTAAAATGGATTTTGTGGAACCTAGATCAGGTGATTTGCTTCATAGTGCAGCTTCTATAGAATTAGCAACAGAAGATTTGAGCTTTAAACCTAAAATTTCCCTTGAAGATGGATTATCTGTATTAATGAACGAATAAATTAGAATATTTTCTGATATCTGATATGCTAGTCAAAACAGTTGAATGGAAAGACAACAAAGTAGTAATGATTGATCAAACCAAATTACCTAATGAACTTGTGTTAGTTGAATATGATGATTTTAATCAAGTTGCTGACGCAATCAGTACTCTTGTAGTTAGAGGTGCTCCTGCAATTGGAGTTTCTGGGGCATTTGGATTGGCATTGGCTGCCTTACAAAGCAAAGTAGCAACAAAACAAGAATTACTATCCGATTTAGAAGATGCAAAAAAAATTCTTTTTGCAACAAGACCTACTGCAGTAAATTTGGGATGGGGATTAGAAAAAATAATGAATATTGCAAAGACTGGAGATTCAATTGAACAAATTAGAGAATTGGTGATTTCTACTGCAAAAAAAATGGCAGATGACGATATTGAAATAAACAAAACTATGGGTAAGAAAGGTTCTGTTCTTTTTGATGATAATGATACTATCATGACTCATTGTAATGCAGGTGCATTAGCAACTGTTGGATATGGAACTGCATTAGGAGTAATTAGAGCAACCAGAGAGAGTGGAAAAAATGTCAAAGTAATAGCTACTGAAACTAGACCGATTCAACAAGGTTCTAGATTAACTGCATTTGAGTTAAAACATGATGGATTTGATGTTAGGTTGGTTCCTGATACTGCAGTTGGTTACTCTATGGCAAACGGTTTGGTAAACAAAGTTGTTGTAGGTGCTGATAGAATTGTAAAAACTGGTCATGTTTTTAATAAAATTGGAACATATCAGGTAGCTACAATGGCAAAACAGCATGGAATTCCATTTTATGTTGCAGCCCCATTATCAACAATTGACTTGAAAACAAAGGCTGAAGATGTAATTATTGAAATGCGTAAAGGAAGTGAAGTTACTGGCATTGGCGAGAAAAAAACTGCACCTGACGATATTGGTGTAATCAACCCTGCATTTGATATGACTCCCCCTGAACTAATTTCTGGAATTATTACTGAAAAGGGTGTGGCTACAGCCCCATATGATGAATCTATCCCAAAATTATTTGAAGCTAATAATTAGAAAGTTTTTATTGTTTTTCAAACTGCCGTTTAAAATATGAGTACTGTTTCTCCACAGGCAATTGAGGATTCATTAAAGCAATGTATGGATCCTGAAGTTCCATTAAACATTGTAGAAATGGGGTTAATTTATGGAATTGATGTTACTGAAAATAATGATGTAAATATCAAAATGACAATGACTACTCAAGGTTGTCCATTACATGAGACTCTAGTTGAAGATGCAACAAGATTTGCCAAAAAAGTTCCTGGAGTAAATAATGTCAAAATTGACATTGTATGGGAACCTGCATGGTCAATGGATAAAATGACTGAAGAAGGAAAATTAAAAATTAAAAATATGGGTGCTGCTATGAATACACCTGCCCCAATTAATTATGAAACTGCATTACCACAAGGTGTTGGAAAACTAGTACAACAGGAAGACGGTTCAATGGTATTAGCAAATGAACATGAACAAGGATTTATGGTTAATCAAGCAATTGTTGACTTTTGGAAATCATGTAATGGTCAACGTAAAGTTACAGATCTTGTCGAAGTATTTGCCCAACAAACTGGATTACAAAGAAAACAAGTTGAAAAAGAAGTAATGCAATTACTACAACAACTTCGTGAAGGTGGTTTAATTGCAATTACTGGTCAACCAGATACTCCAAATGTTGAATTTAAAAAATAATTTTAGAAAATATAATTAGAATTTGCACCATCAAAATTAATTGTAACTCCTGAAAGATATTTTATTTTATGTTCAATAATTGATTTTACAAAGTTCCCTATTTCTTCTGGTTCTCCAAGTCTTTTCATAGGTAGTGTTTTTTCAAATTCTTTCACATTTTCAATTAATTCTTGAGTTCTATCTGTATTGATTGGTCCTGGAGCAATATTTACACAACTGATATTTTTCCCAGCATATTCTTTACTTAATACTTTAAAAATTTCTGCAAATGCAGCACGATACGCTGATGAAATTATCAATTTTGTATTTGGTTCTTTAATTACATTAGAACTGATCAAAAAGATGTATCCTCCATCATTAATCTGAATATTTTGTAATATCGTGACAAATCCTAAAAATAGTTGATTGTGATATAATTTCCAATCCTCTTCAGTCACAGTTGAAAATGGTTTTGGTGATGGACCTCCTGTGTTTAAAACTAGGATGTCTGTTTGAGAATTTTTCTCTAAAAACTTTTTTACACTATCGAGATTTGATGTGTCTATATCATTTTTAGATGTCGCAAAAACATCAATATCTATTGTTTTTAGTGACTCTGAAATTGCTTTACCTATACCACGTGAACCTCCAAGAACAATTGCTCTAGTCATATCTTTTTTAAAATAAACTTGATAATTAAATTTCTTTAATTTCTGTTATTGTTCCTAATACTGAATCCATTTGCACAATTGCTTTTTTCTCATCCCATCCTAATGCAACATACCAATCTCCAGCATCATCATGATATTTTGTTTCTAGAGTTTTGATATCATCCGGTTTTATATCGTATTTTTTTGCAATTCCTGATATTCCTAATGCAATGGCATCTTTTTCTTTTTCTAGACGTCTTTTCATTAATCCTATTCCTGGGCTCATGTTTTTCTCACAATGTTTCATCTAATATAGTTAATTCATAAAATTAGCCATGACGTTGAATTTTTCTAATTGATATCTTTACAATATTTCAAATAGTCCAATAATATCGTAGAAATAAAATGAAGTTAATTCAAAGATTTTCCAATTCTACTATTGCACAATCTAGTACACTAGTTTCTCTAGTTTCAATTTTAGCAGTAATTGGTCCTATAGTAATTGTTTCAGCAGGGTTTTGGGATGCAATTTCTCATCTTCAAAAAGAGCCAGAATTTTTCTGGAGCCCATCACATATTGTGGTATACTTTGGAGTTTCAATGACTACATGTGCTGCAATTATGGGTAGTATGCTAATTATTAGAAAATCAGTTAAAGGATCTCTCAAAACGGGAATTAAACTTGTCATTATTGGATCTGTATTACAAATAGTTTCAGGTTTTGGTGATTCTTTATCGCATGATCTATTTGGAATTGACGGACTAATTTCATGGTCACATCAACCACTTGAATTAGGTTTAGTACTTGCATCATTGGGTGCAGTTTTAATTTTAAAAAATAGAGAACACACAAAACTCAAAATATTCCTTCCTTTCTCTATAGTTGCATTTTTGTTTTTTACAACTTGGTTAATTTTTAATTTAGTTTTAATTTTTGGACATACAATTCAATGTATTCAAATCTATGAGATATTCTCTTCTGGTTGTTCTATATTGTAATTTTTTATTTTCAAATATGATATTATCATCATTACAAGTGCACCAACTAGAATCAAAATACCTGATGGATACATTTCTTGTGAATTTGTATTGCCAAATTCTATTTCTAAAACAATTGAATTATTTGCAATATTTGTAACCCTCATTGTATATTCGCCATCTTCATTAAAATCAAAATATGCTACTGACATTTTTGTTTGAACCATTTGCTCTTGAATAATATTCTCTTTAGGATCTAAAATCTGAACAAATACTTCCTCCCCTGTAAATTCAGGCATGTATAATTTGAAATATCCAATATCTATGCCAGAAAAAGATAATTTTGTTTCAAAAGAACTTGATTCTTTTAGTACAATTGAATCGTATTTTTTTTCAGTTTCATCAAAAATGAATGCAGTCCAAATCATCCCTACTACCACTAATACTAATCCAATTTTGAATGGTGATATCTTCATTTCATCATGCTGAGAAATTATTTACTTAATAAGATAATCTAAAGGGCTCGGAGGGCTTCGATCCCTCGACCTAGCGGTTCGAAGCCGCTCGCACTATCCAGACTGTGCAACGAGTCCAAACAAGTAAGATTTTAACGGGTGTAAATATCTGTCTAGATACTTTGAAGGTATCGAAAAAAGTAGTTGGAGTTGAATATGCAATTAGAGATATCGTTCTAGCTGCCCGAAAAGTTGAACAAAAAGGCATGCAAGTTGATTATCTCAACATTGGTGATCCTGTCCAGTTTGGATTTCAACCTCCTGATAATGTAAAACAAGCTTTGATTAATGCAATAAACAACGGAGATAATTTCTATTCTACATCTGAAGGTCTCTTAGAACTAAGAGAAGAGATAGCCAAAAAAGAAAATGCAAAAGGACTCTCAATTACTGCTGATGATATTCTAATTACAAATGGTGTCTCTGAAGGACTCGATATGGTAATTTCTTCAATTGTTGAGGAAGGAGATGAAGTGTTACTACCTGGACCATATTATCCTCCATATGCTTCCTATGTGAGATTACACGGAGGAGTTCCTGTAGAATTTTCAGTAGATTTGAACAATTCAACTCCTGATATTGATGATATAAAATCCAAAATTACCTCAAAAACTGTTGCTATTTGTTTAATCAGTCCAAACAATCCTACTGGAGTTGTATTTAATGAAAAAGCACTCAAAGAACTAGTAGATATTGCAAATCAACATAATCTCTACATTATCTGTGATGAAATTTATGATCAAATAGTATTTGATGATAAATTTGTTGGAATTGGCAAAGTAGCTGGTGACTCACCTGTAATTGTTCTAAATGGTTTTTCCAAAGTACATTTAATGTCTGGTTGGAGGATTGGATACATTGCATTTAATCAATCCCCACAACTAGCTGAATTACGAGAACATCTTCCTAAACTTGCTCGAGTTAGAATAGCAACCAGTCTTCCAGTACAGTATGCAGCTCTAGAATCTCTTCGAGGTCCTCAAGGTTACATCAATGATTTTGTTTCAGAAATGAAAAAACATAGAGACTTTGTTATTAAACGACTAAACGAAATGCCTGGATTATCTTGTTCAAATCCAAAAGGATCATTTTATGCATTTCCAAAAATTGAAGAGAATAGATTTGGAACTGATAAAGAATTTGTCACAAAATTATTAGAACAAAAAGGTGTACTTACTGTTCACGGTTCTGGTTTTGGGGAACAATATGGTAGTGGGCATTTTAGACTAGTCTATCTACCTGATCTTAAAATATTAGATTCTGCAATGAACAAAATTGAAGAGTTTGTTAGTCAGTAATTCCAAACTGTAAATTTTTCAGGAATAACTTCAATAATACAATCAGTATCTGCTAGTAATTCTTTTGCGGATTTATTCTCTAATGATTTGAAATATCTTAAAAGAATTTTTTTTGCTATAGATTGAACTTTGTTATTTTCTAAAATTAAATTTGCATTCCCTTGTACCATTACACCATA
>Ga0209992_10000372_pt1 | contig 60494 bp, 47 predicted proteins | sample 2SBtaG_2_FD_182564 | JGI IMG/M metagenome (GOLD analysis project Ga0209992, IMG submission 182564) | Deep subsurface microbial communities from Kolumbo volcano to uncover new lineages of life (NeLLi) - 2SBTROV12_ACTIVE470 metaG (SPAdes)... | ecosystem: Environmental > Aquatic > Marine >... | reverse complement strand
TTGTCGCTGTCCAGCTCCTCGACGAGCACCTCCCAGGGCCGCACGTCCTCCATGTACATCTTCACCATTCGAGAGTCATCATCCGGCAGTGCCGTCATGCGATCCTCGTAGGCGCAGGTGAATTCGGCTTCGGTGAGCTGGCCGTCGTTGTCGGTGTCGTATAGGGCCATGGCCTGCAGCGCTTCTTCGGCGCTGACGGACTCCGCGGTGCCGTCCGCTTGGAAGTACCACCCAAGCAGGCGCCGGACGCGGGAGGGCCTCATTCTCTCTTCGCGGTTGCCCCTTGAACGCGGGGCAAAGTCCGCGGTGGAGAGCGTGCCGTCCTTGTCACGGTCGAGCCGCTCCCAGTTCGACTCCCCCCGTGCGTACTCCGTTTGGCTCAGCTCACCGTTGCCGTCTGAATCGTAGCGGGCGAGCAGGTAGTCGAAGTTGGAGTTCCATTCGCCGCTGACATCCATGGGGATGCCTGGAGTGGCGTTGTTTGCCGTGACGCTGTCCCGCGCATCGGGGGTCGGGTTCGAACTGGCCAGAGGGGAGGACTGGCATGCTGTCAGAAGCAGACCTGCACTCGTTGCCGCGGCGAGGGCGATGGGGTGTCTCATTTGGATCGAGGGGCCGGGAAAACGGGACGCGCTCAGTTGGCGCGGGAATCTGGAACTCCCGAGCCTAGTGCCGCGAACGCAAACCCGTTCTCCCAAGGTGCCCATGGAGGTGAGGGTGTTGTAAGTCGCCCGATGGGCGCACCCGCAGCACCCTAGGCCAGGCCCAAGGCGCCCAGGATCCGATCCCGGACGGAGGTCATGGGCACGCTGTCCCCTCCCGGCTCGGGGTTCTGCGCGCCCCAACCCAGGGATGAGAGGAACACCGGACCGTCGTCCACGTGGTCGGGCAGGCGTCCGTGGCTGCCACGCACGAGGTCTGCGTTGAGCGGAATCACCTTGAGCAGACCACGCTGGCCCAACTTCTTGCGCGCCAGGTAACCCGCAACGGTCAACTTGGGAAAGGACAGGGCTGGGTCGAGAAACATCTCGCAGGGGTCGTAGCCCACCTTGCGGTGAATGTCGACAGTCCGGGCGAAGTCGGGTTCCTCGGATTCGTGTAGCCAGTAGTAGTACGTGAACCACGCTCCCGAATTCGACACGGCGACCAGGTCACCGGAGTTTTGATGCTCGATGCCCAGGCCACGTTGCGCTTCTCGATCGAGGACCTGTTCGACACCGTCCAGATCCTGCAGCACAGCGCGGGCTCGGTCGATGCTGTCCGTCCCCGTGCAGTAGACATGGGCAACCTGGTGATCGGCCACTGCGAAGGCCTGGCTGGCAAAGGTGTCCAGCACTTCCCCAGTGGGCGTGGCGCGCGCCTGAAGCAGACCGGCTGCACGCAGCTCGCGGTTGATGTGCACCGGCTGGGAGACCTCTTCGATGCCGTACTCGCTCAGCACCAGCGTCTGGGCACCGGCTTCATCGGCGCTGGCGACCAATTCTCCGATGAGGCCGTCCAACTCGGCGAGAGCCTTGCGAGACGTGGCGTGGCTTGGGCCAAAGCGTTGGTGGCTGTAGTCCAGATGGGGGAGGTAGACCAGGGTCAGGTCTGGGTCTTGGTCGCGCAGGGTGCGGCGTGCGGCGGCGGCGATCCACTGGCTCGACGGCAACCCGGCCTTGGGGCCCCAGAAATCGAAGAAAGGGAAGTCACCGAGTTCCGCTTCCAAGGACTCGGGGAACTCGGAAGGCCAACCATAGACGGCGGGGATCTTGCGACCGTCGGCGGGGTAGAAGGGTCTGGGCGTGATGGACCAGTCCACCGCGGCGCCCATGTTCCACCACCAAAAGAGCTTGGCGCAGGTGAACTGAGAATCGCGGCGGCGGGCCGTCTCGTAAACCTTCTCGCCTTTCACCAGACCGTTTGCTTGCCGCCATAGGGCCACCTCTCGGGAGCGTGGGTCCATCCAGCCGTTGCCCACGACGCCGTGGTCCGCGGGCGGCTTGCCCGTCAGAAACGTCGCCTGGGCACTGCAGGTCACGGCAGGCAAGACGCTCGACATGGGCGCGGCACTCCCGCGCCGGGCCAGCGCGGCCAAGTGCGGGGTGTCTGACGTGACTTGTCGTCGGGTCAATCCGACGGCAATGATGGCGAGGACCTTGGCCACTGGGCCGCCAGCCTAGCAGACCGTCCCGCGCAGGACGGGACTGCTGATCATTCGGTCCTTCAAGGCTCGGTCAGCGTCCGAGCAGGGATTGCTGGATGGCGATCAACACGCGATCGGCTAACTCGGGATCCTCGTTGCCTGCGTTCGATCCCGTGCCCTGGGCCTTTACGCGCAGGATCGCCTTGCGGCCAGCGCTGTCGTAGGGCTCGACGGAAACCTCAATCTGACCAGCACCCCAGCGGCCGGTGGCGCGCCGCAGGGTCCCATTCAGGACGACGTCCTGGGCGGAGGATTGGACGACCGCACGCACGTGGCTCCAGACCGTGTCTGGCGCGTAGGTCAAGACGGTTCCGCTGCTGCGGCTTGAGAAGGAGGGACTGCGTGAGTTCGATCCCTCTCCTGGGCCGGCGCAACCCCAGCCAATGGGTGGCGCGACGAGCAGAACGAGCAGGGCCAGACAAGTGCAGGGGTTGCGCATGGCCTAGAGCTACCTGACTGGGGTCCGCCCTTCCAGGTAGAAACAAGTGCAAGTGCGGTATCCTGCCGTGTATGCCCGAACTTCCCGAGGTCGAGACCACCGCGCGCCTGCTGCGCGGGCCTCTCGTGGGGCGGCGCATCACTGGCCTGGAAGTGACCTGGCCTCGCAGCCTAGGAGGCCAGGACGAAGCGGACGTCCGTGAGCAGGTCGCAGGTGCGCGTGTCACGGCTGTGACGCGCCGGGCAAAATTGGTCGTGATCGGGCTGGCGCGCGGGTCAAGGTCTGCAGGGGTTCTACTCGTACACCTGCGCATGACGGGCCGACTTGTGGTGCTGCGCAAGGGCAGTGACCCCGGGAAGTTCGCACGTGTCAGCTTGCCTCTCGATCGAGGCGTGTTGCACTTCTTGGATGTCCGCAAATTTGGTCGCCTGACCTGGCATGCCGATCCGGCTCAGGTGTTTGCACGCTACGGACCTGAGCCACTCAGCGAGGAGTTCTCGGTCACCTGGCTGCGCAAGGCCCTGGGCCGACGCAAGCGGGCGTTGAAGCCGCTCCTTCTGGATCAAGGGTTTCTCGCCGGCTTGGGCAACATCTACGTGGACGAGAGCTTGTTCCGAGCCGGCTTGCACCCCCTGCGCCGATCGGACCGGATTCCGGCAAAGAAGGCAGCGCTGCTGCATGCAGCCATTCAAGAGATCCTGCGCCAGGCGATCGAGCGCGAGGGGTCGTCCTTCGACAGCTTCTATCGCACACCCGAGGGCCAGCCGGGGGCCTACCAGCAGCAGTTCCAAGTTTACGGCCGCACCGGTCGGCCGTGCCGCCATTGCGGCCGGGCCATTCAACGGCTCGTCGTGGGTCAACGAGGGACACATATCTGCACCCGTTGTCAGCCCGCCCCGCGCCCCCTATCCTCCTCGCGATCATGATCGAAACCAACACGTTCAAGAAGGGGGTCTGCCTGGTCTACAAGGGTGAGCCCATGATCATTGTGGACTACAGCGTGAGCACGCCTACAGCCCGCGGTGCCAACACCATTTTCAAGACCAAGCTGCGCAACTTGAAGAGTGGTCAGATCCTGAACGAGTCCATTCGCAGCGGCGAGAAGTTCGAGGAGGTGGACATGGAGCGGCACAAGGCCAGCTTCATGTACAGCGACGGCACAGACTGGCACTTCATGGACGACGAGAGCTACGACCAGTTCTCGTTCGACAAGGCAGCGCTGGGCGGGTCGGAACTCTACATCAGTGATGGAGTTCAAGGCCTGCAGGCTGTCCTGATCGATGGTTCGATCCTGGCCATTGAGCTGCCTCTTGCTGTGGAAATGGAGGTCACTGAGTGTGACCCCACGATCAAGGGCGCCACGGCCCAAGCTCAGCTCAAACCCGCAACGACGACGAGCGGGTTGATCGTTCAGGTACCCTCCTATCTCTCGGCGGGAGAGCGCATTCGCATCGACACCCGCGATGGCCACTTCCTCGAACGCGTCAAGTAGCGCTAGCTGCGCATCTGCCAGACCGTGTTGACCTCGTCGATATCGGGCCACTGCTCGGCGCACATGGACAAATAGAGAGTCACATCTTCCGGGGGGTGGGTCTCATCCAGGCTGGCGACGGCGGCGGATACTTTGGTGGGATCGGGGCGGTCATTGGCGGGATCCTCAATCATGCCATCCTCGTGGTCCACGCCCGTGGCATCGAGGAAGCCGGTGATGATCTCCTTGCAGTTGTTCATCAAGTAGGCGCCGAAGAGCTCGTAGGCCAACTCGGCGTTGCTATCCGACTCCAATATCAATCGCGCGCGGCCTGCGCGCTTGGCCATGGGCAGGCGTTTGATTGCGTGCGGCCGAAATTTGAGGGCGGCGGCCACCTCTCCGTCCAATGGACCGAAACCGTCCTTGGACAGGGTGTCGTAGATGTGGAGGAATCGATCCTCGCTCATCTTTTTCAGTTGATGGATGACCTGCATACTGAGTCCTTGCGGCCGAAGCCGTGAGTCGCGATTGTGGGCGCGGATTCTACTCCCCGTCCTGTGAGAATCCCATCCCCATGCAAGCCACCCAGACCAGTCAACTCGTGGAGTTGTCGCCTGCCATGCAGGAGCGAGCGCATGCCTGCTACTCGTTCCTGGCGGCACTCTTCGTCGTCGTGCTTGTGCTGACCAACATTATCGGCACCAAGCTATTCGTGATCTTTCCGAATGGGGGCCCCGCTTGGTTGATGGAGGGCAAACCCGTGACTCTGACTTCGGGCATCATCACCTATCCGCTGACCTTCCTGCTGACAGATATCGTCTCAGAGATATGGGGCCACCGCCGGGCCGGGCGCATGGTGATCTGGGGTTTCGTTATGAGCCTCATGATGCTGGCCGTCTTGCAAATCGCTATCGCCCTGCCCCCGTCACCGATCTGGAGCCTGGAGAGACTCGGGTTTCCAACAGGAGAGTCCATGCAGGGAGCCTTTTCAGCGACCTTCGCCAACCCGGCCATCCTGATCTTCGCTTCGATGTTGGCCTACCTCGTGGCTCAGCTGCTGGACGTGAGGCTCTACCATCTTTGGTGGAAGGTGACCGGCGGACGGCACATGTGGATCCGCAACAACGGCTCCACCATGATCAGTCAGTTGGTGGATACCGCGATCGTCAACGGGATCTTCCTGCACTTCGGGTTGGGCCTGGAGGCTCCGGACGTGATAGCCATCATCGTCGCCGTGTATCTGTGCAAGGTTGCCCTGGCCATCACCGACACACCGCTGATCTATTTGGGCCGCTGGATCCTGGAACGCTTGCTCGGCATTGAACACGACCCGAACCGCCAAGGCGCACCGCTCGCCTGACGTCAAGTAACGGCCAAGACCTTTACGCGGAAACGGATGGGAATGCCCGCCAGCGGGTGGTTCGCGTCCAGGATGACCGCCTCGGGATTGACCTCCAGAACACGCGCTTCAAGGTAGGTCATCTCCTCTCCTTCGAGGTCTGCTTTCCCTTGCTCGTCGTCTTCAACAGCGAGTGACAGGAACTCTCCGACTTCGATGTCCAAGTCCTCGGGGAACTCGGAGCGAGGAACGGTGAAGATCATCTCGGGATCCTTGTCGCCGTAGCACTCACCTGGTCCGAATTCGACCGCAACCCGATCACCCTCGGCTTGACCCGTCAGGGCCTCTTCTAGCTTGGGCGGCAGGTCACCCTCGCCGTGGGTGTAGTCCATGGGCGCATTCTCGTCGCTGGACTCAAGCACCTCGCCTTCGAGGTCCTCGATCGTGTAGCTGAACTCAACTTTGCTCTTGTCTTGGATCTTCAATCAACTGTCCTGTGGGGGAGGTCTTCTTTGGTGTAGTCGCGCCCGGGCGCGTCAAGTAGGTGTAACCGTGCAGGTTCGTTTCAAATCGTTGCAGGAACAGGGCGGATTCTTCATCGCTCATGCGCTCTTCACCCAGGGCCTGTTCGACGTGGCGCCGGACGGTGCGACGCAACTCGGCTCCATCGTACTTCACATAGGAGAGCACGTCTTCGACCCGGTCACCCGATTGCACGTGGGCCAAGCGAGTTCGTCCTTGGGCGTCGATCTCCACATGCGCCACATGGGTGTCACCGAACAGGTTGTGGATGTCCCCTAGGATTTCCTGGTAGGCGCCCAGCATGAAAACGCCCAGGTAGTAGGGCTGGTCCGCGGCAGGGGTGTGCAAGTCCAGTACCGGCCTGGGCCCGCGCGGCCCGATGAAACGGTCCACTCGGCCGTCCGAGTCGCAAGTCAGGTCGGCCAGGATGGCGCCTTGGGTTGGCTGCTCTTCCAAGCGCTGCAGCGGCATGATCGGAAAGAGCTGGTCGATGGCCCAGGAATCCGGGAGGGATTGGAAAATGGAGGCGTTGAGGAAATAGGTGGCCGACAGGTCGCGCTGCAGGTTGGCGAGGGCTTCGGGCAGGTCCTGCATGTCGCACGTGGCTCGTCGCACCGCCTGACAGGTCTGCGTAAAGAGCTGCTCCGCTCGGCCTCTGTCGGCCAGGGATAGGTTCCCGGTGTTGAATAGCTGCAAGGCTCGTTCGCGCAGTTCCTGTGCGTCGTGATAGCGCTCGACCGCGTTCGCCTTGCAGACACCGTCGGGCAGCTCGGCATATTCCTCGAGCAGGTCGTGTCGGCTCTCGTCTACGTCAAGCAGCGGCGCCTGACCGGTAAGGCCGGTGGTTCCGACCACCTCAGTTACGAGCATCGAGTGGTGGGCAACCAGGGACCGACCCGATTCGGTCAGGAGCGTCGGCGCGGGGATGTCGTGTTCTCTGCAGACATCCGCCAGAGCCCAGACCACGTCGTTCGCGTACTCTTGCAACGAGTAGTTCATGGAGGAGTCCCCGGTGGAACCCGACCCGTCATAGTCCACCGCCAACCCACCACCCGCGTCGAACCACTGGATGCGAACGCCCATGGCATGCATGTTGGCGAGGATTTGCGTGGCCTCGCGCATCGCCTGCTTGACCGCTCGAATGTGAGTGATCTGGCTGCCGATGTGGACGTGCAGCAACTCGAGGCAGTCGAGCATGCCGGCGACCTCAAGGGTTTCGATAACCGTGACGATTTCACGCGCCGTCAGGCCGAACTTGGAGCGCATACCGGTCGACTCACTCCAACGGCCGCTGGATGGAGACATGAGCTTGCAGCGCACTCCTATCTTGGGCCGCACGCCTAGCAGCTGAGCGCTGCGTAGGATCGTCTCGAGCTCGCTGAGTTTTTCGATGACGATGAGGCTCGTGATTCCGATGCGAGCGGAAAGCAAGGCCATCTCGACGTAATCGGAGTCCTTGTAGCCGTTGCAGACCAGCAGCGAACCCTCACCGGCTTGGAGCGCGATGCCCGCGAGCAACTCCGGCTTGCTGCCGACTTCGAGGCCCATCCCATGTTGGCGGCCCTCTTCCAAGAGACCCTCGACCACCCAGCGCTCTTGATTGACCTTGATGGGGAAGACGCAGCGGTAGGGGGATGCGTAGTCGTAGGACGCGCGCGCCTGGGCGAATGCGGCCGTCAGTTGTTGGACTCGCGAGCGCAGGATGCCTGGGAAGCGCAGGAGCACGGGCGTTGCGATGCCCCGGCGTTGGATCGTGCGCGTCAATTCGAACAGGTCCGCTGAAGGGCCGGAGGGGTGGACGTGCAGGTGCCCGTTCTCGTGGACTGAGAAGAAACCCGCGGCCCACGAGGGCACCTGGTAGAGGTCGGAGCTGGAGTCGGGCGTCCAGGGGGACATGGGGGGGAGTATAGGGCGGGGCAGGGGCGTGGGAAGCGCCACGGGGCCTGGGGAGTAACCGGATGAGACGTGGAGTCGTCAGCCCGGGTGGGTGGGGGCGGTGGTTGGCTTGCTCAGCAGCCCACCCCCCCGGCTGGCGTATCGCACGGCGAACAGGTCGTCGTCGGCGGGAGGCCAGTGCGACTCTCGGGTGCAGCACCCCTCCGTTGCCCGCTCCGGCGAAATCCCTCGCTCAGCCGACGCACGGCAAATATGGCTTGAACTCTCAGAACACTGCTCCGCCTATTCACGCACCCCGCGCCCGCTGACTACCCTAGTCCAATGACCACCCTCCGCTTCACGAAGTCCATTGCCCGCATCCTCGATACCGACTACCTGCTCATCGTCGGGAGCGAATCGACACTCAAGGACGGGGCCCGGCTCGACTGTCTGCCAGAGGAGCACATGCGGCTGGCACTCGACCTGCTGACGGACCTCAGCGCCAAGGAAAGGGGAGCGGCAGCCGGAACGCTTACGAGCTCGACTCCACGCAAGCTGGCCGTCGGCGTCCTGCCAGATTCCGTGTCACGCCACAACTCTCCCGCGAGGGCTGAAGCGGTTAGGCGTGTCGTTGCGCAGTCCAGTACGGGCACACGCGGCAAGGCGGGCATCTTGCTGTTGCTCGACGACGCAGATCACTACCTTCCGGCTGCCAATGCAATCGCGCGCGCCTTGCCGCTGTACCACGCGAACAAAGCCAAGGGTCCCAAGCCCGTGCTGACGATCGCGGCCATGGGGCCCGACGAGCGCATGCTGACTGCGACGTCTGTCATTCAAGCGACGGCCCATAGCTCGCGCGAGGCAGCGCGGCTCGTTGATTTTCCTCCCAGTGAAATGCACCCGGGGCAAATGCAGAAGGAAGCTACGAAGCTGCTGCGCGGGGCCGAACGAGTCACGCGCAAGGCGATTGTGGGTGACCGCCTGCTTGAAGCCGGGCTCGGCTGCCTGCATGCAGTGGGGCGCACAGCCCTGCAGGCACCGCGGCTGGTCGTGTTGACCTACAAGCCCAAGAAGGCCACGAAGAAGCACATCGCTCTCGTGGGCAAGGGCGTGACCTACGACACCGGTGGGTTGTCGCTGAAAACTGGCGGGCACATGGTTGGCATGAAGAGCGACATGGGAGGAGCAGCGGCCGTGCTGGGGGCTTTTAACGTGCTCGCCCGCAGCGGCTGCAAACACAGGGTCAGTGCTGTGCTGTGCCTGGCCGAGAACGCCATCGGTCCTAGCGCGTTCAAACCGGACGACATACTGCACGCACACTCGGGGCTGACTGTTGAGGTCAACAACACCGACGCGGAGGGGCGCCTGGTCCTTGCGGATGGCGTCAGCTACGCAGCGCGCGTCTTGCATGCGGACACAATCTTGGACGCGGCCACCCTCACCGGGGCTCAGCTCGTGGCAACCGGCAAGTTGCACGCAGGCCTGATGTGCAATGACGGGGACCTGGAGTCGCTCATGGTGGAAGCCGGGCGCGCGACGGGAGATCTGGTCCACCCACTGCCCTTCGCGCCCGAGTTCTACCGCCCCGAATTCACAAGCGCCGTGGCGGACATGCGCAACTCGGTAGCCAATCGGGCCAATGCCCAGTCCAGTTGCGCAGCCCAGTTTATCCACTGGCACATCGAGGACACGGGCACCCGCTGGGCGCACGTTGATTTGGCCGGTCCCGCAACCCTGGGCAAACGTGCCACGGGGTTCGGTGTGGGCCTGCTCTCGGAGACCGTTCGGCGACTTTAGGCTAGGTTTCTGGGGCTGGCGGCATTCCCGAGGGTCTCAGTCGCGCAAGCCCGTTCGGCGATTCTCTCCAACAGGCGCTCTGAATTCTTTTCCGCCATCCACTCTTGCCGCTCAGCTTCTGAGGGCAGCAGGTTGCCGGCGCGCCAGACTTTCAGGAGCTGCTTGAGTCGTGCGGCGCGCTTCCGCGGTCCCGCGCCAGCGCCCATGAGCGCCAGGCCGTAAGCGTGCAAGAAGGAGGCGGCAGTCTGCGCGTCGACCTCCCTGCCTGAGAAGATCCAGGGGTCCGCCAAGGCGGCATGCCCGATCATCACGTAGGCGCAACCGGTCTCGGTCCGCATGCGTTCCAGGTCCTGGTGGCACTGCACGCCGCCGTTGCCGCAAACAGGGATCCGCACCGAACTCACTGCACGGCTGATGCGCGTCCAGTCGATATCGGATGTGTAGTGCTCGCTGCGCGTGCGGCAGTGAATCGTGAGCAACGCTGCGCCTCCCGCTTCTGCAGCGCGGGCCAGGGCTTCGACGGAGCGCGCGTCGTCCCAGCCTGCCCGAATCTTGGCTGTGACGGGTAAGGCCTGCCCGCATGCTCGAACACAAGCGCGCACGATCGACTCGATTCTCGCAGGTTCACGCAAGAGCGCTGCCCCAGCGCAGCCGTTCAACGCTCCTTTCGTAGGGCAACCGAAGTTTAGATCGAGGAAGGAAGCCTCTGTCTGCAGGACCGACTCAGCCGTCGCGGCCAGGCACGCTTCGTTACCTCCCATCAGCTGCACTCCCACGGGAATGGAACCCTGGTTGGGACCCAGGTGCTTTTCGACCTGGCCCACCCGGTAGCTGTGGTCCACCACGCGCAGGAACTCGGTACACGCTCCCCCCAGCTCCTGCGGGCCGTGTTGCGCAAGCACTACGGCCCGGAAGCAGGGGTCAGTCACCCCCTCCATGGGGGCCAGGAGCCAAGGTGCCGTGAAAGGCAGCCTGGGCACGTCAGTCCTTGTTGAGGATGTCGGCGCTCTCCGGGGTATGCCCCATCAGGTGCTGAACGAAGTAGTCCCACTTGCGCTGGGTGAAGTACGCGGAGGCGTCGCCGTAACCGTGACGCTTGCCCGGGATGATGAGCAAGTCGAAACGCTTGTTCTCGCGGATCAGAGCATCCACCAGGCGCATCGTGCCAGCTGGGTGCACGTTGTTGTCCATGTCGCCGTGCACCAGCAGGAGATGGCCTTTGAGGTTGGCGGCGAGTTCGGCGTTCGAGGGGACGTGAATCTGGAATCGAGTTTCCTTCTCCTCTTCCTTTTCCTCGTCCTGCTTGTCGCCTTTCTCATCGCCCCCGTCTTTCTTCACATCGTCTTTCTTGTCGGACTTCTCGTCATCCTTCTTGCCGTCATCGTCCTGCGGCGCGGGTCCACCCCGCTGGCGAGCGAGGTTTCCTGAGCGACTGGAACCTTCCGCAGCCTTCTTTTCCACCTCGACCTCGCGCAGGCCGTGGTAACGCTCAGCCCAGTAGTAGCCGTACACGTTGTTGTCGTGGTTGCCCGAGGAGGACACGCCCACCTTGAAGAAGTCGTTGTAGGGCTCCTGCAGCAAGGCAGCCGCCGTCATGAATCCACCGCCAGAGTGGCCATAAATGCCCACGCGGTTGATGTCTACGTAAGGCCGCTTCTCGGCCAACTGTTCAATACCGGCTTTCTTGTCGGCCAGCCCATAGTCGCGCAGGTTGAAGTAACCGTAGCTGTGGTAGGCCTTCGAACGGCCAGGTGTACCGCCGCGGTGACCGAGCTGGACCACCAAGAACCCCAGCTGAGCCAGTTGCTGCCGTCCGTGGGACGTGCTGAAGGAGTGGCTCACGCCCTCCATTTGGGGGCCCGGATAAACCTCTGCGATGATCGCGTACTTCTTGGTCGGATCAAAGTCGAAGGGCTTCCAGAGGTTGCCGTAGAGGTCGGTGACTCCGTCGGCTGCTTTGAAGGTAAACGTCTCAGGCATGGTCCAGCCAGCGGCGTACAAACGGGACAGGTCGGACTGCTCCAGTAGCATGATCTCCTTGCCCTCCGCGTTGCAGAGGCGTGAAATCGGGGCCATGTCCACACGGGAGCAGTTGTCCACCAGGAATTTCTGGGTGGGGGACAGCACCGACGAGTGCGTCGCGTCGCCTGGGTCGAGCAGGGTCAAGCCCGTGCCGTCAAGAAACACCCGATAGAGGTGGTCGTAGTAGACGTTTTCGCCCGCCTCACGTGCGTTGCCGCGGAAATAGAGCAGGCCCTTGTCTTGGTCGACTTCGACGATGCGGCTGGCACGGAACGGACCGCTCGTGATGGCGTTCTTGAATTCGCCGTCTCGGCTGTAGAGGTAGAAGTGGCCCCAGCCGCCACGCTCACTCCACCAGATCATCTCGTCGCGCTCTTTCAGGTAGCGCACGCTTTGGGTGCTGATGTTGGCGCGCTCAAAGCCTTCCGAAATCAGGACTGTGCACTCTCCGGTACGGGTGTCCAGGGTGCTGAATTCAACGTTGCGCACGAGCCGATCGCGTCGCAGGAAGCGCAGGGTGTCGCCGGTGCCCGTCAGGTCGAGCTCCTCTTCTTCCTCGGCTTCCTCGCCATCCTTGGCCTGATCATCATCGCTCTCTTCACGCGTAACCGTCTTGCCCCAGTGCACGTTGCTGTAGCCCTCATCTTTCCACTTGGGGGCCACTCGGAAGAGCGTCTTGCGGGCTCGGTCGAATACGAACAACTCGCTAGTTGAGATGTTCTCTTCTCCCGGCATGGGGTAGGAGTAGGACTCCAAGCTCGGGCGGGGGGTTGTGAGGGAGTTGACCAAGAACAGCTCTTCGACGTCACGAGAATCTCGACGCGTGGCATAGAACGCCGTGGAGTCCTGTGACCAATTCACCGAGGGGCGTGACTTCTTGGGTTCTTCAGGTTTTTCTTCGTCCCCCTCGTCGTCCTTGTCGGCGTCGTCTTTGGTTTTTTCCTTGCCGTCCTTGTCGTCCTGGTCGTCATCGTAGCCCGGCAGGAAGTCATCGAACTCACCCGTTTGGAGCACGTCGAGGTAGGCCTCCTGGTCTTCTGCCAGCTGACCTTGAGGACGCCTAGACCTGCCGCTTGAGAAGCTGTACTTCTCGGCGCCGTCGTCGCTCAGTTGCAGTGCCTGACTCTCGTCGATGTCGTCCGCCCAAGCCTGACGTTCGTCGACCTTTTTCTCAGGCTCTTTCTTTTCGTCGCCATCCTTGTCCGACTTCTTCCCGTCCTTGTCGTCGGATTCTTGTCCGTCTTTCTTGCCCGTGCCGTCGGACTTGTCGTTTTTCTCGCCCTTGTCATCCGACTTGCCCTTCTTATCCTCTCCGTCCTTCTTGCCTGTGTCGTCGGACTTGCCCTCGGTGTTCTTGTCCGAATCTTCATCTTTCTTCCCGTCCTCCTGCTTGTCTCCTTCCTTGGATTTGTCGTCATCCTTCTTGGTGTCGCCAGTCTTGTCCTCGGTCTTCTTGGACTCGCCTGACTCCTCCTCCTTGTCTCCCTTCTCCTTCTCGGCCTTGGCTTTGGCCGCTTCCGCCTTGGCCTTCTCACGCTTCTCTTTCTTCAGACGAGCGTCGATCACCTTGATCTCTTTCTGAACCTCTTCACTAGCCTCCACGTAGTAGAGGTTGAATTCCTTCAGGAACACGTAGGCCGTGTTGTCCGGAGAGAAGTTGCGGTGGGCGCGGGGGTCCACGGGTTTCTCTTCTTCATCCTCACTCGACCGACTGGAGCGCTCCCTAAATGATCGCCGACGGGAGGCCTCGGAGCGGTCCGGCTGCCGATCGGCATTCGATGAATCGTTCGTGCGCTCAGAAACCTTGCCCGTAGCCAGCTCAATCGTGAATCCCTTGCTCTCGACCGTCACGGTCAGCTCTGTGCCCTCGTCGTTGATCCTGGCGCGCCCCAACGAGAGCTGTGTCGCGTCCATGGGCTGCTTCACGGCCAGGGACAAGGCCGCAGCGACAACCTCGTGGTCGAATAAGTGCGTACGCGTACCCGCTTCGGGATCCACTAGGTAGTAACGCGTGCCGGCACTCGTCTTGTAGCTGTACCAGAACCGATCTGTCTCGCCGATCCACTGGGGGGAGACGGACGAACTGTACGTGCGCTGCCGCAGATAGGCAGAATCGAAGTGGCTGGCCTGCTCATAGTTCGGTTTGTCGACTCGGTCTTGAGCAACCGAGGGTGCGGTGAACAGCGGACAGGCAAACAGCAGAGCAGTCAGGTGCAGGGAGAACTTCATGGGGACCTCGGATCGATGGAAAGGAAGGGCTTTCCAGCATATCCCCTGCCCCCGAAACCAGGGGCCTCACTCGCTCAGCAGTCCCAGTTCAAGTCACGACCCAGGAACTGCTCCAGGCGCGCGTTGTGCGGCCGGAAGTATTCCACCAGTCGAGCGCGCACGGCGTCCTGCATGGCGTCGATGCGGACCCCCTCGTGGGTGCGCTTGGGTATCTGCACTTCAATGGCCGGTAGGCCAAGAAACTGAGTCAATTCGTCGACCGTGGCTTGCGGCTCGCTACGCAAATCATCCGTGAGTTGCACCAGAATCTGCTCGCGCGGAAAGTGCTCGAGCCACCGATCGAGTTGTTCCATGTACCGTCCGCGGGCCTTGTACGAATAGTGTTGACGTGCAAAGGATGCGTAGCGGTCGTCCGATTCCATCCGCTCCAGCTCTCCTTTCAAGCGCTTTTCTTCAGCATCGATCGCCTCTTCGAAAGTCAGCGGTTCGTTAGTGCGCATGATCTGATGCTTGTAGAACGAGTAGGCGCGGTCAATCGGGTTACGCAGGATCGCCACGAGCTTCACATCCGGCAGCGTGTCCTTCACTCGGCGAGCCACATGAGGATGAAAGAGGTAGTCGGGTGAACCCTCACCGGTTTGAACCTGCCCGCCAATTCGCCTGGCCTGACGTCGTACCTGCGAACGCAATGGGAAGAATGCGCGATACCAATTCAGCCCCCAATGGAAGGTCTGATTGAAGAAGAATGCCTCCTTGCGCAGGGACCAGGCCACGTGTGGGCTCTGTTCCAGGTAAGCGTAGAGAGTCGTGGTGGCGCTCTTAGCGGCTCCGATAATCAGGAACTCTGGCAGCACTCGAAACGGCGCACTGGGAATGCGGCTGGCCAGCTTGAGAAGCAGCTTGCGCCGGCGACCGCGCAAGCGCTTGCGGTGCCGAGCCAATTCTGTGGTTTCAGGGCTCCAAACAGGGTGGGCGGAAGACATGCGGGAGAGCGGGGGGGCTAACGCGCGTACCCGATTCCGCGCAGGTTGAGTTTGTCCTCTTCAGATAGGTCCTGGCCTTCGCCCGTAACTCCCGGGCCGACTTGAATGGCAAAGGCACTCTCCAGTAGGGCCTTCATCTCTGCCAGTTTTTCCGGTTGGGTCGTGGCCAAGTCGTCCTTCTCCCCGGGGTCCTGGCCGAGATCGTAGAGCTCCTGCGAGCCATCTGCTTGGTGCAGGATGTACTTGAAGCCCGCGTGAACAATCGATCGCTGATTGGTCTTGGCTTCGGGCATGTGCGTTTCCCCCAGGAGCGGGTGGCGGTCTGTGGAGGAGGCGCCTTGGAGTAGCGGCATCAGGCTCTGCCCGCGGAACCGATCGGTCACCGAGATTCCGAGGAGATCCAGCACGGTAGGCAACACATCCACATGTCCCGCAGGTGCATCGATGACCGTGCCGGGTTGCACCAGCCCAGGAGCGACGACAATCAGAGGCACATGGAGCAGTGAATCGTAGAGCTGGTCTACATGGCCGACGAGATCGTGCTCTCCCAGACCCTCTCCGTGGTCGGCGGTGAACACGACGACCGAATTCTCCCACAAGCCTGCTCCGCGCAGGGCCTCGATCGCCAATCCCATTTGCGAGTCGACATAGGCCACCTCTTGGCGGTAGAGCGACTTGAGTTTCTCCGCATCCAGCTGCTCTCGAAGAGTGATCCGCAGCTGCACTTGCTTCTCAGCCTGGTCCAGGTTGATGAGTCGGAACGCGCGTGGGAGGTCCTTGAACCCAGGCGCACCTCGCTGGCTCTGCACGAAGTCTCCCTCACCCTCCGCGAATTTGAGAGCCACCTTGCGGTCGTCGGTGCGAATCATCCAACAGCCCACTTCTTGGGCGCTCAGGCCTTCGGGCAGCACAAATTCGAAGTCCTCGCGCAGCTGTTTGACCTGAACCTTGACCACATGATCGCGAGAGTCCGCTGGCACCTGCGCTACAAGCGTGTCCCCGCGCTTCACCTGGATCATCGGGTATTCCCGATTGGGGGGAGCGTAGGGGGAATGAGGGTCCGAGTAGTGCACGAAGAGGAACAGTGGACTCGATGGCGTCTTGGTCGTCAGCCACTTGTTCAGGCGCGCGTTGACCTCCTCCGAAGACTTCCACCAACGTCGGATGAACGTGCCTCCGTAGGTGTCAAACCCCTGGGCGAATCCGAAGCGGTCGCTCAACACTCCCAGACTCACGAAAGCTGCGGTGGACCAACCGTGCTCGCTCAGGATTTCAGCCAGGGTGTGATTGGCTTCGGGAAAACTCTGGGAGTTCACCGTGCATCCGTGGTCCGAGGGCACGCTCGAAGTGAATAGGGACGCGTGACTTGGCCCGGTCAACGGGATGTGGGCGCGCGCGCTGGAGAAGCGGGCGCCGGAAGCGGCCAGCGCATCCATGGTCGGCGTAGCGATGTCGGATCCGTGGCAGCCAAGGTGGTCCGCTCGCAAAGTGTCCACGGCGATCAGAATCAGGTTGCGCTTTGAGCCCGGCGTGGATGGCGTTTGCTCGGGGCCCGTCACGGACTCGGAATCCGAACATCCAGCAAGGGCCAGCAAAGCCAGGCAAAGCAGTCCCGCAGGGGCGCTGGAGGCCCTAGGCAAGGGTAGCACGAACTTCATGGGGGAATCATAACCTTCCCCCCCGCGCGCCCCGCTCCTCAATCGCGTACCAAGGCCCTCACGGTCCACTGATTCTCAACGAGGGAACACAACACGAGGTCATCCTGTCCCGATCCCGTCAGGTCGGTGGGCAGGATCACGACTTGCTCGGCTTCTCTGAGCCCGGGCACTTTCAGGGACCACTCAGGGCTTAGATCCTTGCGTGACCGGCGCAGCGCCGCGCCCGCCGAGTAGTCCCGTTCAAACAGATCGCTCATATTGAGCGTGATGTTGCCCTGGTCGCCCAGAGAGTCGAGATCCTCGAGGACCAAGACTTCGAGCAGGCCCATGATGTCAGGCGTGCCGGTCCATGCACGCTCCAGACGATCCTCATCGGGAGCGCAGTTGAGGTACACAGACAAGGTGTCGCCGTCCACATCCACCACGTCGTTGGCAGCTTCTTCACCGTTCCAATTCAAGCGCCTGGCAGGAATCTCAAGCTGTTGCATCACGGCCTCGCCGATTTCCTCGGCCTCCTCGATGAGCGGCAACAGTCGCGGGACCTCCACGGATATGCGCCCCCGTTGGGTGGGGCTGCGGCTGAACGTACCCTTGGAGTTGGTGTACGTGTAGATGTCAAAGTCGAGCTTGCCGGGCAGGATCAAGTAGCGCAGTACGCGCCCCAGGCTGATACGCTCGCCGCGCACGATCTGCAACTCGGGCAGGTTGTCCGCGCGCACTTGGCGAACGAACCAACCCAGCACCTTGCCGCTGGACTTCAACACCTGATCCGGCGTCTCGCGTGGGCCCGTTCGCGAGCCACCCAGGTAAACCCGAAACTTGGAGCCCAGAACGACGATTAGGTCTCGCGGCATTTGACCGTCCAGATCGCGCAGCGCCCAAGAGACCTCCTCGTCCACATTGGCCAGTAGGTCGTCAAAGTCGAGGTCTGAGTGCCGGGGCAACTCCTCTCGCAAGGCTTTCAGATCCATGGTCCAGGTGGGTTCCGTGGGCAGCCCTTCGGCGCCGGCCAGGTGTGCGGCCACCAAATTGCGAGTCTGCGAAATCAGGTCCGGTTCACCGTCCCCATCCAAGTCGACCATGCGGAACTTGGGCACGGATACGTTGCGGCCCACCCGCGCTCCCAACTGGTGGGGCGAGCCCACTGCAAGACTTACCGAGAGGTCGAAGGCAATGATCAGGGGCTCTTCAAACCCCTGCTCGCTCGCAAGGTAGACGTGATGGGCCCTGCGAGTGGGCAAAATGAGGTCCGGGCGGCCATCTCCGTTCACGTCTCTGGAGAACTCCATGGCGGTAATGCCGGGCGGCAAGAACACCTCGTCCTTCACGAGCGTCGGGCCGGGCTCAATTGTCTGGCCATCGAAGTCGAAACGCGAGACCGTGCCGTCCTGAGTCAACAACAGGATGCAGTCCGCGCCCGAGGCGTCCATGTCCTTGACGGTCCACGCAGTCCTGCCGGCCGGCCATTCCAAGACGGCTGTCGGGTCGCTCGGATAGAGACCGTGTTCGTCTAGGGCGTAGATGGCCAGGCCCGACCCGCTTACGCGCACGAGGTCCAGGTCCCGATCCCCGTCCATATCGCGCAAGGTGAGGTCCGCGGATCCCAGCTCCAGCTGGATCAGAGTCTGCAGGCCATTGTCGCCATCAACACCGCCGCCATGGGCCAGGGCGCCAAGAGTCAGAAGCGTCGCGATCATCACCTGGAACCCCGTCGCTGGGTGACCTGGATTGTCAGCCGACGCTCGCTACCCGAGATCAGGTCGCCGAGACCATCTCCATTCAGATCTTGCACACGCAGGGAAGTGAGTTCGCCGGGGGTGTCAAACGACTTCCATGGAGCCGGATCCAGACTCCAGGAATCGGATCGAAACAGGCCGCCGTCCCGGAACTTGATACGGCGCAGCGTGATGCGGCCTTCCAGGTCCACAGCAGCCAGGTCTGCAACGCCATCGCCGCTGCAATCGGCCCGCAACTCGTAGTTCCCGACTGCGTCTTGAACGTTGCGTTCGTCGTAGGTCTCTACGTGCTTGACCGCCGGCTTGCGGGCAAACGCGCGCCCTTCACCGAAGAACACAAGATGCGTGAACTCGAATTTCAAGCCTGTGATGGCGTCCGTCACGCCAGGCAATTCGAACTTGCGCACGACCAGATCGCCGCGACCGTCGCCATTCACATCGGTGACCTGCACCCGCAATTCCGTGCCATCCAGTTTCAGCACCTGGGTCGGTTTGTCAGGAAGCAGGCGATGCCCATCGTTGATCAGTACAAGGATCTTGGCGGGCGCCTTGCCGAGAGACTTCAGGTCGCCCTGCAGGATCACCAGGAAATCGATGTCCCCGTCACTGTCGACATCGCTCAGCATTAGTCGCCGGCGTCCGTCCCCGGGATCCATGTATTTCGGCATCGGCTCCGTACGCGTAGGCACGCGGCCGGCTGATAGGTACACGCGCAAGCCGTCTTCTCCTAGGGCGAGAACGTCCCTGCGGCCATCACCATCCACATCCACCACGGCGGGCGCGTCAAAGCCCTGCGCCGAGGCGAGCATGTCCCCTCCGTCGTCACCGTCTCCCATGAACGGGCCGTTGCGATCGCTGGCGTTTCGGTAACGGCGTATCGCGTCGTAGGATTCAACATAGTCCAGGTACGGATCCTCCGAGTCGGCGCCCACAACGTGCTGTTGGGTGTAGAACGAATCCCCGGCGTCATCGGTTTGCGCTGACCAGAGTACGAGCCCCTCGGCTTGCGGGAGCAGAATTGGGTCGAGCCCAGCGCCGCGCGACGACGGTAGGCGGTAGGCCCAATAGGGAAAGGCGTCGGGGCTTGGGATGTCAAACAACATGGGCGCCTTCACCAGCGCCTGCACGTTTCCTCGGTAGCCGCTATGGGTGACGCTGTAGGACCAGACTCCTGAATCCGTGATGAGCAACAACTCCAAACCCGCCTCCGGACGCACATTGGCCACACTCCAAGCGGTGATATCCTCCTTGATGGAGACGCGCACACGCGGATCCCTCTCAACGCCCCGCTTGTTCAGGTTGTGCAGCCGCAACTCACGACTGCCGTTATCCAAGAGCAGGGTGAGCACCAGGTCGCGTTGACCCCGGCCCTCCCTGCCGACCCCGGTCAAGACTCTCCAGCTCAACAATCGCGCGTCGAGTTCCAGGCTGGAGTCAATGAAGAAGACATCCTGCGCGGCCCGTGTCTTGGCCTCCTTGGCGTGCACGCCGCCCTCAGCCCCGAGCTCTCCCAGCAGAGCGGTGCTCAGAAGAGCCGCAGCAAAACTCGAGATGGAGATCACTGGCCGAGTTCTCCAACTCCGCTTGAGAAGCGGATGAAGCGCAGGAAGCTCCAGTGCTCTTCGAGCTCAGTGCGCTCGTAGTGCATGAGCCAGATGATCCAGGCGTCCAATAGACTCAGCGAGACGACGCTGCCATCCGCATTGGACGTGTAGTTGATGAGGAAAGGCAAATCGAAATCCAGGACCCGCCGTGGCACGTCAAGCAAGACGACCCTGACCTCGGAGTAATTTCCTTGCCGGTCAATGACTCCCAAGCTCACGGTTGTTCCTTCGGGCAGCGCCTGGACCTTGCGGATCAGTGACCGCGCCGAGTGGACGGGCACGCTATCGAGCGTCTTGACCACACTGCCCACTTCGATGTTCGCCCGTGCCACAGGCCCCTCGGGGTCCATACTCACGAGGCGCGCACCACCGCCGGCGGTCAACCAGCCAGCACGTGTGCGAGCCGGATCCCGACGCCAAACCAGATCTGCAGCCGGTCCTGCGGTGCCCTCGGAAACCAATTGGACGTGCACGTCGAAGGCCGAGTCCCCGCGACTTGCGCGCAACGTCAAGTCCACACCAACTGCTGCCTGGTCGATGAGTGTGTCCAGCGCTCCGGGATCATTGACCTCGAATTCGCCCACTTGCAACAACACGTCGCCCACCTTGAAACCCGCTTGCGCCGCGGGCGAGTTGGCGACCACGCGTGTCACCTTCACTCCGGGCTCAAAGAAGAGATCTTCTAGCGAGTCGCTGTCATTCTCGCGTACTTCCAGTCCCAAGAAATTCCCCGCCTGCTCTTGGCCGGCGGACCACTCAAGGACTTCCGGTAGGGGCTCCGGCAGAGGATAAGAGGGTGCAGTCAGGCAACTCGGCAGGAGCCCAAGCGCCGCCCAGCCGATGAGGCGCAGAGGAGAACTGGGGGGCAGGGTCCGCACGGGGGACAACTCGGTACGGCAGTGGAGTAGTGCGGTGTGCATGGGGTGCTTCAAGCGTACTCCAGTGCCTCAGCTCGAACGAGTACCAAGAACGCCTGGCATGGAGTAACCCGCACATGCCACTACGTGCCAGATGTTTACACATCCGGCACTCGCAGCCTCAGAGCGTTCTGCGCCGCATCACCGCCACCGTGACTCCCAAAAGCAAGAGTGCCTGGGCCCAGGGCAGCCACAGGGCAAGCCGCATCAGGTCGTCGGGAAAGCCCCTGTCGGAAAAGCCCTGGACGACTTGAGTCGCCTCGCCGAGGGCCGAGGAGTCGGCCAAGCTTGGGGCAAAGCTGGCGAAGATCAGGTACGTGTGCTCGGGACTGAGTGACTCCTTCACCAAGTCGAATGTCACAAAGAGAACGAGTGCTGCGGCCACTGCACCCACCGCGCTGCGCGAGCAGGATGAGACCAAGAGACCAAAGGCCCAGATCGCGACCAGCGCTGGCAGAGTGGCGAATAGGGCGCCGCGCACTTCGCTACCGAGTTCCTCTGCGCTCAAGATCTCGTAGCCGTCTTCCACAAGCGGCCCGAAGTCCAATTGGGAGCGGGCCACGAGCCAAGCGCCAAGGAACGAAACCAAGAGCCCGCCCAAGATAGGCAGTGGAGCGATGAGAAGTCTGCCCACCACCAGTGCCGGTCGCGCCGTACTGCGCGTTACGGCCATGCGCAGGAGACCGGACTCGTGGTCACCCGCAAGGCTGCGAGCACTGGCCACGAGCAGAGCGAACACGGTCAGCGCCAGGCCGACGCGCATGCCCGCCAGCATGGCGGACCAACCACCTCCGCTCTCGACCATTCCCTGACCAGCGATTTCCACCGAAGAAGCGAGGGCGCTGATGGCCGCGACGGAGCACACAGCAAAGCCCACGACCCACAGACTGAGACTGCGGATGAGCCGGTCAAACTCGGACCGCAAGATGCGCAGGGTACCGGTCATGGCCCCACGGTCTCCTGGGCGACCAGCCGATCAAAGGCATCCGCCAGGCGTTGGCCCGCAGGTTGCAAACGCACCAGCCCGGCGCCGGACTTGACCAACACCTCTGCCAACTCCGAAGGCTGTGCGCCGCTCGACCCGAGGTCCACGTCGATGATCGATCCTTCCTGGCCGCGCACTTCCCAGCCGCCCATCGTCGCCAGGGCCCTCAAGGCGCATTGAGGATCTTGAACAGTGGCCTGCAGCAGCCCCTCGCCGCGACCCAAAATGTCTCCCAAAGGCCCGGTCGCCACGCGTTGCCCGCGCACCATGATGGTCGCGTGGGTGAGTACGGGCTCTACGTCGTGCAGGCGGTGCGTGGAGAGGATCAGGGTCAGCCCGCTGGACGCCAATTTCCCGATGAGTTCCAAGATCTCTCGCGTTCCCACCGGATCGAGCCCCGAAAGGGGCTCATCCAGCACCACCAATTCAGGTTCACCTGCCAAGGCCGTGGCTAGGGCCAGCCGCTTGCCCTGACCCAATGACAAGGCTCCTGCCCTGCGCTTTTTTAGGTCCGACAGACCCACGAGATCCAAGACTTCGTCGTGGCTGCGCCCACCTTTGTGGCCGCGGATCATTGCGTTGTAAGCCAGGTTGGCCGCGACGCTACGACGCTTGAGCAAGACCGGTCGGTCGAAGACCACTCCTACCCGGCCCGCCGTCCGGTACAGGGCCTGCGAGGATGCGCCCAGCACTTCGATCGAGCCACTCGTGGGTTTCATCAAACCCAGGGCGCAATAGAGAGTCGTCGTCTTGCCGGACCCATTGGGTCCCAGCAATCCGTGGACTTCGCCGGGATTCACTTCAAACGACAAGTCCTGCACGGCCTTCACCGGCCCAAAGGACTTGCATAGGGAGTGAATCGCGAAGCTGGCCATGTTGGCTGCTAGCTTGGAATCTGTGACAGCCGGATTCAACCAAGTGCTGTGCGCAGGGCCGCCGTGAAGCCCGCATGAGTCCCACAGCACCCGCCCACAGCAGCAGCACCCAAGCGCACGGCCTGCACGATCTGCCTCGCGAAGTCCTCCGGAACTTGGGGGTACACCAACTGTCCCTGCTCTGCGCGCGGTAGTCCAGCGTTGGGCCGCATGACAAGAGGCAGGGACGTGGATGCCAGGTACTCGGACAGTGCGTCCAAGCAATCTTCGCCCGTCATGCAGTTCACCCCGAGTGCCGTCGCTCCCGCGTCCGCCAGGACCTTGAGCCCTGCGGCAAGCGACTCCCCCCCCGCCAAGCAATAACCGTTCACGCTACGGGCCGGGACAAGACTGACACTAATCTCCAGATCTGAGGCCGTGCGGGCAGCCGCGAGCGCAACACGAGCCTCGGTCAAGTCTGTGAATGTCTCGAGACCCAAGTAATCCACGCCCGACAGCGTCAGCGCCTCGGCCTGCTGCGCAAAGGCATCCATCCACTCCTGTTGCCCAGCCCCGGTCCCCAGGGGCACGGACTTGCCACTGGGCCCAATGTTTCCAGCCACAAGGGGCCGTTGGCCTTGCGGGGACCGAGTCGCGCACTCCAAGGCGATCTCGGCTCCCCGTTGGTTGAACTCCATCACGCGATCCCCGTACCCGCATTGCGTCAAGGCCAGCCCATTCGAGCGGAACGTGTTCGTTTGAAGGACCTGACTGCCCGCCTCGCGGTGCGACTCATGCACCTGCGCCACCTGGTCGGGCTGTTCAACGTTCCAGAGATCCGGCGGCTCGTGCCTCTCGAGTCCACGCGCAAACAGAGCTGTCCCCAAAGCGCCGTCCAGGAGCACCGGCCGACGTGCCAGTAGCCTGGCGAAGGGAGTGGGCCGGGCGGGGGACATCGTCAACACCCTACGCCGTGAAGTGCGGGATTTTCTGTGCCGATCCCAAAGTGATGGGTTTGGCTCTCAGTCGAAGGCGATCGCAACGGCTTCCGAGAACCCTGTGCCCTGTTCATGTCCCCGGGCAATTCACCTGAGCCGCCGCTGCCTGCGTCCATACCCCGGCCCAGGCCGCTAGGCGCAGACTGATCAAAGTGGCACGGACTACCATGGCGTCCTTGGGGTGGCGCGATCGTCGCTTCGAAACGGCGCACGCCACAGATCCTACTCTGTGATACCCACGACGCACTGTTGCCTAGCAACAGCGTAGCCACACCGACCGCCTGGACCGTCTACCCACAGTCCTTGAGCCAGATTCTCTGGCCGCAGGCTTACGAGGTCGGTTGTGGCTGCACTTCCTGCTCGGGCCAAGTCCCATCCTACACAGATGCTAGTGGCGCGGCTGAACGGCAGCGGCGAACAGCCGCACGATGTCGCCCGCGGCTTCGACCGTGTGCACGGCGCCAGCGCTCTTGCCCGCTTGAAACACATCCCGGTAGCCAAGGCCCTGTTGGGACGAGCGCTTGAGACGGCGCAGAGATCGTACGGCGTAGAGAGTCCTCATCCAGTGTTTCGTGCGACGCTGCCGTAAGAGCCAATTGGATATCGGGCCGGCCCTCAGTCCCAACTTTGCGATCATGGGCGTGTGGATCACGGAGCAGGGCACACCCGACAATTTGTCCGTGAGCACGATGTCCTCTTCGTTGGCTTCCACAATGGCCGCCTGGTAGTCGGCATGCACGGCGCATTCACGGGTGGCGATGAAGCGTGTGCCCATTTGGACACCCTCGTACCCCAAGGCGAGTGCTTGAGCGAACTGTTGCTCGTCGCCAACACCGCCGGCCAAAACCAAGGGAACTTTCAGGTCCGTCAGTTCTGCGAACAAATCGGCGGCGGTACGCGAGCCGGCGTGGCCTCCGGCGCGTCGATTGACGCAGATGAGACCGTCGACCCCCTCCTGCAACGCCCTCTCCGCCCAGCGGCGCTCGGTGACGTCGTGATACACCACGCCCCCGCCAGAGTGCACGGCGTCCACCACCCAGCGCGGGTTGCCGAGGGCTGTCACGAAGAACCGCACACCTTCCTCGAGCGCGATATCGACCCACTCGTGCATGCGCTGCTCGTAGCGTTTCAGCGACCGTTCGACGAGGGCATTGAGCCCGATGGGCTTGGAGGTGAGGGACCGAATCTCGCGCAACCCGGCCCTGAAGTCGCGGCCGTGCACGTAGGTCAACGAAATTGGTTGGACGATTCCCAGGCCCCCTGCCGCACTGACCGCCGCCACCAGCTCGGGGTTGCTGCAAGGATACATGGCCCCGCACAGAATCGGGTAGTCGACCCCCGCGTGGCGTGTGAATGCCGTGCCGATCGGCTGAGGGCCGCTGGGGTTCATTGTCGACTGCGCCAAGGGCAACTAATTGGAGGCGACACGGGCCATTGGTAACTGGACTCGGCTAGCGCTCTTGCTGCTGGACATGCAGGCCTGCAACAGAGCTTCCAGTCGGTCGTAGTAGTCACCGGGGCGGAAGTCGCGATCCACTCGACGGCGGCCAGACTCTCCGACTTCGTGTCGCAGATTTTCATCCGCCAGGGCACGGTCGATGGCGCGTGCCATGGAGTCGACATCCCGACGCGGGACGCTCCATCCGCCGACTCCTTGCGCCAGCCACTCGCCGACACCTCCCACATCAAAAGCGACAACCGGCACGCCGTGCGCCATGGCTTCGATTCCGACCAGCCCGAAGGGCTCGTCCCACACGGAAGGGAAGACCACCAAGTTGGCGCGTTCGTACAAGTGCTCGAGCGGTTGTGAATCGAGCCAGCCCGTGAAGTGCACGCGCTCTCCCAAGCCTTCTTGCTCAGCCTTCTCTTGCAACCACTCGGCCGCGGGTCCGGAGCCAGCAATCAGGGCACGGTAGGGCTGCTTGACCTTGGTCAGCGCGGTCAGCAAGAAGTCCACGCCCTTGTCGGGCAAGGTCAGGCGGGCGGGAGTCAGCAGAATCGGATCTGAACCCGCTTGCAGGAACTTCCGTGTTGCATCCGGAAGGTCCGCACCCGTTTCGGAGAGCGACTCAGCCATGCCAGCCTGGGTGCAGTAGGGCAGCACCTCAACGCGCTCGGGAGGCAGACCCGACTCGATCAGCTCTTGGGCCATGTACTGGGAGCCCACCAGCAGCAGTTGGGCGCGTGCCGTCAGGTGCAGCCCCTTCTGCTTGGCGCGCAGACGACTGGTGGGCCCCAGCACGTCGCCCTTTGAGTGGGCAGCGGACAGCCCGTGACAGCTGTCGCCAAACCAATGGCGCGTGAGGCAGCCCATGCCCATCGGTTCTCGGCAGGGCAAACCGCCCACGAGCATCTTGTTCAGGCCTGGGCAGAACAGCGTGTGATCCTGCACGAAGCGTGCGAGCGGGGCGGCCCGCAGCTGCTCTTCGATCACCCACGGGGCGCAGGGGGTCAGCTGGTAGATCAGGTCGGGTCGCAGAGCGTGCAGACAGTCCCGCAGGCGGTGTCGGTCGCGCGCGTCGGGGGTCATTTCACCCAAGGGCTCAAAGCGCTCAAAGCGCAGACCCGACTCTGGCCGTCCCTGGCCAGTGCCGTGTAGCACCGTGACTTCGTGCCCGCGTTGCACCAATTGGCGCGCGGTCTCCTGTGCGTAGCGCTCCGATCCCCCGATCAGACGCCAGTGGCCAACCCCCAAGACTATGCGCATCGTGGGCTCCAACCTAGCAGTCGGCCCGGCTCGATTCGAGAAGCGTTCCTAGCTGCCGATGGTCATCAAGAACTCGGCATTCACGCTGGTCTTGCGCATCTTCTGGATGAGCATCTCCATGGCTTCTACCGGATCCAGCTCATTGAGCACCTTGCGCAGCATCCAGATGCGTTCGATTTCTTCCGGCGTGAAGAGCAGTTCTTCCTTGCGCGTGCCGGAACGGTTGATGTCGATGGCGGGGAAGATGCGCCGGTCGGAGATGCGTCGATCGAGCACGATCTCCATGTTGCCCGTGCCCTTGAACTCCTCGAAAATAACCTCATCCATCTTGGAGCCGGTCTCGATCAGGGCCGTGCCCAGAATCGTCAGGGAGCCCCCGTCTTCGATGTTGCGTGCGGCGCCGAAGAAGCGCTTGGGAAATTGCAGAGCCGTGGCTTCGAGGCCGCCCGAGAGCAGCTTGCCATTGCTGGGTGCTTCGACGTTGCAAGCCCGGGCCAGACGGGTGATCGAGTCCAGCAGGATGACCACGTCGGACCCCGCTTCGACCATGTTCTTGGCCCGTTCGATGACGCGCTCAGCCACCTGCAAGTGGCGCGTGGCGGGCTCGTCAAAGGTGGAACTGACGACCTCGACGTTTTCGCCAGTCACGCTGCGTTCGAAGTCGGTGACCTCCTCCGGGCGCTCATCCACCAACAAGATAATGAGGTGCGCGTCGGGGGCGTTGGTCACTACGGACTGGGCGAGCATCTGCAACAGGACGGTCTTGCCCGTGCGGGGGGGCGCGACGATCAGCCCCCGTTGGCCGCGACCCACAGGCGTGATCAGGTCAACGATGCGCATCTCGAGGGGGTTCTCGGGGGCACCCTCGAGGATGATCCGCTGCTCGGGGTAGAGCGGGACGAGTTCCTTGAAGGGCGCACGGCCCGTGGCCTGCTCGGGGTCCGCTCCGTCGATCTGCTCCACGTCGTGCAGGCACAGGTATTTCTCACCCTCGCGAATGGCACGCAGGGGACCGCGCACGGTCATGCCTTGGATAAGCCCGAAGCGCTCGCGCAGTTCCTGGGGCACAAACACGTCTTCCTCTGCGGGAATGTAATCCCGCGAGTGCGTGCGCAGGAAATAGTGGCCCTTGTTGTGCTCGTCCAAGATGCCCTCCGTGAGCACGGGGACGTGGGCATTCAGCCGCTGGCTCGTGATTTCCCAAATGGCGTCGCGACGGTTGCGCCCCACGAAATCCTCCACGCCCTCATCTTCTGCCACCTGGTGCATCTGGTTCAGGTTGCAGGCCAGTAGATCCGCGTGCTCTAGCGGCTTGGGCTTTGTGCGCCCCTTGCGCTTGGGCAGGCCCTTGACCAACTCCTTGTACTCCTCGTCGCCCAAGCTCGTGGGCAGGGCGTGGAAGTCGATGAACACTCCGCCCGGCTTCTTGGGCTTGGGCTTCTGGAAGGAGTGGTTCTTGGGCTTGTAGGGGCGTTTGGTCTTGGTCTGGGCCATGGGCCGATGGGGGAGAGAAGGGTCAAGTCAGGCCCAGTTGGGCCCGCAGTTGTCCGACGGCATGGTCCAATTCCTGATCGGTGCCGTCATTGGTGATCACGAAGTCGGCGCGTTCGCGCTTGATTGATAGGGAGAGTTGAGTGGCCTCGCGTCGGGAAACTTCGTCGGCGGGCCATCCGCGCTGTCGTGTGGCACGTTCCTGGCGCAGGGCCGGGGGGGCGTCCACAAAGACGAGGTACCTGCAGCGACCAGCGAGCCCGTGCTCGGCGTCGTTTTCGAGGAGCAGTGGAACGTCGAGAACGATCGGCTCGGCACCCGCTGTCTGCGCCTCGGTCAGGGCATGCTCGATCCTCGCACGAACTTGCGGATGGATCCAGCCCTCAAGGAGTTCTCGCAGGGCCGGATCGTCAAAGACCTGCTTGGAGATGACCTCGCGCCGAATGCCCCCTCGCTCATTCTCGACATCTGGACCGAACGCCTCACGCAATCGAGGAGCCAATTCCGGGGAATCCAGGACCTCTTGGGCTAGGGTGTCGGCCTGAATGAGGCACCCCCTGGGGCCAGCCAGCCCCCTGCCGACCTGGGTCTTGCCCGCTGCAACACCACCGAGGAGGCCCACGATCAGGGCTCCGGGGGGTGCCGAAGTGGGGATGGGAGGGGACATATTGGTGAGGACAGCGGGGGAAACCAGAACGGAGGGGGGGGGTAGCCCGTGCAACCCCAGTAGGCGCAGGTTCGACGTGTCGATTCTCGCAGCTGGGGTTCCCTGGTAACAGGGTCCTCCGCAACTAGGCCCTCCGCAACGGGGTTTCATGCAATGGGGCCCCTGGCAACGGGGAGCCGCCCAAGAGGAACAGTCCCATTCAATTTCACCTCAGAAGCCCTCACTACAGTTTGTCCCGGTATCTGTCTCCGGATTCAGATCGTGCCGCGGCCACGCTGGTCGTCGGTGACCGAGGTCCCGATGCCTGCGGCAGAGTTCCAGGCGCCCTTTTTTGGAATGCTGACGCCAGCGCCAGCCTGCGACTGCGGAGGGCAGCGCTGGTCAAGCGGACCCCCGATACGTGGCTTCCGACTTGCCGAAGTGAGCCTCTTCGGGTATCTAAATGGCCCCGGAAAGGGCCATGCGCCCCGATCGAGCGCCCCGCGAGTCGTCCTCCAAAATCAACCTCCGAGGTGGCTCGGCTCCAGACCGGCTACGTTCAACCAATTTACTCCCCCCATGGCTTTGTCCTCACGCGCCCCCTCCGGGAACGCCGAGGACCTCAATCAGGATCTGCCCGCATGAACAAGCGTTCGCAGCGCGGAGCTGCCCGCGTCTCCGCAGCCTGGATGATCGTAGTGATTGTCCTGTTCTTCGTTTCTCTCGGCTTTGCTTACGTGTCCAACCAGGAGGCAGTGACCTCCGAGACGGCCGCCAAGGGCGCCCTCGAGGCGCAGGCAACGGCCGAGGCGGACCTCGATGTCGAGCTCAAGAAGACCCGTGCCATTTCCCTGATTCTCGGTTTCTACAACCGCGAGGCTCTGGGGACCAACAGTGATCTCACCACGGCCGGCGACGGGCTCGACAGCCTGCGGGCCGTCATCAACATGCCCGAGTCCGTGCAGGACTACGAGAAGGCCATCCAGCCTGTAATCGACGCCCTGCGCCAAAAGGACACTGAGATTTCCAACCTGAAGACTCAACTCGCCAACACCGAGGGACGTCTTGGAGCGGCTGAGCAAGCCAATCGGGACATCTCTTCGGATCTCCAGAGCAAGATCAGCAAGGCCTCACAGGACTACTCGGACCTCGAGCAGCAGTCTGGGGACGAGAAGACTCGCCTGGAGAACGACATCGCCCAGTTGCGGTCCACCGTCAATCAGCTCAACAGCGATCTGATTTCGGAGAAGGGGACCAACGATGACCTGCAGGCCACGGCCCAGCGTGACGCGTCGGCAGCGACGACTCGCGCGGCGGCCCTGAACCGACAGCTCAAGGTGATGAAGGAAGAGCCGGGTCCCGATGGCGAGGTGCTCGCTGTCTCCCGCGTCCTGATGACGGGCTGGATCAACCGCGGCGCGGCCGATCGCGTCAGCCGCGGCATGGTCTTCGAGGTCCGCACGGGCAACCCGAACCCCGCCCGTCAAGGCCTCACCAAGGGCTGGGCCGAAGTCATGAACGTCGAGGAGCATCGCTCCCAGGTGCGCATCTTCAACGAAGCGGATTCCCACGATCCCATCGGCGCGCGGGACATGATCTTCAACCCCGTCTTTGACCCCAATGGCGAGCGCTTTGCGGTTCTCGTGGGCCGTTTCTCGGGTGCCTACAACGGTGCCGAGGTACGCGCCCTGCTGGAAAGCGTCGGGATTACGGTTCAGGACAAGCTGGACCTGACCACCAACTACCTGATCGTCGGTGGCCCGCTGTTCGTCGACGCGGATGGGGAGCCCAGTGAGGAGCCCATCCAGCCCTCCGAGTTGGCCGAGTACCAAAACGCTCAAGCCCAGGGCGTCTACACCATCTCCATCAACGACTTGAGGCAGTACTTCAAGAAGTAAATCGGAGAGCTGGTTCGAACCGAGCCTCTTTTGAGGCGGGTCGGAGCACGGCAAACGGTATCCTGGACGGGCGAGCCATCGGGCTCGCCCGTCCTTCTTTCTAGTCCGGTTCACCACAGACCTGACCCCTCTCTGCCCAGCGTCCAAGCATGGTCGAGCACGTCACCGATAAGACCGAGCCCGAAGAGGAGGATCAGCGCATGACTCTCGGCGAGCACCTCGAGGAGCTGCGCACTCGGCTCTTCCGATCCGTGCTGGCTGTGGCCGTCGCGTTCGGCGTCTGCTGGAGCTACCAGGATCCCTTGGGTGATTGGATCCGTGACCCCTACAACATTGCGGCCGCCAGGCTCAATGTGGACCTCGTGGACCTGGCCACCAAGGCCATCACTTCGGCCGAGTCGGAAGGCGCCCCCGAGCAGGTTGAGGGAGAGGAGGAGTGGCGCAACTGGTACGAGGAACCCGGCTACCCGGACATCATGGTGCTGCGTTCCGATCTGCGTGTGCCAGAACGCATGAAGGGTGACGCCGCCTCCCACGGGTTCTTCTTCATCATGAAGATGTGCCTCTACGTCAGCCTGTTCCTGGCCGGTCCCGTGATCTTGTGGCAGATGTGGCAGTTCATCGCAGCAGGCCTGTACCGCAAGGAAAAGGGGGTGGTTTACCGCTACTTCCCCTTCTCTGCGGCGCTGTTCGTGGGCGGCGTGTTGTTTGGCTACTTTGTCATGGTGCCCAACGCCCTGTACTTCCTGGCGCGCATGACTCTGACCGAGATTCAGTACTTCGAGACTATCGGGAACTACTGGTCTTTCCTCGTCAGCTTGACCCTGGCCCTGGGGGCGGTATTTCAACTGCCGGTCATCATGATGTCGCTGGCCACTCTGGACATCGTGGTTCCGAGCACATTCGCCAAGTACAGACCCCACATGTTGGTCGGAGCGCTGTTGGTGTCCGCCATCATCACGCCTCCGGATCCCTTCACGCAGATGATGATGGCCGTACCCATCGCGATTCTCTACGAATCCGGCATCTGGATTGGACGCTTGGTGGCTCCCAAGAAGGGCATGAGTTCGGACCAATGACCACCCCCGAACGCCGAGCCGCTGCGCTAGCGGTCGGAGATGAGTTGCTCGATGGTTCACAGGTGGACTTGAATTCGGCGGCGGCGGCCAGCGTGCTCACAGAGTTGGGATGGAGTCTGGAGCGAGTCGTCGTCGTGGGGGACCGCGAGCGGGAGATCGCGGCTGCGCTGGAAGACCTGGCGCGCGGCCATGGCTTGGTACTCGTGAGTGGCGGTCTCGGCCCCACTCTCGACGACCTCACACGCCATGCCCTGGCCCGGGCGGCCGGCGTCGAGTTGCACAAGGACCCGGAGGCTTGGGCACAGATTCTGGGCTGGTATGAGCGCAGTGGGCGGAGTGTGCCCGCCTCCAACGAGCGACAAGCCATGGTGCCCTCCGGATCGCGCCCCCTTGAGAATGCCCAGGGAACCGCGCCTGGCATCCACATGCGTCTGGGCAGCAGCGATGTCTTTGCTCTTCCTGGTCCTCCGCGAGAGTTTGGCCCCATGCTCGACGACCATTTGCGCCCCTGGCTGACACGGGGCGAGGAGGCGGGCAGTGTGCGCCGCTTGCGCCGCTTCTACCTCTTCGGCATCTCCGAAAGTGTCTTTGCCGACGAAGTCGGCGATTGGATGGAGCGCGGGGCCAACCCACTGATGGGGGTGACGGCCAAGGAAGGCGTACTGGCTGTGCGCCTCGTCGCTCACGCAGCTGAGACGCCTGCAGCCGAGGCTCTCTTGGCTGAACGCGCCGCGGAATTCACCGAGCGCCTGGGCTCATACATCTTCAGCGAGCAACACTCCGACCCGGCTCTGACCTTGGGTTCAGAACTGATCCGGACCGCAAGCACAGTGACCACTGCCGAGTCCTGCACAGGCGGGGGCATCGCCCAGGCTCTGACCGCGGTGCCCGGTATCAGCGAGGTCTTCCAAGAGGGTGTAGTGGCCTATTCCAACGAGGCCAAAAGCGACCGATTGGGTGTGTCTCCGGACCTGCTGCTCAAGCACGGAGCCGTCTCTGGTCCGGTGGCTGAAGCCATGGCCCGAGGTGCTGCTGAGCGCAGCGGGGCCGACCTGGCCCTTTCGACAACAGGAGTGGCTGGGCCGGCTGGGGGCACGGACGAGAAGCCTGTGGGCTTGGTCTGGTTTGGCGTCCACTTTCGCGGCCAGAACTTCAGCCTGGAGAAGCGCTGGCCTCCCGTCGGACGAGCGCGGATCAGGACATGGGCCACGGCCCAGGCCTTGATGCTGGGACTTCGGACCCTGCGCGGTTTGCCTCTGAAATGAGGCCTCGGCTGCCCGAAAAACCGCCTGGGGGGGATCCACTCCTGAGCAGTGCGTTGCTATCTTGTCGCCCGGACCAGCGTTACCCCGTGGTGTAATTGGCAACACAACTGGTTTTGGTCCAGTCGTTTCAGGTTCAAGTCCTGGCGGGGTAACCATCTTCCGGGTTTTTTCCTTGGGAATAGTCGGGTCCTGGGTGCGTCGATGGGACCCTGAGGGCCCGCGCGCCGGCGAGGCCCCGTTTCCCTGGCCTGATAGCGCCCCCGACCATGCTGCGTTTCCACTCCCTGCTCGTCGTTGTCTTGAGTTCGATTTGCGCCTCTCCTTGTTTGGCGGAGGGCACGGCGCAGCTGACCCTCACCGGAGATGCTGGACCCCGGGGAGCGCTGGTGGAGCTGAATGTTGCTGCACTCGCTCAATCGGACGGCGAAGCGAACACGATTCAGGCCGACGTGAGCTTCTTCGTGTCCCCTTACACAACGGGTCGGGACTTGCTCAGCTTGCTTAGCGCAAGGCTACGAGCGGAGGGAATCGGAACGGTGTTTACGCCGGCGGGCTCGGGCCCGACCAGCCTGTTCATTGTCGACGCGAGTCGAATTCGCACGCGCTTGGGCGGAAGTTTTGCAGCGACGGTTAGCACATCTCAAGGTCCTCCGCAGTGGGTCCGGTTGGAACGCTCCCCGCAGCTCACCAGTCCTTCGACTCTGCTCGTCGTTCTAGTGGCCCGCGCCCCCTCGGATGGTCGCACGCAGTCTGGCGCCCTATCTCTTGAGCTGGCTGGCGATGCCAGTTCTCCATCCGTGTCGAGTGCTATGGTCGAGAAGGCTGGCTCTCTGGGCTGGCTTACGGACCGTCCGCAACTCAACGCTTGGCGGCCCCTCAAGATCGCCGACGGTCTGCCCGTGATCGGCTGCAGCGTAAAGATCTCCAGCGCCGACCCCTGGTGGGTGGACATCGGGCTGTAGGTCGCTGGCGATTCAACGCCTGCGCAGGAACGCCTCGGAGCTGTAGCGCTGGCCCAGACTGCGCGCTACTTGCTTTTCCGCAGGGCTCGGTTGAGCCCGTTCGAAGCGCACCGCGAAGCGCTGTTCCATCGCAGCTAGCAAGACTGGCGCGAAGTTCTGCGGCGTGCACTCCGATCCCAGGGCCGCCTCGACTGTGGCGATTTCTCCTTCGAGGGGTGTGCTGCCCAACTTGATGGAACCGTGGTGCAACACTCTGCCCGCGCGTCGGCGTTGGGCGGAACCGACACCCTTGCGGTCGCCCCAGGTCACATCCAGAGGCGTGGACTCGTGGAAGCACATTCCGCTCCCGTTCCGGTCGGATTGCAGGACAACGTCGCCCCTCAACCGTGCCTGGATCCCAAATTCCAGCAGGGCGTCGAGCAGCGCGGCATGGATACGCTTGTAGGACAGGGGCACGGGGCCCTGGAACAGGGTGTGCTGTTGGGGCAGCACGATGGAAAAGGTCAGTTCAGCTTGGTGGTGAATCGCCCCGCCACCAGTGATGCGCCTGACGATGGCTCCCGCTTGGTCCTTGTGCGCGACGTCTTCCCATTTCTGAAAGTAGCCCAGGCTGAGTGTGTCAGGCGACCAGGTGTAGAGGCGCAGAGTGGGCGCCGCTTCGTCGTCCTCCAGCAGGGCCTCGTCCAGGCCCATGTTCAGCTCGGGGCTGGCGTCCCAAGACTCGATCAGACGCCACACCGTTCGAGTTGGGTGCGGATCCCGAGCACTATCCAACGGGAGCCGAGACACAACCCTGTCTACCCCTCGGCTTCGCCCACCGAGGCCTCGTAGCCTGCGGCGTCAAGCAGGTGCTCGGTACTGTTGTCGTCGGGCTTCACGCGCACCAGCCAACCCTTGTCCCAGGGATCCTTGGCCAGGACTTGCAAGTGGTCTTCAATGGTCTTGTTCACCTCAATGACTTCGCCACCCACCGGAGAATTCAGGTCGGCGACGGCCTTGACCGATTCGATTTCGCCGAAGGTCTCGCCTTGGATCAACTTGCGTCCAGGTTCGGGCAAATCGCAGTAGACCAGGTCGTCTTCGTTGCCGTGCGAGAGTTCCTCCACGGCGAAATCAGTGATGCCGAAGACGACGGTGTCACCGTCGGACTTGACCCATTCGTGGGAGGGGAGGTAGTGGCGATCGTCGGGGCGCATGGCAGAGAAGTGGGGGGTTGGGGGATCGATTCGATGGTTCGAACCGTAGGTCAGAATTGTGGCTCAGGAGCGTTTGCGTGAGTAGAAAGGCAGGTCCACGACGGTGCAGGCTTGCCGCTTGCCGCGCAAATCCATGTCGACCACCTGACCGGGCTGGGCCAGATGAAGCGGTAGGTAGGCCGTGGCAATATTCTTGCCGACGGTGGGGGAAACGGCGCCAGAGCAAATCGTACCGACGTTCTCGTCCCCGCTTAGCAGGGAGTAACCCTGGCGCGGAACGCGCTTGCCGTCGGTGGTCAGGCCGACCAAGGAGTGCGTGGGTGCGGCGTGGATCGCCTCGAGGGCAGCGCGGCCGATCCAGTCGCCCTTTTCTTCATGGAAGGAAACGCCGAATTTCAAGCCGGCTTCGATGGGGTTGTGCTGCGCGTCGATTTCGTGGCCGTACAGGGGCATGCCCGCTTCAAGACGCAGTGTGTCGCGCGCTCCCAATCCGATGGGTGCCATGCCGCTTGCTTGACCCGACTCGAGCAGGGCCTGCCAGGCTTCAATGGCCCGTTCGGCCGGCAAGTAGACTTCGAAGCCGTCCTCGCCCGTGTAGCCCGTGCGACTGATGCGCACGTTGGGGCTGCCGCACACGGTTCCGTGGGCGAACTTGTAGTAGCCAAGCTCGGCCAGGTCGATGTCGGTGGTGACTCGCGCGAGGCTCTCTTCGGATAGAGGGCCCTGGAGGGCGATCATGGCGAGCTCTTCCGTTTGGTCTTCGAACTGCACGTCCAGGCCGTCGGTGTGGGAGAGCAACCACTCCCGATCGGCGTCTGCGTTGCCAGCATTGACCACGAGGAATATCTCGTCTGTCCCACGGTAGACCAAAATGTCATCGATGGGATTGCCCGTCGCACGGCAGAGCAGGCCATAGCGGATCGACCCCACGGGAATGCGCGCGCAGAAACAGGTCGCCACGCGGTCCACCAGGGCGACGGCATCGGGACCCCTGAGGGTGAAACGCCCCATATGGGAGAGGTCGAACAGACCCACCCGCTCGCGCACGCAACGCACCTCGTCAAGGATGGGGCCGTACTGCACCGGCATGTGCCAGCCACCGAACTCGACCATCTTGCCCCCTAGGGGCTGGTGCTCGTCGTGCAGGGGAGTGTGTCGCATGGGTGAGGTTGAAGGCATGAAAATGGGCGCAACGGTCGGTGGATCGTTGCGCCCCTGTTCGATGGGTTCCCGGACGGGACCCTGGTGTTCAGAGGGTTTTGACGGGCTCCAAGTCCCTGGTGCCTGAGAGATTCGCGCGGGTGTGCCCGGCTTGCCCCTTCGGCGCCTGCCTCGCTTGCGGCAGAGCTCTCCCTGGAGTCCGTTGGTCGCCTTGTTCGGCGGGCGGAGATTCTAGTGCTTCCTGGCTTCAGATCCCAGGGGGACCACCGCGGCCGGGATGTGGAAAGGAATTCCGGGCTTGGCCGCGTGGGGCGCGATCGGGGCTCCTGGCACCTGCCGAGGTACTTTTGGATGTGGGCCCTCCCAGACCCGGCCCCGCATTCTCACATGATCCAACGCGCTCCCGCTCTCTCCCTGCTGCTCGCCTTCCTCAGTACGCCCGCCTGGGGTCAGGACCCTTTCGCAGAGGGTGAACGCTGGCATCACGACGCCACGACCCAAGCTCCGTGGGTGCCCAGTGGAGTTGCGTTTTCTGGACGCGAGGACTTGGTTTGGGCCGGCAGCAAGGGGTCTACGGGTGGGATGATGCTCTTCCACACGGCTGCTAGCGGATCGCAGGTTCCCCGGGCCACGGATCCAACAACTCACGTGGGGGCCACCTACTTGGAATCTGCTGCTGGGCGCCGTGCAGAGGCCCTCTTCAGTCTCACTCAGAGTCCCAACCCCGGGCCCTACCAGCGTCGCACTCGGGTGTTCGGGTACGACGGGGCCAGTGCTCCGGTGGGCGGTCTACTCAGCCCGGGTTGGACTCACGATGTGGGTTTTGACACCAACGGACCGGCGCGCTTGGCCGTGGACCGCGAGGGCACAGTCGTCCTCGTCGCCGTATGGAACAACCTTACCAGCCGTGTTCAGTTGGACTGGCTGGACGGCACGCGTGGCACCCTTCTGATGCGGCGCACGGTCTCCGCCCTCGCCCTGGACGCTTTGGCCTTGTCAGCCGACGGGAAACGGACGGCCGTTTCCACGGGCACCAACCTGGTGCTCTTCGACGAGACGGGAACGATTCTGCACGTCGAGCCTCTCAACAACGCTGTGCACTGTCTGACTTGGGATGCCAACGGAACGACTGTGGCCGTAGGGGGAGCGGGTCAGGTTGCCTTGCTGGAAGAACAGGCGCGCAATTGGGTGAACAGGCTCAACGTGACGCGCGGTCCACAGCAAATCGCTACTGCCGTGGATCTGGACCAGGCTGGCGATGTGCTGGGTATTGGCTGGTGGGAGGCCAGCGCAGGTGTGGATGTGGAGCTTGAGGTGTGGGACACCCGCAAGGGGCTAGTCTTGAACTCCAAGGTCCTGCCTGGAGTCAGCGGCGGAGCCCAGAACCGCGTAGAGGTCGTGGACGTCAGTTCGGATGGCAAGCGCGTGGCTTTCGGAACCTGGGGTAATGGCATCCACGCCGAGATGTTCTTGCTGGACGTTGGCGTGAGTCAATCCGTGCTCGAGTCCAGTTTGCCCGGCAGCGTCCGGGACCTTGAAATTGACGAGAGCGGCTCCCAGCTTGCTGTTGCCTACCAAGACGCCCACCGCAGCCAATTCACCAACACGGGCGGTGTGGCGCTCTTTCAGAGCGGAGACCGCGAACTGGTGCAATTGGACCCCGCCGAACTCGGCGCGGGCCTGCGACTGGCCACGCGCAAGAGCTCCGCCACCCTCGCGTTCCTGCTCTACGGGCAGCGTGCGAACCCGATTCAATTCCCGGGCGTGCAAGGCCTCTTGCACATTGACCGCAAGACCCTCGCCTACCAGTGGCAGGTCCCGCAGGCGGGGCGCGCGCAGTTCCTTCTGTCCATCCCGACGGATGCGTCCCTAATTGGGACACATTTTGCCGTGCAAGCTGCCTTCCGGACCCCTACGGGCACGATTCTCTCGCCGCACGTGGTCGATCCTCTGATCCTGCCCTGAGGCCTCGGGCGCCCCGACAGGGGACTCTGATGGGGGGGCAGAAGGGGGCCCAGTGCCAACCGGCCGTCGAGCCCAGCGGTGGGTTTGGCGAGTTCCCTCAAGCATCGGATCGCTCTCGTCGATAGCGCGGTGAATAGGACGCTTGCCTTCGGGCGGCCGTCCCCCGTCTCCCTCCGCGGATCCCACCCAATTCCGCGGGCTGCTTCTGACTTCCCCAACGCATCGAGCCCTCCCCATGAAGATCGGCCTTTCTACCCGCACCTGGCTTCTCACCGGTTTTGTCCTCCTCGGCGCCTCCTGCTCCAGTCACGTTTCGACTTCGGGGGATCCTCAAGGTAGCGCGTCTATGGAGAGCGCAGTCCAGGACTTGGGCTACGATCCTACCGGCCAGACGACTCTCTTGTCGTTCGACGGTGCCCACGGTGTGTTCGCCGCGTCCCAGGTGGAGAGCGACGGAGGTCAGTCGGCCATCGGCCTGGCGCCGAGTGGCGACGACTTGGTGGTCACTTGGGATGCGCGCGTGACTCCTAGTCACCGTGTACGAGTGCTCAGCAACGCGGTTGACTCCAGCTGGCACGCCGTCACGACGACGGACAGCTCAGCTCCAAGCTTCTCGATCAGGACCGCAACCCAAGACACTTCGGATGGAGCCTTGGGAGGCGACTACCTCGAGGTGACTTTCAGTGGTCCCCCTCTTGTCGAGACCGGCGTGGACGATTCCTCGAACTGGCAGTTGACCGTGGCTGGCCAGGCCGTGGACATGACGGGAACAACCATGACTTACAACGCGGGAACCCGCGTGGCGACCTTTGACCTGGGCGCCATGGCCAACCTGCACGCCAATTTCTGGCTCTCAGTCAGTGGCATTCAGAGCGTGGCCGACGTGGCCGCCGATTCCAACCCGGTGCAGGGCAGCGCCACCGGCGATACGCAGTCACCCAACCTGACCTCGGTCGTGCAACGCCTAGATCTCGATGAGTTCGGTCGGGTGTTGGAGTTCAGCTTTGACAAGCCCATGGACCCGAATAGCTCACCACTCCCGGGCCACTTCTCCGTCGTGGACCACCCGGACGCAGAGGGCTACACCTTCGTGACGCTTGTCGTGCAACAGGCTGATCCCAGCCTGTTGCACGTGACGTTCAGCCGTCCTGTGGCTCCGGGCTACGACCTGATTGCTCACTCTGGGCTGACCGGCTACCACGGCAACCTTGTGGGCGCCAACCAAGAGGCCTTCACAAGCACCAATGCTCCCAACGGTTTTACCTCTGTGACGGCAATCACGGCTGACAACACGGGTGGCGACCAAATCGTCGTCGTGTTGGATCAATCCATCGATCCGGACTTCGCCGACGACGCAACACGTTGGGCTATGACGGTCGACGGCAACCCGCTCACTATGGCCGACCAGGGCCTGTCCTACGATTTCACGCTCAAGACCCTGACTGTCGATCTGGACTTCGACATGCGCAACAACGACGCCGTCGTTGTGGACGCAGTGGGCCAGGTGGACGTGGATGGCCAGGACTTCACTGTTCAAGCGGCGCCTGTGAGCGCTGCTGGCGACGGAAGTGCACCCACAGTGGTTGCCGCCGTTCAAAACCGGACTGTGGACCCCACGGGCTACACCGTCGACATTCAGTTCTCAGAAGACGTGCACAGCGTCCAGGGCGAGGATCCCACGAATTACGCTTTCACACCGGGCGCCTCGGTGGTTTCGGCCACGATCCTGGGGAACGGGAACACGGTGCGCGTCGTCTCGAGTGACCTGGTCATGACGCCTGGAGACGTGAGCTTGACGGTGGACGCCGATGTAGACGACCTCGCCGGTAATGCCATGGGCAGTGTCTCCGGACCCCACTTCCCGACCTCCACCGATCAGACCCCTCCCAGTGCCTGGAGCCTGACCGCCGCAGCCATTGAGGGAGCGAACAACGACCTTGTGGACGTGATCTTCGATGACGACATGGTGGCCAGCGAGGTGCAGGACCTGTCGAACTGGTCGTTCGAGTCGCCCGTCGGAAACGTGCTTGACATCTCGACTTGCACAGTGACCTACGACGCCTCGGCCCGACACGCTCAGATTACCTTGGACGCGGCGGACCTGTTCCTGAAGCAAGACGACGACGTTCAGATCACACTCGTGAGCATGCGCGACATCGGTGGCAACACGGTGGATGGCGCTAGCGTCGGAGGCACGCTCAGTTCAGAGTTCAATCTGCCTGGCTTGGGTACCGTTTGGCGCTCGGATGCACCCAACGATGATGTTCTCACGGTGCGCTTCACCGAGGCCTGCGACCAACTCGAAAACCTCTATGACGCCGTTAGTAATCCTTATGGCACGCGCTACGCCCTACGCGCGGCGGGCGCTCTGCTGGGTTATCCCACCTCGGCCAGCGCGCTCGACGGAGGGCTTGGCGTGCAACTGACCTACGCCGCTCCGATCAACTTGACCGACACCCTGGATGTGATCGGGGCGACCGATCTGGCGGGCAACCTCATGTTCCCCTCCATGGCGAGCGCGATCTCGGCTGAGAACAGCACGGGTCCCGGTCATGGGTCTGCACCCGTTGTCACGGCCGTCCTGGGTGAGGACAACGACACCTTGGTCGTGAATTTCTCCAGTCCCATGTCCCCCTGGGGCGTGACCGATCCCGCACATTACACGGTCAAGACCAACCCCGGTGGTACGCAGCTCACTCTGCTCGGTGCGAACTTCGATTGGGATGGCGCATCGACCTTGACGATCACTCGTGATCAGGCGCGTGGCGAGGAGCTCCGTGGAGCCCTGTCTTATGACGTGACCCTGAATGCCCTCGCCTCCGATCCTCTGCGTTCGGCCCAGGGCCTGCCCCTGCTCGCTTCCGATACGCAACTCGTCAGCGTCGCCGGTGACACGACGAACGGACCGACACAGGCGGCCTCCTCAGCTCGCTTGGACACCACCGATCCCAACTCATTGCTCGTGCAGTTCGACGAGGCGGTCTACCGCTCTGTTGTGGAGACCCCAGCAAGCTACGACCTGGGCCCGGGCCTCCTGGCGGACACCGTCAAGTTGGTGAGCCCCTCGGTTGCCCGCGTGACCTTCAGCGCTCCCGTGACCGCCGGACAGAATCTCGTGATCAGTCAGGCCTCGGCCGAGGACCTCGCGGGCAATACCGCCGTAGGGGACATGACACTGCTTGTGATTGACGATTCCACTCCTCCCGGCCTGGTGTCGATTGCAGGCACGAGCGTCGAGGGACTCGGTGGGGACTACGTGCGGGCCGTCTTCGACGAGCCGCTCGACTTGGCGACGGCCTTGGATCCCCTCCGCTATGCGATCACCAACGGTATCTTCACCGTCAACATGTCGGCCGTGACGGCTCGCTGGGACAGCACCAGCAACACCGTCACTCTGTATCTGCCGGAAGGTGAAGAACTGGACCCGGCTAGCATCCTCTCGGTGATCGTCGGCAGTGTGGCTGACAGCGCAGGCAACATTCCTGGCGCTCCGCTGAGCGACACCGGAGTGGTTACGGGTGACGTCACCCCGCCGAGCTTCAGCAACGCCTGGACGCACTTCCAACTCGACAATGCGGGCACCACCATTGAGGTCCTCTTCAGCGAGGATGTGGACACCGTGTTCAGCGGGGATGAAGCACTCTGGACCACCACTGGATTCGCCGATGTGAACAGTGTGGCTGTCATCTCGGGCGACCATGTGCGGCTCACTCTGAGCCAGGCCATGCAGCCCGGCGACACCCTCGTGCTCTTCGCAGGCCAGCGAGACGTTGCTCGCAACCCTGCAGGTGTGCTGCAGATCGAGCCCGTGGATCCCCAGGACTGATCCCTGCGGGGTCGGGTCTCAGACTCGGACAGTCGCGGCGTGGGAGAAGCTTCTCGCTCCAGCCCGCGAGCTCTGTGGCCGATACAGACGTGCTAGCGGTTCCTATGCCCTCCCGGGCACCCCTTGCGCCCATGTCAGCCACCCACCAATCCCACGTGCCCCACCAGGAATTCGATTCCGATTCTGAGGGCGATACCCTCCCCACTGAGGACGCCCTGTCCAGCCTCCTGGGGCAGGCCAGCGAGTGGCTGCGTTGCGGGCGTCTGACGCGCGCGATGTCGGCCTACCGCCAAGTGCTGGAAATGGACCCCACGCGCGCCGGTGTGGCTCAGCGCGTGGCTTGGATCGAACGCGAAGAGCAAGCCCAGAGCCGCATTCGGACCAGGCGCTGGACCTGCGTCCTGCTGGTCTTCCTCGTGGCCCTGATCGGCTCTTGGATCACAACTCGCGAGGGTCAGCTCAAGCTCCGGGTCTCCCATTTGCCCGCCGTTCGCAGCGACGACCCCAATGGTATCGCCAAGCGTGTGGCGGCCATGGACGCGTTGCTGGCTGAGCACTCGCTTTGGATTGGAGGCATTGCGCTGCGCAAGGAACGCGACCAATTGCTCGCCCAAGCACGCCTCCACTCGGCCGCTCAGTCTCGCCGCGAAAGGGAGCTGCAGGCGCGCCTGGAGCGACAAGAACTTGCTGCCGAGGCTACTTGTGTCAAGGGCCGCCGCTTGATCGAAAGCGGCTTGCTCGCCGAAGCCCGTGAGGTATTTGCCCAGGCAGCACGCACGGCTCCCGACGGCTCAGACCTAAGCGAACAGATCCAAGCAGAGCTCGACGCTATCGATCAACGTCTCGAACTCGATCAGCCTGCCAATCCTCTATCCATCGCTTCCCGCAAACCCTACTCGGCCGGAGGCCAGTAATTATGGTGCAGATTCAACTCAGCGACAAACGCGTGACGGCCAAGATCGTCTTCTACGGTCCGGGAATGTCCGGTAAGACGACCAACCTCGAGGTGATCCACCAGCGGGCTCCAGAGTCAAGCAAAGGAGAGCTGACAAGCATCTCCACGGATGGGGACCGCACCCTGTTCTTCGACTTCATGCCACTGGACTTGGGGACTGTCGCAGGACTGCACACGCGCTTCCAGCTCTACACCGTGCCTGGTCAGGTCTACTACAACTCCACTCGCAAACTCGTCTTGCGTGGAACGGACGGCGTGATCTTCGTGGCGGACTCTGCACCCGACATGCTCGAGGCCAACCTCGAGTCTCTTGCGAACCTGCGCGAGAACCTGGCCGAGTACGACAAAAACCTCGATGATTTGCCCCTGATCATCCAATTCAACAAGCGCGATCTTGCCAACGCCATGCCCGTGGAGGAGATGCGCGCGGCTTTGCGCGATGCTCTTGGCGGTCGTGAAGTTCCGGATCTGGAAGCGGTGGCCAATTCAGGCCAAGGTGTCTTCCCGACGCTCAAGGCTCTGGCAGCCCTGGTCTTGGACCGGGTCCACCAACAGACCGGAATGGCCCCCGCGCCCGTGACTCCCAGACCTGTGGCCCCCGGCGCACCGGCGCCCCGCGCTGCTGCTGGGATCGAGACTCCCACTGTTTCTCACGCGGCGCCGGCGGGCAACGAATCGCACAGCCCCACCCAAGAACTGCCCGCGCCCTTCACGGCGCCCGCTTCGCAAGTTGCGCCCGCTCAGACCCACGCAACACCTGCGGCCTACGAGGCACCCGCACCTACCCGTGAATTGCCGACAGCCCATGAGGCACCGGCGCAGAATCACGAGATGTCCGTGCCCTATGAGGCGACCACGCCTTGCTATGAGGCATCCACAGAGCAGGCGGCTCCCGCAGCTCAAGAGATGACCGAGTTGCGATCGGAACCGGCGGCTCCTCTCGGATCGCAGCACGCGGCGTCGGCTCCTATGGAGCATCTTGGTCTGCCGAGTCTGTCCCACTCAGAACTCGGACAGGCACAGACCCCGAGCTTGGCGGAGCCGACTCCGCAGCTGGCCACGGCGCAGTCGTCAGTCGCTTCAGCTCCCGAGTCACAAGCCCGCTCAGCGTACAACCCGGCGTCGCCGGTACAGCCTGTAACCGAAGCGGTTCGACCCGACCTAGAGATGCCTGCAATCCCCGCTCCTCAAGAGCAGGGTTCGGGTCTGCGTCTTGGTGGCTCGATGCCCGCACCGGTCGATGCCCCGCCTGCCCCGCAGGCCATGGCGGCCAATCCGACGCCCGCGCTACCCGCCTCGCCGCCCAAGGCCACGTCGGCAGCGCCCGTGGGCCACGCAGCACCACACTCATTCAAGACACCCAGCACGTCCGCAAAGAAGTCACATGTGAGCTTGCCTCCAGTCGCCAGTAGCGTGAGGCCGCGCTCGATGGCCTTGGCTACGACGGCCCTGGTCGTCACGGCTTTCTTGTCCGGGATCGCCCTGGGCGTCTTCCTAGCGCAGCCCTTCTAGACTCCGAGGACCCATCACATGAGTCAGTTGGATCAACAGCTCCGCCGCGAGCGGCTAGAGCCTTATGAAGTGTACGTGGATGAAATCCGCGGACGCCTGAACGGCCTGCTCGGGGCTGAGGGGATCGCGGGTGCGATGCTGATCGACCGCGCTGGCCATCCCATCGCAGCCTCAGGCGATCTGGGCACCCAGGACCCCGACCTCGTCGTGGCTCTGTCTTCCGCTTCCTACGCGGCACTTGGACAGGTGTTTTCCACGCTGGGTAACGGGCCGGCAACACAGCTCCAGATCAGTGGGGCAGAGCGCGGGTTCTCCCTCTTTCCCCTGGGCAGCGGGGCACTGCTACTCGTGTCGTGGGATAGGGGCATGTCGGCAGGAGTCGTGACGGACTGCCAACGCGACCTCGTGCGGCTTTTGGGCCTGCTCGAGTCCGACCAGAGCTGAGCCCCAGGCACGAATGACGTCCCTCTGAGGGTCTTTTTCTTGCCAGAGTGAAGGGGACTTTGCAGCGGCCATCGGGGCAGTCCAGGCTCACGCTGACCACCGGCCCCGGCTGCATTCCCAGGACCGACAAGTAGTTCGTAGCGATACGCAACTAGGCCTTATTCCAATGGAATTCACAAAGACCCATTCGGAGTGCGCCGTGTTTGGGTTGCGCGCGGGACGAGCTACCGCATTGGCTGCTGCCCGGTAGACCGCGGGGGAGCTTGTGCTCCGGACAAAAAGTTTCCCAGAACTGGGTCCAGAGGGTCTGGGGGGGGACCGATGGTCCCCATGATGTCGCGTCTTCCTACCTAGCCCATACCCAAGCCCAATTTGGGCACATTCTGGGCACCGACCCCCCAGGCCCATCGGGCCCAAGGAGACTCCTCTCATGGCGAAGAAGAAACGCAAGGCGGCCAAGAAGAAGGCCACCCGTAAGAAGGCAACCAAAAAGAAGGCAACGCGCAAGAAGGCCAAGAAGAAGGCCACTAAGAAGCGCGCTACCAAGAAGAAGGCCAAGAAGAAGGCAACGCGCAAGAAGGCCAAGAGGAAGGCCACCAAGAAGCGCGCCACCAAGAAGAAGGCCAAGAAGAAGGCAACGCGCAAGAAGGCCAAGAAGAAGGCCACTAAGAAGCGCGCCACCAAGAAGAAGGCCAAGAAGAAGGCGACGCGCAAGAAGGCCAAGAAAAAGGCCACCAAGAAGCGCGCCACCAAGAAGAAGGCCAAGAAGAAAGCCACCAAGAAGCGTGCGACCAAGAAGAGGGCCAAGAAGAAGACGGCCCGTCGTCGCTAGGCCTGACTAAGAGATACTTGGCGTGAACAAGAGCCACCTCATTCAGTACGTCGCAAGGGAGCTTCAAACTTCGAAGCTTCAGGCCGGTCGTTTGGTCGACACGGTTCTCGACGGTGTCAAGGATGGGCTCAAGGCTGACGGATCAGTGACCATTACGGGCTTTGGCACCTTCGAAGTGAAGGAGCGCAAGGCGCGCATGGGTCGCAATCCCCATACGGGTGCACCGATTCCAATTGTGGCGGGCAAGCGTGTGGGATTCAGGGTTGGAAAGGCCCTGAAAGAGTCCGTCTAGGCCTCTGCGCTGATCTTCAACGGTTTCTGGCGGTTCGCTGCTGGAACTAGGTTCTACGGGGGCCGGACCTTGGCAACAGGGTTCGGCCCTCTTCTCGTCTCGGACAGCATGTCCGCGGCAGGTGTCCTCACGCCGTGCCGCGGCTGGTGGTTAGTTCGGGTCGTCCAAGCGCGGGAACAGGGCGAGTGGTGTGCCTAGGGGCGCGCCGTTCTCCAGCTGGCGCCACGAATCCGGCGTGGGCGAGCCCGGCCAGGACTGGTCAGCAACTGAGCCGGCCTGACCCAGCATGACCCACAGTTCCTGGGCCTTGCTCGGCATGAAGGGAGCCATCCAACGAGCCAGCCACAGCAGCCATTCGCACAGGGTGTTCAGGGCGCTGGCCGCCCGCTCTGGATCCGTCTTACGCAGGGCCCAAGGTTCGAGCCGTTGCATGAACACGTTGGCGACCGAAGCGTTGGAGATCAGCTGTTCAGCGGCCCGTCTGAATCGGAAGGCCTGCGCATGCTCGGCGGGGTCTCCAAAGGCGCCACACTCTTCAAAAATCTCGCGGTCCATCTCGGCCCGCTGGTCCTCGCTCAGAGGTGGCACCCGGCCTTCGTAGTTCTTGGCGATGAACTTCAGGACACGCGTCACGAGGTTGCCCATATTCCCGGCTAGATGGGCGTTGTTGGCGGTCACGAAGCCCTGCAGGCTGAACTCGGCGTCGGCAGTCTCCGGCAACGTGCTGATGATATAGAAGCGTAGGGCGTCCGATTCGTAGCGCTCAAACAACTCTGCCGTGTCCAGGGTTCGGCCTTCTGAGGTCGAGAACTTGTCGCCCTCGAGGTTGTAGAACTCGTTGGCGGGCACCTGCCACGGCAAGCAGAATCCCTGCTGCGTTCCGTACAGCATCGACGGGAAGACCATGCAGTGGAACGGGATATTGTCCTTGCCGAGGAAATGCACCAGGCGCACGTCGTCGCCCTTCCACCACTTCTCCCAGCCTTCGGGATCTCCGCGCTCGGCACACAGTTGTTTGGTGAACGAGATGTAGCCAATGGGGGCATCAAACCAGACATAGAGCACCTTGCCTTCGCCACCTTGAGCCGCGTACTCCTCGGGCAGGGGGACGCCCCACTTCATGTCGCGCGTGATCGCACGTTCTGGAACGTCCTTGAGCAGGTTCTTGATGAAGGCTGAAACGTTAGGCTTCCACTCGTGGTCAGCGATCCACTGTCCCATGTGCTCGTCGCGCAACTTGGGCAGGTCCAGGTACCAGTGGGTGGTGGGCCTCTTCTCGGGGGTGCTACCACAGACCTTGCACGTTGGATCCTTGAATCGAAGAGGAGCGATCCACGTGCCACAAGAGGGACACTCATCCCCACGGGCCTGCGGATGCCCGCACTCGTAACAGGTGCCGCCGATGTAGCGGTCCGCCAAGAACATGTCGTCGGTGGTGCAATACAACTGCTCCTCTTCGCGGCGCACCAAATAGCCGGCCTTGTCGAGAGCCACAAAGAACTCTTGGGCAGTTTGTGTGTGCTGTGGGCAACGGCTCGTGCCTGACCAGATGTCAAATTCAATACTCAGCGCGTCAAAGGTCTCGCGAATCGTCTCGTGCCAGCCGGCCACGTATTCGTCATAGGCCATGTCCGCCTTCTCGGCGCCCAAGGTGATGGCGACGCCGTACTCGTCGGTTCCGCAGATGAACGCAACCTCTTCACCCAACATGCGCAAGGTGCGCACATAGAGATCTGCGGGCAGGTACGCGCCGGCCACGTGCCCAAAGTGGATGGGTCCATTGGCGTAGGGCAGGGCACTGGTGACTGTGTAGCGGGGCATGGCGTCAGATTCTGCGTCGAACGAGCCTCTCCGTCAGGGCGAATCGCCACAATTCGCACGACTTCTCGCCCAGGGGTTCTGCGTGGTGCGGTTCCCCACCTTGGGGCCTCTGCCTAGAATTCCCTGCCTCACCTGCGTGGCGCGCCTTCTCTGGAGGAGGCTCAATCCTCCCACCCCATCCATCCCACCCCACCCTTCCACGGATTCGAACCATCCCATGGACGCTTTCACCCAGCTCGACTTCTTCGACACAGAGGGCCAATTCTCAGAAGAGGAGCGCATGGTGCGCGACGCGGTGCGCTCATGGGTTGGGGACCGCTTTCTGCCAGTCATTGCGGAGCATTTCGAGAACGGCACCTTTCCGACCGAACTCATCCCTGAGTTGGCAGAGCTGGGCGTCTTCGGCCCGACGACTCCAGAGCAGTACGGCGGAGCGGGCCTAAACAACGTCTGCTACGGCCTCATCTGCCAAGAACTCGAGCGCGGAGACTCGGGCCTGCGTTCGTTTGTTTCCGTGCAGGGAAGCCTGGTGATGTTCCCGATCCTGGCCTTCGGTTCCGAGGAGCAGAAGCAGGAATGGCTGCCTCGCCTAGCCGCTGGTGAGATCATTGGTTGCTTCGGCCTCACGGAACCCGATTTTGGATCCAATCCTGGTGGCATGATTACCACCGCCCGCCGCGACGGGGACGACTGGATTCTCGACGGCCGCAAAATGTGGATCACGAATGGCACCGTCTCCCAGGTGGCGATCGTCTGGGCGCGCTCCGAGGATGGTATTCGAGGCTTCGCCGTGCCCACGGATCTACCCGGATTCAGCGCACCCGAACAAAAACACAAGTGGAGCCTGCGCGCATCGGTCACTTCAGAACTCGTGCTCGAGGACGTACGCGTCCCCGACTCCATGCGCCTACCGGAGGCGATGGGGCTCAAGGCTCCCCTGCAGTGCCTTTCGTCAGCACGCTTCGGGATTGCTTGGGGAGGTCTGGGGGCGGCCTTGGCTTGCTTCGACGAAGCCCTCTCCTACTCCAAGGAACGCATCGTGTTCGACAAGCCCCTGGCCGGCTTCCAACTGGCGCAGAAGAAGCTGGCAGACATGGCGACCGACATTACCCTGGCTCAATTGCTAGCCCTGCGCCTGGGGCGCCTGAAGGACGAGGGCAAGGTCACGCCCGACCAAGTCTCCATGGCCAAGCGCAACAACGTGCACATGGCCTTGGGGGTCGCTCGCAAGTGCCGTGACATGCTGGGCGCCAACGGCATCAGCTTGGAGTACCAGGTGGGTAGGCACATGCTGAACTTGGAGTCCGTGATTACCTACGAAGGAACTCACGACATCCATACCCTGGCGGTGGGGCACAGCCTGACCGACCTGCCCGCCTACCGCTAGGACTTCTTGGTCTGCACCTGTTCGAACAGGTGCGAGAGGTCGCTCACGATCTTGTGCATGTGTGCGGCTTCGTCGGCGTCGAGGTTTCCCGTGGTGCGTTCCTGCAGCATGATCAGGTCGTCGAGCACCATGCGTGCCTGATCGAGATTGACCTGGCGGGTCTTCGTCACAGGGTTTTCCATGACTCCAAGGCAGAGCATGCCCTGGTAGGAGAGGCGCGTCACAAACAAGCGGAAATCTCCGCCCGGCAGGGGGATGTCTTCGGCCTTGCGTTCGCCGCCAGACTCGTCACCAGGGTCGGTAGCTGCGTCGGATGCTGCGCCGGATGTCGAGGGACTCATGCCAGACTCGGTTGCTCGATGAGGTCGTGGTTGTTCGCGCCGTGGGCGTGATTCACGGCTGCGGTCACGAAGCCTCGGAAGAGGGGGTGCGGGCTCAGGGGAGCACTTTTGAACTCCGGGTGAAATTGAACGCCGATGAAAAAGGGGTGCTCCGGAATCTCGATGATCTCCACGAGATCGCGGTCCGGGTTGCGGCCGCTGAGGTCCATCGCCGAGTTCTCGAATGCTTCGCGGTAGGCGTTGTTGAACTCGAAGCGGTGGCGATGGCGTTCGCTGATTTCTCGGGTCTCGTACAGTTCATGGGCAAGGCTGCCTTCCGTCACCTCGCAGTCATAGGCTCCGAGGCGCATGGTGCCACCCTTCTCCACGCCGGCCTGATCGTCCATCAGGTTGATCACGGGGTGAGGGCTGTGGGGGCTGTGTTCCAAGGTGTGTGCTCCGTCGAGCCCCAGTTCACTGCGCGCGAATTCGATCACGGCACACTGCATCCCGAGGCAGATCCCAAAGAAGGGCACGTCGTTCTCACGCGCCCAGGCGATAGCGCGAATTTTGCCCTCGAGGCCGCGCTCACCAAAGCCGCCGGGAATGAGCACGCCGTTGACCCCATCCAACAACTCGACTCCGTCGTCAAGCACGTCTTCTGCCCGCACCTTGCGGATGCGCACCTTGTGCTGGCTCGCAATGCCCGCGTGTGAGAGCGCCTCGTAGATGGACTTGTACGCGTCATGCAGCTCGATGTACTTGCCGACCACCGCAATCTCGATTTCTTCGGTCGTGCCCTTGATGTCCTCGAGCATGGCCAACCAGTCGGTGAAATCCGTGCCCTGCTCCGCAGGCAGACCGAGCTCTTCAGCGATCAAGCGATCGAGGTTGGCATGCACCAGGTTGACCGGCACCTCGTAGATCGAGAAGTCCACATCGCGCTCTTCGATCACCTTGTCCACGCGCACATTGCAGAAAAGGCTGATCTTCTGTTGCATCTCCTCAGTCATGGGTTGCTCGGTGCGGCAGATGAGGATGTCCGGCTGGATCCCGATCTCTCGCAACTTGCCCACGGACTGTTGAGTGGGTTTGGTCTTCATCTCGCCCGAGGCGCGCAGGAAAGGCAGGAGGGTCAAGTGCACGAAGAGCACATCGCCCTTGGGCTGTTCCAAGGCGAACTGGCGCGCGGCCTCTAGAAAGGGCAGTCCCTCAATGTCTCCCACGGTCCCGCCCAGTTCACTCAGCAACACGTCGGGCTCGTCATCGCCCACGCCCGCATGGATGGCTTCCTTGATGGCGTCCGTAATGTGCGGGATGACTTGAACCGTGCGGCCCAGGTAGTCACCGCGACGTTCCTTGGCGATCACCGCTGAGTAGATCTTGCCCGTTGTGAAATTGCTCGCCTTGGTTAGGTTCGCGTGCGTGAAGCGCTCGTAGTGCCCCAGGTCCAGGTCGGTCTCCGCGCCATCGTCTGTGACGTACACTTCCCCGTGTTGGAAAGGACTCATGGTGCCCGGATCCACATTGATGTACGGGTCGAGCTTCTGCATGGCGACCTTCAGGCCACGCCGCTCGAGGATCATTCCAATCGCGGCAGAGGTCAGTCCCTTGCCCAGGCTGGAGACCACTCCGCCCGTGATGAAAATATGCTTGGTCATCGGGGATACGAAATTCGGATAGGGGAGATGCGAAGGGGCGGCAGGGCAACGCCTTGCTTGCAGCCTAAGGTTCCGGGACCTGAAGCGCTCACGGCGATTCCATTCTGGGAGTCGAGGGGGCATCGGCGGGGCTTGGTCGCATCCCTCGCTGTCGCGCCACGAACGCGTCGTAGTCGGCGCGCGTGTCGATACCGCGGGGCGTGTGTTGCGCGTCGACGACAGTCATCGCCTGGCCCGCTTCCAGCCAGCGCAACTGCTCGAGATTCTCGGCTGCTTCGAGTCGGCCCTGCTCAAGTGCGCAGAACTGGGCCAGGGCGGCGGGCCGATAGGCATAGACGCCCACGTGCCGTAGGGCCAAGGTCGAGCCCTCAGGGGCCTGACCGGCAGCGCGCGCACGGCTACGGCAGGGAATCGGGGCCCTGGAGAAGTAGAGCGCCCGCTGAGCCTCGTCGCGCGTCACCTTGACCACATCCGGGGAGGTGAGTTCGTCGGCGTCCAGCAGGGGCGTCGCCAGGGTGGCTGCCTGGACGTCCGGGCTCTCGAAGGCGTGCACGAGTCGGGCTAGATCTTCTGGATTCACGTCTGGTTCGTCGGCCTGCACATTCACCACCACGTCGAAGGGCTCGCCGAGTTGCTCAAAGGCCTCGCGCACCCGATCAGTCCCGCTGGCGTGGTCTGCGGAGGTCATCAGCACATCGACTCCCAGCTGGGTGCCCCATTCCAGCACATCGTCTCCGTCCGTCGCTACGACCACGCGCTCGATGGCGTCGCACAGGCTGACCTGCTTGGCGGTGTGAGCGAAGAGGGGTAGGCCCGTCTCTGCGAGCAGAACCTTGCGCTCAAGCCGGGTGGAGTTGACCCGGGCGGGGAGGACGGCGAGGGCGCGCAGCGTGCCTGGCGTCGTGCCAGGTGCAGGCTGGCCCTGCGGATTCGCCGAACTCATCTGTTGCGTCAACGTTTGCGAGCCTTGGGGACCGCGGTGGGGATGGAGCTGGCCGAGTAGTACTGGTCGACGCGGTTGTAGACTTCGCTGAATACCTTGCGGCAGTCGCTGTAGACCAGCTGGCCATCCCTGGACATGCGCGTGCTAAACATCAGGTGATCGCTGCGCCCATTTCTGGAAACCTCAAGGCTGGTGCTCACGTCCGAAGCCCTCTCAGGTGATGGTCCGCCCGTGGCAATGCCAAAGAAGCCTCGATTCTCGAAGGCCTGCATCATGCCCTCCACCAACTCGTCCCCAGCCACCTTGGCTGTCGACTGACGATCGAGCTGTGAATAGTAGGCAGCGCGCCGCAAGGGAACGTTGTCTCCGGGCACGTTGCGTGCGAGTAGCACGCTGTCGTTGATCAGGGTCAACACGATTCCGCTGCGGTAGTCGCGCAGGGTGATCGAAGCGGGGTGTCCCGAGGCGGTGGGCACCGAGTTGCGCTCAGGGCTGGCCGCGCAAGAGAGGCCCAAGGTCAAACCTAGGGTCGTGAGGAAAATCTTGGCCGTGGTCGAGATCGATGTCATGTGCATGGCGCGCGCGTTGTCTGGGGCTCAAGCTAGGCCAAATCCACCCCAATCACGGGCAATCTGGCCTCGGGGGACTCTATCCGGGGGGCGCCAGTGCCTCAAGATGCCCGAGGGCAAAAGGCCCCTCGGGCGGGCCCTCACGCGCGATTCACTCTTGCGTGAGGGTCAGTCGCCGCTGTCATCCAGGCTGCGGTCGTCCTCCAAGCGCGAGAAGTGGGGGCCACGCTGCACGGGAATAGAGAAGCGACCCAGGCTCGAGAGTCCATCGTCACTCCAGCGCCAGTCCGCCACCGGACCGCGGCGTTCCTTTTCGGGCAGCAGGCGCATGAACGTCTGGCTCCCAAAGCGTGCTCGTTCCAAGCGTCCTGAGACTTGAACATGGGCTCCGGGGCCTGACCACACGACCCCCTGGATGCATTCGTGGGAGACCGAGGGGTCGAGGGACGCTTCCTTGCCACACAGGTCGCACGCGAGATAGAAAGTGAGGGCACCCGACCAGTGCTCAACGGGTATGGAGTCAGCGCTTCGGAACTCCCCTCCGAGAGGGGGACCTAGATCATCCCAGCGCTCGGTGCTCGCGCTCGCCAGGACCGGCCAACTCTCGCGCACCAAGGTCCCCGTGGCCCACGTGTTGATGCGGTTGACCCCGTACGCGGGCAGGTGTCTGTTCTCCCAGGTGGGGGAGTCTGCAGGCGCACCCACCGTGGTCAGGCGATCGACGAAGGTGTAGTCCGCAAGCATGGGTTTCCAAACGAACATGTAGGTCGTCAGCCATCCCAAACCGTCGCCAGGCAGGGTCTCGTAGGTGGATCCGAGGACCCAGAGCTCCTCGTCCAAAGACGGACGGATCATCCTTATGGGCTCTCCAAAGCCCAGGCGTTGGCGTAGACACTCCGCGTTCCAGTAGGTCAGGGCACGCTGACCCGCTGGGGTTTGCAGGGCCATGATCTGCCCGACCATGCCTAGCAGATCCCTGGCGGCTTCCATTTTTGGGCCGCGCTGGAGGTCGTAGAAGGTCGGTCGGGTGATGTCGAGGCCGGCGTCTCGCTTGCGGCGCAACACATAGATCGGCCCCATGCTCTCATGAACCAGCGGGTCCCAGAACACGGCCTCGACCGTGTACCAGGAGTTCACGTAATGCATGAGGACGGCGTGTTCGGGGGCCGTCAGCAGCGGGCCGTGCAGGATCAGCCAATCCAGCCGGTCCAGAGCCGGCAGCACCTCGTCGATGCGCACTTCCCAGGGCAATTTGGCCCAGCCATCGAGTTGCTTGGGCAGCTTGACGAGTTCCAGATCGGGCCCTTCCCGGCCAAAGACACTCCAGTGGTAGGAGCAGGCCACCCGCGGCCGGCCGCGGTTGAGGGCATGGGTCTCGGGATCCGTGACGTGGTCGGCGACGAAGGGCAGTGGCTCGTAGCCCGCTTCCACCTGCTCTTGCACGAAGTCCATCGCACGCCAGAAGCCCCCGAATTGACGCACGTTGACCTGTGCCTGAGCCCGCAAGCAGAAGAGCGCCGAGCAAACGAGCGCCAGAGCTGCGAGCGCTGGCCGCGCATGCTTCCCTCGGAAGATGCTCAGGACAGCATCCAGCCCCAGGCCCGCGACTGGGGCCAAGATTGGAAGGAGCGGCAGCCACAGCCGATACTCCTTCGAGCCCTTTTGCGTGTAGAGGTAGACATTGAGCGCACCGACGATCAACAGCAGGCTGGAAGTCCAGGTGGCGCGCAGTACGCAGCGGCCGATCCCGACAAGGGCCATCAACGCCACGGGCACGACCGCAAAAGCGTACAAGTGAGTCCAGTACCAGGCCGGATCCTGGAGTGAGGCGAGAACGCGACCGGTTTGCAGGGGCGTCGTCACGAAGTCGCTGTAGTACCACTGGTAGATCCCGTCGGCCCAGTCCGTCAGGCCGATCTTCCACAGCAGGCGCACCAACATGTGCAGTCCATTCTCGCCCGCGTACGACAGGAGGCTCGCTCCCCACGCGCCATAGGCGACTCGATCAAGGGCCACTTGCAGTAGCACGGCCACCACGAGAACGGCGGCCATGGGCCGCAGGATGAGCAGGCTGCGACGTCGGTCGCGCAGGATCACGACCAGCACCAGTGCTGCGGTGATGGGGATCGTCTTGTACGCCATCCAGAGGGCCAACCCGAGCCAAACCCCGGCCATCTTGCCGCGCTTCTTTTCAGGGGGCTCCAGCAACTCCAAGACACCCAGACCCACGCACACGGCGGCGCTGATACCGGCTACGGGGGAGACGGAAAAGCGCAGGAAAGTAGGGTTTGCTGCCAGGGCCAAGCCAGCGCAAAACCCGACCCAGGGGCCTCCCAGCGCCTTTCCCAGGCGCACCGTGGTCCACAAGAGCAGCAGGCCCAATGCAACCTGCAGCAGCCGCATCGTGGCGATTACGGGTTTGAAATCTTCGATTCCAAGCAGGTCTGCGACCAGGAACAGAGGCGCCAAGAGAGCGGAAAATCCAAAGGATCGAATCTGTTGTGAGTCGATCACCGACTGGTTGCGCACCACAGCCTGTGCGCGCTCCATGTACTCCACAGAGTCTGCCAGTTGATAACCCTCCAGCTCGTTCCAAGTGTTGAACTGCAGAGCGAGTGTCACGAAGACCAAGAGCGACCAAACCCAACGCGCCGGCGGCGCAGAGACTTCTGGGTTCGTCTTGGAAAGGTCCATGATCGTGATTGAAACGGAGCGTGGGGACGCCTGTGAACTAGTGTCTTGCGCCGATCGCCTCGGGGCAACACCGCCCTTGACCGCCACTTATATTTGAACGCTTTCCCTCTTTTGGGAATGCGCAACAGTGGGTAGCTCCTCGGGCAGGCCGTGTTTCCATGAGTTTGTTTTTGACTTGCCCCCCCGACGATCGGGATCCTGCTCTTGGTGCATCGGGTCGCTTCCGATCGGAGCGCACGTCTCTCGGGTCAAACTCAAACTCAGTCAGGTTTTCACGCTCTTAAAGGGGTTGTCAGGATGGGCAAGGTCGAAAAAATCGTCGTTCTAGGAGTGCTGTTCGTTGTGGTCTCGATTCTCGCGTTGTCGTTGGACGGCGGTTTGGGTGGGGGCCTTGCGGAGGCCGGTACCGGAAGCCTCGAAAGTGCGTCGATGGGGGGCCAAGCAACGGACAACTCTGGGCTGCAGGGGACCGAGGAGCGCCGCGAACGCGGCCGACGTGTGGCGGGTACTTCGACTGAGATGGATTCCCCCTCAGAGCCTGAGGCAGGTGGCCCGGCAAGCTCGACGATGTTGACGGCCGAGCAGCGGGTCGTGGTCGACGAGCCTGCCCTGACGCGCCTGACCCAACCCGCTGAGGGATGGGACCTAGTGACCCTTGAGGGCCTCGAAGACCACCCCTTTGACCCCGAATTGAAGCTCTACACCGCCCTGGATGGAGACGATTTCGTCAGTCTCTCAGAACGCCTCTACGGCGACGCTCTGCACGCCTCGCTGTTGCGCTGCAACAACGAGGGCACGCTCGAGATCCAGGCCGGGCAGGTGTTGCTGGTGCCCGTGGCGGGCGACATGGCCGGGGAGCAAGTGCACGAAGTGTCAAGCGGTGACAGCCTTTGGAAGATCGCCGAACAAGCGTACGGCAAGGGCTATCTCTGGGAAAACATCTACGACGCCAACCGTGACGTTCTCGCATCTCCGGACGACCTGCGTGAAGGGCTCATGTTGCGCGTCCCCGCGCTTCAATAGTCCGCCTGATTGCGGGCAGCGGTGAGGGTGCGACTGCGGATTCTAGCGCAGTGAGTAGCGATCCAGTTTCTTGTACATGTGGCTGCGTTGCATGCCAAGTTCTTCGGCCGTGCGCTTGATGTTCCCATCGTTGCGTTCGAGGCGCATGCGGAAGAAATGCGCCTCGGAGAGATTCTTGAACTCCTCGAAGGTTCGCGCTTCATAGGGATCGTCGCGTGTGGAGTCGTGGGCGCTGGGCGGCGGGCCGAGGGAGGGGCCAGCGGCGAGCACGTGTTCAATCTCCTCGGCGCCGATCGCACCGCCATCGCAGAACACCGCAGCGCCTTCCAATAGGTTGCGCAGTTGTCGCACGTTGCCCGGCCAGTCGTGCTGTTGCAGTCGCTGAGCCGCATCGGGGCTCAAGGCTAGCGCCGCACGACCCGTGCGCTCCGCCATCTGTGCCAGGAAGTGCTCGGCTAGTGAGGCGATGTCCTCGCGGTGTTCGCGCAAGGGTGGGACTTCAAAGGGCACCACGTTGAGGCGGTAGAAAAGGTCCATGCGGAAGGCCTTCTCTTCGACAGCGCGCACCAGGTCGGTATTGGTGGCGGAAATGACCCGCAGGTCCACCGGACGGGCCTGAGAGTCCCCTACGCGGGTGATCTCGTGGGTTTCCAGAGCCCGCAGGACCTTGGCCTGGGCGTCCAGGGGCATGTCGCCGACTTCATCCAGGAAGAGGCTGCCGCCCTGGGCTGCCTCGAAATGACCGGTGCGCCGTTCGACAGCTCCGGTGAACGAACCTCGCTCGTGTCCGAACAATTCGGACTCGATCAACTCGTGGGGGATGGCGGCACAGTTCACCGTCACAAAAGGGCCTGTTGCGCGCAGGCCGCGATAGTGGATGTTGCGCGCGATGACTTCCTTTCCAGTTCCATTCTCGCCCGTAATCAGAACGGAGGCATCGGATTCCGCCACCCGTTGAACCTGTTCACGCAGCGACCTCATCGCAGGACTACCGCCGATGATCTCCCAGCGCGTAGTGAGTTGCTTGCGAAGACCCGTGTTCTCCGCAGCGAGCTTGCCCATGCGCAGCGTTGTGCGCAGGGTGACGAGCACTCGATTCTCATCGAGCGGCTTCTCCAGGAAATTGCTTGCACCACGTTGCATGGCTTCCACGGCGACCGCGACGTCTCCATGCCCACTGATCAAAATGACGGGCGGCGCGCCTTCGCGTTCTCGTACGGCATCGAGCAGGCCTAGTCCATCTAGGCCTGGCATCTTCAAGTCCGTCAAGACGAGTACCGGCGAGCGTCCGTCTTGGGCTTCGCGATCCAGACGCGCGATGGCCTCGACGCCGTCCTTGGCCGTCCACACTTCGTAACCCTCGTAGGTCAATAGCATCTCCAGGGACTGCCGAATGTCCCCTTCGTCATCGACTACCAGGATTGCGGCACGCTGGTCACCGCCCGTCTTGTCCTTCGTGTTCATGGCTACAGTTTCGTACCCTGCTCACCTGAGGGCAACGACCCGCGTCTCGCCCTTGCAACCCGATGGACCAGGTGCGCAACAAACTGCAGGGGGGAGGGGCCCGCGTAGGCGGTGTGCTCTCAGGCACTTCGGGCGATGGCATCGACGTGTCCGTGGGCCGCTTCCAGCTCCAGGGGCGGCATTTGCGCTTGATCGAGGCCGAGGTCCAATGCACTCGGCCCTGGCCAAGCGACCTGGGACCACGCGTTCGAGCTTGCCTGGATGGTGCAGCCCATGACCTGCGACAAACCGCCCTGCTGCACCGGGACCTCGGGCGAGCCTTTGGACGCGCCGTTTGGGAGGTCTGCAGGGAGGCGCGGCTCTCCCTCGACCTACTGGGCAGTCACGGACAGACCGTCTACCACCACGATGGGGTGGAACCGTCGGGGCCTGCAACTTTGCAGCTCGGAGACGGCGATTTCGTCGCCCAGGAAGCCGTCTGTCCCGTGGTGAGTGACTTTCGCCAAGCAGACTTGGCGGCGGGGGGGGAGGGCGCACCCCTCTCTGCCTACGGTGACGACGTGCTCTTTGCCGGACACCCCTACCCCCTGTGCGTTCTGAACCTGGGCGGCATGGCCAACCTGACCTGGTTGGAGGGTGACGACGTACTGGCGTTTGACACGGGACCCGCTGGGGCCCTGCTGGATGGGCTCGCTCGCAGGTACCTGGGGCAACCCCTGGACTCCAACGGAGCCGTCGCGGCCGGTGGGCGAGTGCTTCCTCAAACCCTGGCTGCCGGTCTCGAGCATCCCTTCTTCGAGCGCCTACCACCCAAGAGCACAGGCCGAGACACCTTCGGGGAGGCTTGGGTGGACTCTTGGGGGACCGGGACGGAATCAGCTGCCGACCTCCTGGCCACCGGCGTGGCCCTGGTTGCCGAGAGCGTGGCACGCGAGATGGGCCGATCCCTTCCGCGCCTGCCAGCCACCCTATGGGTTGCCGGCGGGGGTGTGCACAACGGGGCCCTGATGGACTCCCTGCAGCTCGCCCTGGCCAAGCGCGACCCCGATTGCCGGGTACAGTCTTGCGCAGACGCGGGCGTGGACCCGGACGGGCGGGAGGGTCTCCTGTTCGCCGTCTTGGCCGCACGCTGGGTCCTTGGACAGGGCGTGACCCGTCCCCAGGCTAGCGGTGGGGCTGCCGGAAGGGTTCTGGGCAAGCTGAGCCCAGGCCCGTCCAGGTATCCGTGACCCCTTGACGCCCTGCATGAGGAGATCCAGGGCGACGACCCTGTACCCATCCGCTCTCCGATGGGATAGGGACCCGCGCGGGAAGGGCCGACACAAGGGCTGTCATCCATTCCCCAACCCAGGTTGGCAGCCGCTTGCCAATCCCTGCCGCCTGCCCGTCCCTGCGCAGCCCCCGGCACAGCCCCCGACCCTGCCCCCGACCCAGCCCGGTCTCGGGGCGTTCTCTTGACCCCGTAGCCCCTCCCGTTATCATTCCGCCACCCATTGTCGCCCCCTTACGACCCCAATTGTGGGCTCCCAAGCCGCCACGGCAGCTCAGGACTCCACATGCCGTGAGGCCGCTGGCAGTGTGAGTTTGTATCCCCCCGCTTTCGTTTTTCTTTCATTCATCCGACTCCACCCCGCCTAGCGCTCTGCTGGGCGACCCGATGGCCCGCCAGCACATTCCGGTTGGCCCCTGCGGGTGTGGACCCTCCCCCCCAAGACTCTCCCCTCCTCCGAGGAATCGACATGACCCTCGCTCTGATCCGCGACCTGGGCAAAACCATCAGCCTCACTGTGGCTGTCACCGGCTTGGCCACGATTGGCTTTGCCGAAGCTGGTTCCGTTCGAACCAACACCGCCACCGTAGTTAGCGGAGACACCGCCGATGACTTCCAAGAGGGTGTCGACCTTCTCAAGCAGGGCAAGAAGACCGAAGCCTTGCAGGCCTTCCAGCGCGCGCTCGCTGGCGACCTCAACAACGACGCCGCCTACGAGCTGTGGAAGAGCACAGACGAGCAACTGTTCCTCGACATGCTCGTCGAAGGGGGTGAATTTGAACTCATCGCCAAGCGCTTCCTAAGTCGCGCTCGTCTTGGACGCGCCGAGCGTCGCAATGACGCAGACGCCATCGCCGGATTGGTGAGCGACCTCAAGAGCGCTTCGACCTCATCCGAGCGCCGGGCTGCCATCAGCTCCTTGTCGGCCGAGCACGGTGAATACGCTGTGCCCCGCCTGGTTCGGGTGCTCGCGGACTCCACGGATTCCGACTGGCGCATCATCGCCATGCACACCCTGACCCAAATGGACTCGGATGTGGTCTTGCCTCTGATCGAGGCCTTGAACACCGAAGACGCCTACCAGCGCGCCAACGTCGCCATGGTCTTGGGTCATGTGGGTGACGGTCGCGCGGCTGCCGTGCTGACCGAACTCGCAGCTTCCGACCCCGAAAACAAGGTCCAGCGCGCAGCCGCAACGGCCGCCGCTAGCTGCGGGGCCAACGGCTCGGCCCAGGCTCAATACCTGGCCTTGGGAGAGGACTACTACTATCGCCGCGACAACGTGTTGCGCGACTTTGACTACAGCGACGTCGTTTGGTCCTGGGAGAACGGAGACCTGGCCAGCAGCGCCGTGCCTCGCACCGTATACCACAGCACCCTTTCCAAGCGCGCCTACATGGCCGCCTTGGGCCAGTCAGACAACAGCACAGAAGCCTTGGCTGGTGTGGCTCGAGCCGCCGTGGACATTTCCACTCGCTTGGCGGATTCCGGTGACGG
>Ga0209992_10000371_pt1 | contig 60576 bp, 83 predicted proteins | sample 2SBtaG_2_FD_182564 | JGI IMG/M metagenome (GOLD analysis project Ga0209992, IMG submission 182564) | Deep subsurface microbial communities from Kolumbo volcano to uncover new lineages of life (NeLLi) - 2SBTROV12_ACTIVE470 metaG (SPAdes)... | ecosystem: Environmental > Aquatic > Marine >... | reverse complement strand
GTGGACATTAGATATACCTAACGTGATACGGATCAACCTTTGCATCAGGGGCCGTAGGCCAACCCCAATATGTTTTGTCTACGGTACGATTAACTGTCTCAGTCTCAGGGCCAATCGTTTCTACGCCTTCAGAGTCATACGTTGATACCTTACGCTCTTCCTGTACCGCATGGTTTTGGAAGTTACGCACTGCCTCCACAGAAGCAAAGGCTTCTACACCTGACTCAAGGCTGTTACCGTGAGCGCGTACCTCATTGCGGTAGGTCTTCCAGTCATCGCTGACAGCAGTACCACCATCGGCTTCACGGATCACACGCCAGTCTGACGAGGATAAGAGTGAACCAACGTGTGCGTTGATCTTCTCAATCACCTGAGTCTTGAGAGATGCTACATCCTTCTCTGTACTCGCGTAGGAGATGACATACTCACCATCGGTAAGGGTGTAGGACTCTGCGCCAGTATTCCAGTAGCGGCTGTCAGGAGTCTCTACACGCGCAGGATAGATGCCTATGTCTGCTAGTTCCTGTAATGACCAAGCCCTGAAGATGTTGGATGGATGTTGGATGCCGTTTACCGTTAAGGCGCGAGGCGTTTTAATTGTTCCGAGTGTTTCGCTATACCACATAATTACCTCGCATTAGAGAATTTTTGGGGTGATTCGGCAAAGGCCATGTAAAGAAAGGTTTGACCAGATTCATTTGCCTCAGCATAAGTCTGTGTAAGTTTAAACCCATTAGAAAAAATATCTAATCGACCTGTATCATCTTCTATTCCCGACGTGTCAGCCCTTAGTCTTGGGTTGTCCGCGTTGTAACCTACACGTTTGCTGTCATTTATAACCCAAGATTTACCACCACCTCCACTAGTCGCATTTTTCAATATAATCCACGCAGGACGAAAACCTGTGTAAATAAATGGCCCATTTGTAGACGCATTACCTGTGTACGTTCCTATCTTGCTGTAGCCTTCTACTGAGTGCCAGCAATAAATTACATTTGATCCTGTAGAATTTAAATTACCATATGATCCTAAAGTAATAAGCGTTGCCGTTGGATCAGTATCGTTAAAATAAAGTGTTCCAGAATCTAATGCGTCAGTACCATTGAGCATTAATACTTTGTTGCTTGTATCACTGACAGCGGTTGCATTTACATACCACTGAGTTGCCGATCCTCTAACTTTATTTATCACCAATTCCGGTGCTTGACTTAGACCATGCCCTACAGTCGCGCCTGCCGTTGCATTTCCCGTGTAGGTAAGGACACTAAAACCAGCCGTAGGATTCGCGCTTACTGAACTATCAAGAGAGCCTTCTTCATTAGTAGATGCTGCGCCTCCGGCTTTCCAGTTCCATCCAACAAACAGGTATCCATTGCGATTCCATGAATTTGAAAATTGATTTACGGTAAACCCATCACTATCTAAAGTTACTGCGTCATTTCCGCCTGTATTGTCTTGTTCTGCGGAAGTGGAGTTTGACCATAAGTTGTAATTTCCGCCTCTTACTGAGTCGATCAATCCGTGGTTATCAGCATAGTCTCTAGGTTTAATCCACAAAAAATCAGGCTGGAACCCAACGCCTGTTACCGATTGGTTACTTCCATTATTTCCGGTGTACAAAACCGTATTAAAGTGGGCCGTAGGATCAGCGATGCTAGGGTCAGGGAGGTTGTCGGAGCAACAAGCCAACGCTCCTGTAGGCGGCGTATGGTAAAAATCTCCTATACCATTAGCGTCAGATGCGTTTGCTGATCCACTTGTTTTTTCTCCCGCAAATGAACTATCTTGCCCAAAGTTCATTGCATACACATTGTTATCATGGTATCCGCCGCTACTTGGGATAATACAGTTTGAGTTTGCGGCTGTAATTGCATTAGTGGCTGTATAAGTAAGAGAGCCGTTTTTGTAAAACTTTATATCAGCGCCATCTATAAAAATGGCTCCAACATCACCAGTTTCTAAAAGTGTTGAATTTGCTAGAGTATAAGAACTGCTACCACCAGTGTTATACATAATTCCATTAGTGCCTTCCCATTTCCACTGATAAGCACTTTGGTTTTCATAACTGGTAGCGGCCTCTAGATTTAATATCACGCCTATACCTTTATTAGCACCACCACTAATGCCGTACCATTCCCAATACCATTTTTTATCTAGCGGAGCCGCTATAAAGGTTGATGGAATAGTCTGGCCTCCTGTGCCAACTGTATTTTTTAAATTTCCCTCTGATAAGGTAAAACTATAACCACCCGCTTTATTCCAAAGTGGATTCAGCGTAGCAAAGTTATTCGTCGGGCTATCAAGTACCTGATCTGTAGCAACCAGATTAGTAGGAGCGAAATCGTTTTCATTCCCAGAACTATCTGCGCCTAGCCCACCGTTAAAATCTGAGTGGATCAGGAGTAGAGTGTTAGCGTCTGCGGTAAATGCTGTGGTGGATGGCGTGAAGTTTGCGGTGTATCTTGCTGAGTTAGAGATACGGATTTCATCCATATAACCATCTAAATCTTGGCTACTTACTCCACCACCAATATACAAATTAGTAGTAGATATACTTGCATTAGTAATGGTTGAGTCAGTAATCAGTTGCCCATCAAAGAAAAATCTATTTGTTCCTGATGCCCTAGACCATGCAAAGTGATACCAAGTGTTAACAGCAACTACACCATGTTGGTCATCCCCAAACCAGTTTCCATTGTATGCAGATATAACCTTATCTCCACTAGAGTCACCAATCCTAAAGAACCAGTTACCACCAGAGTCCCCAAACAATCTTGGTTGATCTGGAAGGGCAGATGCTCTAGCCCAACATTCAAGAGTAAAATCACCTGATCCAAAATCCCAATCAGTTGAATTTCCAACGTTAAGATAATCACCAGTACCATCAAAATAAATGGATGAAGTGCCTATCTTTTCTTGAGCGCGAGTATTGGCTACGTCACCGTTAGCGGTTATGGTGTGGTCAGTATATACATTAGTAAAAGCGTGAACTTGATAATCAGTTCCGCTTATATTTACTGTAGATATAGTGCCGCCAGTTGCTTGTGGAGATGAACCGGCATAACGAATAAGGACAACGCCTGAACCACCAGCACCCGATCCCCCAGAACTAGTGCTAGTTGATCCGCTGTGGTAAGACGAGCCACCGCCGCCGCCTGAACCAGTGCTGGCCGTTCCAGCCACGCCTTGAGTTGTTGCTCCCGAGGTTCCATCGGTTGCGCCACTTGCTCCGCCACCACCCGAACCTCCCGGCCCAGCGGTATCTCCTTGGCCCCCGTATGTGACATATCCACCGCCGCCGCCGCCAGCAAATAATCCAGATGCACCGTAACCGGTTCCAAATGTTCCACTATGGTCTGCTCCAGCACCACCAGCACCACCTGTAGTTCCGCTACGAGTTGCGCCAGCACCTCCAGCGCCACCGCCTCCAGCGCCTAAATAATTATCTGCATCACCACCATCATTACCTTGACCAGAAGTTCCATCTCCACCAGAAGCAGAGCCGCCAGCACCACCACCGCCTGAACCTCCGTCTTTAGCCGCTGTACTAGCATGAGAGCCTCCCCCACCACCTATTGCAGTAAAGGAAGAAAAAACACTGTTTGACCCGTTATTTCCTGCGGCTCCACTACCATTAGAAGGGGCTATAGCGGCTCCGCCAGCACCAATAGTTATAGGATATGACGTTCCTGACGTAACACTTGTTGACCCAGAAAGTAAACCACCAGCACCACCACCGCCTCCACCGTAGTTATGTTTATTTCCTGCTCCTCCAGAGGCTCCGCCAGCAACAACTAAATAATTAACAGTTAAATTTGATGAAGGAACAAAAGCGTCAGAATAAGTATCGTTAGTAAAACTATTCGCTAGTTCCGTGGATGAGAATTTCTCGTAGAACCCATTCGTTCCGTAACTTCCAACGTATTCGATAGGAAGCCATTGGTTAGTAGACGCAACGGTATCGCCAAAAGATGCGGGTGTAAGGGCTTGACCGTCGATCCAATGAACTTCTGCTAAGTATCCATCAAAAGGCTGGCTTGATGAAAAAGCGCGTTCTCCAATTCTGTGGACGACGGTATTGTTTGCCGCATATTCGCCATCTTGCGCGGCACTATTAGTCGAGGTGTCAAAAGCGGTGACTTGTTCACCGTTTACATAAACTTTAAAAAGAGGTGATGCTGGTGTTGTGTCGCCTGAAACTACAATATGATACCAAGCAGATGGATCACGAAACACCTGAGTCGTAACATACTCTACAGTAGTTGTATTGCTATGAATTACGCTAAACGATAATTTATCTGAAGAATTTATTGCCAGCGTAACCTGATCTGTATTTGCCGCGCCAAAAACAAATATGTTTTGGTGCGCTCCAGAATTCCCACGCTTTACCCAACTGCTCCAAGTCCAAGTCTTGCGATTACCCGCGCTACTTGGAGTCCTACTCAAATAAGCAGGGCCACCATCCTCAAACCGCAACGACTGGTCGATCTCATAGGGAGGCTGGTTCTTTCTGTAGCCTGCCCCTGTTATAGCATTGTTGCCAGTTAATCCTGTCATGAATAATTAAGAGTTGCTACCGCTTGGATGTTGGTACTGTCTAATACAACATAGTCAATACGATCTACTCCTGCCGCCGTAGTGGTCAGGGTTGGTGCTGTGCCTCCTATAAAATCCCAGTAAGAACCCCAACTTCCAGTCCTCGATCCAGTCCCATCTTGAGTAATAAAGATAGAGCCTGTTTGTCCTGCTGTAATACTAGTAGGATTCTGGAACGTAGCGTTGTGCGCTAGAGTAACTTTAAAGTTATTACTATTAGATAAGTTAATGGTAATGCTTGCCGCTGAAGTTAGTGTAGTTATATTTCCAGATGTTGCGCTTACTGCTATAGTAGCGCCACTGGTACGAGGCTCCATTGCATTTACTTTTAATGTACTCATGGTTTCAGCGCCTTCAATTCGTCAAGAGTGGTTGCGTCATCAGCAAGAGTTGTGATGTCGCGGAGTCTTTGTTTTTCTGCAACAATGCCAGAAGTATCTGAGCCTGACTCCTGCGCTCTGATAAAGGCGACATCCTGTTCCTCAAGCAATGGTTTGCGCTCTTCGCGCAATCTTTGTTTTGTAATAGTTTGCGCCTTTGAGAAATTTACATTGATTTCTTCGTAATTCTCCCAAGCATCTCTAAATGTTCTGTCAGATGGAATAACTGAATCCTCTACTATTTTGTAGGGCTTGCCATCAGGCACATCTTTATCCGCAAGTTCTTCCATCGTTCCTGACCAACTAGGGGATGGAATGACAACGGAAATGCCACCTTTATCATTTAAATAAACAATTCTCATTATTGATCTCCTATGGCAACTATTGACACATAGGCGGGATCAAAAGTTGAGCCGCCACCACTCGTGTAGGCGTAAACATTTACCGAACCAACAGCAATCGAAGAATTTTGGCACTGGATATAGTCGCCACCACCAGACGAGGCATCACCACCGCACACTACGGCATAATTTGCATTACTAAAATCCGTATCCCAGACCACAACATAAGAGCCAACTCCACTATCAGTAATACTAGATACGTTAAAACTATCCTTTATAGTTGCAGATGCTCCACCGAAACAAACCCAACCCTTTATTATTTTATCTGCGCCGCCAGAGGCTAAGTTACTAAGACTTGTATCTGCGCCAAACCCTGTAGCAGTTCCTGAGTTGGCTATAGTCGCACCACTTGGAATGGTGAACGTGTCGCCAGAGTCACCTAGAGTAAATGCAGTCCCTGTGGCTGGGCTTACCTTGTTCGTTTTTAGTTCACTGCTCATGGTTTAGTCGGCCAAGTAACCGCCTCCACTTCTTCTACAGTTGTTAAACCGTTAGTAATATCTCGCAAATCCTGACGGTAATCCTGCATTGCATCTGACATTGTTACATCTTGCAGTGCGTACCAGTCTGTCTGAGCAAGCCTTCTGTTTCTATCGGATCGTAGATTAGCAATAGCACGATCAAACGCACCTGCGTTCCATGCCGCTTCTTCCGCTTCGCGTTGTGATATTTCTTCAGCGGTTAATTCGACCCGCTGACCGTTTACTATTTTATGCATTTAACTTACTCCGTACATATATATGTTGCCGTCAAAGGTTCCGCTTGGTGGTTTGAAATCAATTTCAGTTATGGCAGAAGTTGTGTTTATATATCCACTTACAAAATAATTACAGGAACTAGAATTCCCAGCATTAATACCCATCGCATTCGTATTGATATAAAAATGTTTAACAAAAGTCGTGGATGAAGGATTAAATAAAGACATTGATCCGCTAATACCTGAATCAGAATCGTTTGAGGTATTCAATTGAAACGGCTGATAGGCTGTTCCATTTGCTTGATCCTCACTTGTTCGATATTCAAGACCCGTCGCGTCAGCCTCACTATGTTCAGCCAGCCAAGTGGTTGAGGTAATAGTTTCATTAAATCCAGATTGACCTGATGCGTTTACTTGAAAACCAAATTCTAATAACGTAACTGATGGATTTAAATTTACAAAGAAAAACAAATACTCGTCATACGTTGAGTCAATCCCACTTGTAAACGAAACATTAGACGCGCCAGATGCCGTGGCTGATGAAATAAGAGTTAGTTTTCCGCTCATGTTGCCACCAACCCATATTGCTTTATGACCGCATCCAGATTTCCGCTAGACATTTTGAAGTCGATGCCTGTGATGGCGGCGGTTACGTTTATGTATCCCGCCGTAAAAACATCTCCAGAATAAACGGCAGAAGCATATTGATTTGCACGGGCATAAAAATGTTTCACATAAGTTGTTGATGCGGGGTTGAACAGGAATAACTCGCCAGCCCCACATTCATCTGAGTCGCTTCCGATACTGGTTGTTAATTTTTGATAAGCAGTTCCTTGCGCTTGGTCGTGATCCGTTTCATAAACAAGACCTGAATAAGAGCCACTTTCATAGTGGTACGACTTGAACATTGTGGTTGTCATCGTTTCGTTAAAACCAGTTTGACCCGATGCGTTTACCTGAAATTGCAAGGCTTCGCCATCCGTTGCCGGATTCACATCAATAAACACAAACTTAAATATCTTGTAACCCGTCAGGCTAGTGAACTCGACACTGCTTGCGCCAGATGCTGTGGAGGTATTGAGTAGTTTCCAGTCGCTCATTTGATACCCCACATCTTGATGGTTCCTGTTATGTTTCCACTGGCAGCATAAAATTTAATAGCGTTTACCGCAGTGGTTGTGTTGACGTAGCCAGCAATGATACTCTGATACGCCGCCGCTAAGTGCTGATTCCAACTCGTTCTGCAAACCCAATGCTTAACGTAGGTTGTGCTTGCTGGGTTGTAAAGAATTAACTCACCCGCAAGATTAGCGCCGGGAGTATTATTGCCTCCAGCCGTTTGGGTAGACATAGCCATAGACACTGCTATTTCTTGCGGTGATGTTGACTGCGCTAAATCACTAGATGGGCGATACGCTAATTCCGTTGTCGTATCCCAGATAATATGTTGATAGGCGTTAAAATATGTGCTAGTTGTTGTTACACCATAAGATGAACCGCCATCAGTCGAGGTTATCATATAGATGCTTTGTGCATTTGTTATTGGTGCTACCTTATAAAATCCAAAAACATATTGTTTATAGGCATCAGTGATGCCACTGGTGAACTCAATACTTGCCGCACCCGCTGTGGTTACGGTAGACAACAGGATTGCCGTATCCGTTACCGCTCCCGCTACGCCAAACAGGGCTACTTTGTTTGCACCTAATGGCATCTACTTCATATCCGCGCCAGCGAGGAATCCGTACCAGATCGTGCCACCGTCAACAGTGGTAAACGTAAGGACATCAATTCCTGCTGTAGTAAGAGTTGGCGCAGAACCTCCGGCCCAATCCACTGCTCCGGGCCAGTTCACAGTCTGTGATCCACCGTTAGTTAAGATAATGGTAAACGATCCGCACTTACCGGATGCCGGGGGATTGCTAAACGTGAAGGTGTTGGCACTTGTGTTTACCGTTGCCGTGACTACATTTCCACTAGCAAGGTTAATGTCTTGTGTTCCACCACCTGTAGCGCCAATGACATTTACTTCTTCACCATATGCTTCAATAACGGTTTGATTGCCAGATTCCGGCGAAAGAGTATTTACATTTATGGTACTCATACAACCACCAATGTACCAGTTACAGTGACGGTTCCTGTCAGAGTAACTGGCCCTGCAAGCACGGCTGATTCAATGGTATGGTTCCCATCAACAGTGGCCTGATGAATAAAGAACCCATCCTTTGCGGGCTCTTGTCCTAGATATAGAGAACCATTAACTTCTTCAGCCATATTTCCTCCTACGTAGAAATGCTATCTACATACGAAACCCACACATCGAGAGATGAGCCTGTATTTGATTTAATTTTAAGAACATCTGTAGTCTGCATAACAATCTTTGCACCACCCTGTATAAGTTCTACTGAAGAACTTGGAGGAATAGCCAAACTTTTGCAGATATGGTAGTCTGTTCCTGATCCCGTTTTGTCAATGTAGCAATCGCATGTAACAGCAGAAGTCAAAATATTAGTTACACGAATTCCGATGAGAGCATCGTCAGAATTGCTTGTTACTAAATCTGTTTCGGATGTACCTACTGCTGACGCACATGCTCGTTCAAAATCCTGTGCCATTTTAGTCCCCTATAAAGCAATAGCCATGGCAACTGCAAAACCGGGACTTGCCGCACTAACGGTTCCCCAAGAAGTATCTGTGCCATCTGTGGTTAAATATTTGCCTGACTGACCTGATACATTAGGAACAATCGCGGCAGTTGATGAAGAAGGAAAACTATTTTTTAAAACTGTTTTCACCATTCGAAGATGATCGTCGCCTTCACTAACGGGGTCCGTCGCTGTTGGATTTGAACTATTTAATTGCGTTACCCACGCGGCTGTTTCTAGTGACATAATCCCTCCTAAGTAAGTTCAAAAATACCATTAGCACTTGGCGTAACGGTAAGTGTATTGTTCTGGGTTAGGTTAAACTGAGAAGTGGTAAGCCTTGAGAAACATACCAATTTTCCGCCTGCCTGATAAATAACAGCGTACTTAACGTTGTTAACATCTCCGCCAGTAGCAGTCCACACGCAAGCGGTAGAATCAAACCTAAATTTGTTCGTAGCGGCAGAAGCCCAAGTACGAGCAGTAACAGACTTGCCGCCTGTAGCGTAACCATTTCCATTAGCCACTTCATTTGCAAGAGAGGCTTGTGTGGATAATGCTACGTTATTAACATTAGCACTAGCCGCGCTTGTATGAAGAGCCATGTAAAACCCTGTTCCAGTACCGTCTAGGTCAAACTGTGCGTTGCCCAAATACTCTCTGAAACTATTGTAAAAACTCCATGCTGTAGCCGCCATTTAAGCCGCCTCCTTTAACGATTCTGGATTCTTAATAATGTGTGATATAAGTCCATCACCATGAACTATAAGGTCATAGTTTGATCCAGTAGCACCAACTAACTGAACAAACTCTTTTGCTTGATGATAATGGGCTACAGTACATCTAAATTGCTTCCCACCTACAACTAAATCTATCTCTTGTTCTTTGTCGTTTTCAGGCTGATCATATGCATGATGATGTTCCATAATGCAACTATCAAATCCAAAAATTTCAAATTTATGAAAACCTAATATTCTTAGCAAGTGTAACGCTCTAAGAGTAACCGTAGAGCCTCCCATGATAGGAAAAAAATCTACATATTCTTTTCCGTATTGATCACGAAGAATGTCAATGTTTTCTTCTTGAGTATCGCAATGCCATATCCAAATGTCTTTATCAATTAGTTTGTTAAATATTTTTGGATGGCATTGAGATGCTACAAGATATTTGCATCCATCAATAACTGGATCAGCAAATCTGTGATTAAACTCTCTGCTATCTAACATTATAAATGCAGAAGGATTAATGCCTCTTTCAATACAATACTTATAAGTTCCATTGACTGTAACTATTGGAACTCCATTCTCTTTTCTTTTCTTTATAATATCAAATGTATCTTTTAAAGATGGGCCTCCAGTTACTAGACAAATTTCTTTGTTCCACTGAGTCTCATGTGGAGTAACTTGATTTAATCCTAAAGAAACATTGTGTTTAATGTTGTTTCTTATTTCTTTTTGATCTGCATTTACAGAAACAAATATATCTGGAACAGGAGTAAGTACTTGAACAGCAGGAGGGTAACCTTTAAATCCGTTCAAATCCCAAACCCAAGCCTTAGTTCTAGTCCATTTGCCGCGGTTGTTGATCCAATCTGATCTATATCGAATCTAATAACATTTGCGGTATTTACAGTATTAGCAGAGCCATTAATAACAGCAGGCGTAGCGGCAGTGCTAGAATCATTTTCTCCGGCATCTATAGTAAGTAATGTACTTAACATATCAACACCTTTTGTTTGATTATGTATCTGTACATTAGTTGTAGAGCCAACTCCTGACGCATAAACGTGTCCCCCAATTTCTCTAAGTTTTAATCCATCGAAATTAGACGGAAGAACAATGCGGGTAATTCCATCGCCAACATAAGTTGGTAATGTATCTGCAATAACTTTAATAATTAAAGTTCTATTTGCAAAAGTTGTTGCTCCTGCAAGGATTTTACGGTTTTCTCCTGTGCTTGTATCGTACATTGCAATAAAATCAGTAGCAACATCCATAGCACTGGCAACATTAAGATTGTTAATTATTTCTAGTTTATCGTTGTTGAGATTAGTAAGGTTGCTATCCATTTCTGCAAACGACAATGGACTACCTTTTGTATCTCTTAATGTAATTGTTGCCATTAGAATTCTATCCTATATGTAGCCATTATTTTCTCTTCTGAATATCTTAAATTATACCCATCAGACTGTAATCCCAACTCGTAACCGTTGTCATTTGCTTGTAATTGGAATGCCGGCTTTCTGTTTAACACGGCGAAGAGGGTGGCTATTCCTATTCCAGTAACGATCAACTCTTTTTCGTATTCCTGATACCACTCTTTCTTTTTCTTTGACTCCCTCTGGCCGCACATGGTTACATTTCTCCCGTTCCCTGTTCCCACCGCTCCGTTCTGACAAAGTAAATCCCCCAATGCTCTAGCCTGTTCTGAGGTTGAAAGAAGAGAGTATTCATTAGCAACAACAGGAATACCCAATGTCATCGCCTCTTTTAACATAGTAACAGCCATGTTAGAATCAGCAACATAGTCGCCAGACAGGTGATCTCCTATCTGCAGGTATATAAAATCAGCGCCCTTATAGTAACGTGTGTCTTTCTTGAAACCTCCTACACCGGGAGCAAGATGCACCGCCACTGGTTTGCCTGTCTTTGACTTTAAATTAGCAACGAGAGAATTAACTTGTTCTGCTGAGAACATTTCGTCACACTCAAGACAAACAACATAGCCTGCTACTTGACTGTCGTGCCGCCCAACCATCTGATTCTGGAAATCGAAATGAGCGGCCATAGACTGCTTGTACTCACCATGTTTTGACTCTGGTATCAACCAAAGTACAGGTTTTAGTCCTTCATTGTTTAGGACATTTAACTCATGTGTGTAATCATATAGGTGTAGTTCGCCTGCGGGTAGGTGACCGTTACGAGCCTGCGCGTACAAATCTATGTGAGTATCGCCGTTATTTTTAAGAATACCACGGAAGTGAGCCTTTTCGTCATCAGAATAACTGGGGGAAAGGTACATTAGGCTTGTTCCGTATTTGTTTCTCCAGTCAAATATTCTAGGATGCGCTTTCTCTGCCGTAAGAAAAGAAGAACGAACACCAAACAAATCTGCTTGTGATATTGAAGCGTACATTATACAAAACAATACACACAAATAAATAAATACAACGCTAAAAGATTTAATACAGTCTTTCATGTATTCTTTCATCTTATATATGGATTAGGATGCTTAGGCTCTCTACCTTTCATTTTTACAGGGCCAGGAAGAAACCATCCAAGCACCATGGGAATTACTACAACTAAAATAAGAAGCCACCCACCCATTTCAGCCATGGAACCGAGTAAACTCCAGAAGTTATCAGGAGCGCAAGAGCCGTCAGCCATAGTAGTGCGGGACGAACCCATCCCCGCTGTCGCCACATCTGCTACAAAGGCACTTGTCATGGCTCCCGCTATAGGTGCAATCGCACCCCCACTGAATACAGTCCCCGCAACTGCACCCGTGCCCGCTGCTGTCGCTACTACTCCCGCTTTCTTTATCGTCCCGCATCCAATAACTCCTAGAGCTAGCCCCAGATAGCAGAGGCTGCGATAAGCGCGGCTACGCCAATTATAATCCACATCTTTGATTTTCCTGATAATGCTTGCCATTTTTCTTTCATCCTTATCTCCTAAAAATAATAAAGTTATTACACCTGTGGAATAGCAATGCTGTCACCACATCCGCATCTTGCTGTACCTTCACCTGGATTAACCACAAACGTTTTAGAAAAACCTGTATCTTCGTAATCAAGACTACCGCCTTGTAAATATGTCTGCGACATCTGATCTGCGAATTTGGTTTTGCTTCCAATGCTCAACTCTGTAGTATCTGTCGAGTTCGTTTTCTCTAAAGTTATCATAAGGCCATTGCACCCACCACCCTTTAAACCAATCTCTAAACACTCCCCATCTGCTAGTAGTTCGTTTAGTTGTTTCTGTGCTGAGTCCGTTATTACCAATGTCTTTCATTTCGCCTCAAGTTTATTTTGAATGTGGTTTATTAGGTTAGTTGTTGTTTTGGTTAGGATGCATGGAACAAGAGCGTGAGCGACAGCACACAGACTCCCAACCAACAGACAGCAAGCAAAGTACATTGCTTTTCGTAAGTGTTGCAAATACGATTCATTTTGATCTCTTAAGTGTTTCATTTTTTCTTGGCAGTTTTAGCAGACCTTTTAAAGGCTTTGTTAGTTGGAGCTCCTTTGCTTCCCGGCTTTCTCATAGACTCTCCAGAGCCAGATTTAATTCTCTTTCGTTTTGCGTGTATGTTTGCGTACAATCCTTTCTTGGCCATTATTTTTTCTTCTTTGTTTTCTTAGCATCTGTAGCTAATTTTTTTAAAACATTGGATTGTTTTTTATGCATCTTAGATGCTTTAGTTAATTCTTTAGAAACTTTTTTAATTCTTTTTAACATTTCCACCTACGCCTTGATTGCCTTATTCTTGAGTTAGGATCATTTCTAGTTTTAGCGCTAGAGTTTTTTAATTGTCCAGCTGATCTTGCGCAGTACGACTTTCTTCTTTTAGCAGCCTTTGATCCTTTTTTAACTTCTCCTGTTACTGCTGTTTTTAATTTAGAGCCAGGATTAGCTTTTCTATGCGCAGCAACTCCAGCCTTAGTCATTCCAGCGCCTTTCTTTGTTTTACGAAAGTTAGGTTTTTTTCCTGTAGTTGTTTTAGGTATAGGTTTTTGTTTGCTCATTTAATTGACGCAACTACTTCGTTACCCTCCCAATTAATTTTAAGCTCTACGTCACGATTCTCGCAGGCGTACCTTGTGCTGCCGTCTAAGTTATCCTTCCAACCATTACGTTTGAGTGTACGCTTTACCTGTAAACATCCGCTCATTCCCATGCGTTCCCATCCGTCATCTGTTTCGTGGTGACCCATAAACTCAATCACAGAGCCATTTAAGTATAACACAAGCACCATCATAGTTATTTGCATTAGTGTACTCCGTTGCTTGCCTTTATTTCAGATGTTTTATCCTTTAGTGTTTCAACATGACGCTCTAAGTTCTCGATGCGTTGTTTGAAGAAATCTAACGTGAGCGCCTGCTGCTGATCATACGGGGCCTTTCCTGCTTCGATCACCTCCTGTAGTTTGGAGAACTCTTTCGCTAGATGTTCTAACAACATGAACTGTTCAGCGTCCGCTGGCAGGGCTCCCAACTCACCCCGAGGCCACTTAATACGAAAGGCCTCGTTCTGTTCTACTGACTTCTGCATTAGAATCTGATTAGTTTCTATTACATTCAGTCGTTCTTGCAGACCAAACCAAGCCCATGTTCCTACAGCAACAGCACTAGCAAGACCTATAAGGTTCCTAAGTGGAAGCCCTACACTAGTCTTGTCAGATACTTCTAGATCGCTCATTTGTTTAGGAGTCTTTGCTCTAGAGTATCTATACGATCAAGTATTCGATCTATGTGAGTATCTAGTTCAGCGCGGCTAACCGTCACAGTTGCTAAGTCTGTTACTCTGGCGTGTAGCCTGTCTATCTGTGAGAATATCCTTTTAACTATCCATCCACCAAGGAATAAGATGACGCCAATAAGAGCGTCTACCATGACAGAGGCTTCCACTAGGTTTCCTCTGGGTAATATGGTTCAGGATTAACACTAAAAGACATACCGCTAGGGCTTTTACCTGACCAGATTATACACGCCTCCTCTCTAACTTTATTTTTTTTAGTTATTACTAGAGTAGATTGTGTTCTGTCTTTGTTAACAAAGTATACCAATGTGTTAGGGTCATCTCCTTCTTTAAGATATCCCATCATTATAGGAGCCTCTTGGAAATCTATTGCTAACACATTCATTAAGAAATCAAATGAATCAGCACAGAACAGCTGCATCTTTACCATGACAGGTCTGATACCTTCTGGCGGGCTTTGTGCCATAGCAGGAGATATAACGAAAGCTAATGCTAACAATATTTTTTTCATAATTCGTTCTCGCAATATCCTGCAGTCCAGTATCCTGGTTGTACATAAGGAAGAATTCCGTAAGGAAAATCTCTTGGCTGTTTCTCATAGAACTTTCTAGAGTTCGTCATTTGATAGGCTACGCGCCTAGGCTTGTATGTTTTCCTGCCTATCCTTCTAGTTCTTGCCATTAGTATGCTGCCTCAGCTTCAGGCTCCAGTTTTCTATATGATCTAGAAATTGGAGGTGTAGCATCCATATCGTAAATTCTAGATAAAGCATCTAAGAAATCTGGATGTATAGTTGGAAAAAGATTATACTCATTATCTCTTACCCACTTAGTAAGATCATACAAGCTTCCATTTTCATCTTTGCACATAATTTTTTTAGAAAGAAGAAAGTCTTGCTTTCTATCAATTATGTCCATCTGCAAAGATGTAAGCATTTTTTTATCTGTTGGATAAGGCCAGTAAAACGATCCGTCTTTAAGGTCTGGCTCTAATCTTTGTATTCTATCTTTTTTAGATTGTGATCCGCCGCCGCCAACCCAGTTTAATTCGTATACAGGAAAGTTGCTTCCCTCTATTCTCATCATTTCGTTAAAGTGTTCTATGTCACTTTGTGCGCCGTATCTTTCATACCCAACTTTTACTTCTCTAACCCCGGGCGCTCTTTTCCATTTAGCTCTTAGCTTCTTTAAAAAGTCCCACCTTTCGGAGAGGGTCATTCTATGACAAACTCCATCCAAAAGAAACTTATTATAGTTGGCATCTACACCAACTACACACATAGCAGTTCTGTTTGACTCTTTCTTTTTTGAGCTAGCAGGGTCAACCATAATATACACGTTCATTGTGTAAGGCCTAACTTCCCACTCTCTCCACCATTCGGACTTAAACGATACGTCACTTCCGGCAATGGGGTTAAGTAGTTGTTGACAAGCTACAGTATAAGTAGATGTGGTCTTTTTTATTTCTTCCCATCTCTCCTCTGTGAGGAAGATTGGTATTCCATCCATTTGACCATTGTGAGTAGCTGTATGTATTCTTGGTTTTACCGCTGCTCTTTGAAGGATGGTTCCGTATGTGTCCCCGTAAGAGTATCTTGTCCCAGCATACTGATACCTTGGATCGTGTGTAGAGCCAAGGTTTAATGACAGCTCCCACTGAGTAGTTGTCTTTGCTATCTGTTCTGGAGTTGATACACTCTCTTGCACAACAACATCATCATAGATAATCAAACCAAAGTGTCTACCTGTTGGCTGTCCATCTACAAGGCCGTGCGCCTCTACTGTTTGTTCTTTAGGGTTTGATTTTCTTTTAACACAAAGCCCCTCGTTCTCTGCCCATTTAGGAGCGTACTGTTTTGGCTTTTCGTAAAGTATATCAGGATACAAACCTTTAAGCTTTTCGTTAGACTCAAGCTCTTGCATTATCTGTCTAAGGAATGGCTTAGCCTGTTTTGCAGAATAAGATAATATTCCTATTGTTATATCTGGATTACATAGTATTTCCTGAATACAACCAAGATAAGTTATTATAGAACTTTTATAGTGAAAACGTGCCCAAAGATCGAGTCTTCTATCTTTGTCACTTTCGACTTCACGGCATCTTTCATATATCCATGGATGCAACATGTCATGGCGATTGCATAGAAAAACGCCAAGATAATACCTGTCAAGCTGCCCAAGAGTGCGAATAAAGGAATCATCAATATTAGGATCATTGTGACAGTTAGCGTATGCAGAGACAACTTGATCGTAATCAGCAGACCTCGCCCAATGAGCGAAAGCATATGCAGCTTCTGAATTTTTGGAATCAATGTACGCATCCTTAACTATCTCTGGTAAACTCACTTTCTTAGCGAGTCATCATACTGTCAGGATTCATTTGATTATAAAGATTCCTAACCCATTCTAATTCTGATGGTCTATCAAGATAGTATTTAATTTGTCTTTCGTTAAGGCCTTTCATCCAAGGCTCATCATATGCAGAAGCTGGCAGATTATTAAGAAACTCTTCAATAAAAGAATCATTCCTTGCTCCTATTGAAGTTCCGCCAGCACCTAAAGGTCCTTGCGTAGAAACCTCAAACGCATGTCTAGCAGCTTGCTCAACTTCATTTGGATTAACGTTAAATCCTAAGTGATCTAGCGCAGCCTTCACTGCTTTTCCAATATTATTTAAAGTGCTAAAACCAAGAGCCGTTGAAAATGCTGCATGCACAGCTTTTCCAAAAGGAGTTTGCCTTTCTCTTGTTGCCTGCCTTATTTGATTTAATTTTCCATAAAAGTTTCTTCTTTCTTCCTGATCCATTTGGCTATATGGTAGAGCTGTTTTCTCTGTTTCTGTTACAACTTCAAAACCCCTAGCTCCTTTAGGAACATTATGGACAACATCCGTTTCTCCATAAACTTGTTTGTTTACTTCTCTCTCATTATAGGAAGGATTAAAATTGGCAGTGTTAGCTGCTATCGCGGCGTTAAGGCCTTCTTGGGTTCCTTGAGGATCATCTAGAGCTTGTGGCGCTCCATAAACTTGCCTGTTTACAGCATCTGGATCGTAGGCTGGAGAGTCGTCAGAATAATCAGTGTTAGATGGATCATCAAACATTCCTGCTGCTTCTAATGCATTTCTTACAGCATCTGTATCCATATCATGCGCTTCAAGAGCTGGTGATCCAGGCTGAGCTTGTGGGCCACCAATAGTACCTACACCACCGCTTAAGTCCTGAACGCCTAAAGCTCTAGCAATAGCAGACCTAAAACCGGCTATTGACATGTCTGAACTAGATGCTCCTGGACTTGCTCCTATCATTCCCCCGCTTGCGCTTTCGGTTCCTTGTTGATCAGGTCCTTGCGCTAAACCGCTAGCATCACCCTGTCCTGGGCCAGCTCCAACTTCCATATCAGTACCCCTTAGAGGGTTTTTTCTTTACTTTTTTTCCGGTTGATTTAGCGTAGACTTTAGCTTTTTTCATACCAGATTTAGTGTAGGGAAATTTTTTAGTTCCGACTTTAGGCATATTAATTTAGAAGCTCTGGCTTCTCCTCCATACTTTCGTTTAGTTTATCAATAATAGATTCAACATCTACAGCCTTCTTAACTTCTACTGTAGTCTTTTTAGTTTCAGTTTTATCTACTTCCTGTTTGGAATAAGTGGAACGATAGTTAAACTTGTTGACCATCATAAAGGCATACAGAGAGGTATTAAAAGATTTGTTCTCTAGATTGTCTCTGCCTACCTGAATCCAGTGAGCTTCCGAAGCCTGTATACCTAACTCAACAGTACGCTGGAAATCTCCTTTCCTTTCGTCCTTGAGCCACCTGTAGAACGTAGCTTTATGAATGCCAAGGAACCTGCACACCTCAACAACGGTAGCGCCTCCGGCAAACATTTCAATAACCTTTTTCTTGTTGTGGGTGTTCCATACACTGTTGTGTACGACAGAGCCGCCCCTACGCTTTACAGGATTTACTGCCATATTATTATTACCTGCTTCGCTGAGAACTGGCTGAAGCTGCGTTAGCCCTCACTTTTGCTTTACCAGCTTTGTATTTTGCGTAAGATGTAGTTCCATGCTCTTTCATTCTTTGACCTTTGGGCATGCTATTCCAGGCAGCCTCACGCATTACAGAAGAGTTCTTCTTTTTGGGACCGCCTGAGCCACCTGTAATATTCTTTGCATCTACAGCTCCGCCTTTGCCTCTTGCGCCCTTAGACCTTTGCCCTAAAGACGCAGATCTCTGACCTTTACTTCTGTTGCCTTTAGCTGCACTTCGGTTTCCCGATCTCATTCCTGCCATTTTATATTCTCCATAGTTTAAAGGTGGGGCCGTGTCAGCAGAAGGGAGAAGAACCCTCTATCGAGGGGAGAGATGTGCCGACACGTGCCCCGAATTCATACTACCATTATACCATATTAAGGGGTTTTCGTGTCTCACTTTTTAAAGATATCAATTATTTAGCAAATATTTAAGCATTTCTACACAACATTCTGCTAAACGCAACTAGATATAGACATAGATAAAGAGACAGATAAAGATATATTAATATTATATATATATTATATATATTATATAGAAGTATTAATATATATATTATAATAAGGGAACCCCTTACCTGTGGATAACTTTCCAATTCTCCTATATAATCATAGATTTAACCTAATATTTACCTGTGGATAAGTCTGTGGATAACTTCTGTATAAAAAATATACCCCCAAAAAAATTTTGGAACCCTATATTTGGCCGCTAAGCCAACGGTTATTCCATTACCTATATACCAAAACACCCTATATAGAGATACACCAGACATATTCTTAGTAAAACGCTAATGTGTTGTTAGTGTTCTTTTTTTATTTATATGTATGGGGGTGCGGATCAGGATTCCCAGGCCTGGATCGCCCTCGGACGCCCGCCGGAGTACCTTTCAAAACATAACCTTTTAATTTTTAAGGTTACTTTCTGGGCCGTAGGACTATATTAGTCGTTTCTTATTGAGCAGAAAAGTTGGGCGGACTTGCATTTTCTGGTGGTTGTGCTAAAGTGTAGTCACTGGCTGAGGCGACGGGCTGAAGCCACAATAAGGAGTCGCGCTTATGTTTATTACCATGAGCGACGGGACTCGCTACGAAGTACCGGCAGAGTGTACGGTTGTTCGGAGTGCTGACGGCGGTAAGATCGGCACCCAAGCGATTGGACGGATTGCAGGTACGAAGGCAGAACGACAGGTATGCAAGGCGAAACGCGACACGCGCAAGCCTAGCCACAGACTGCCTCGCCTTCAGGACAGCGAGATGAACCGTCGGATACGCATCTGGATGCGTGAAGCCAGAAAGACTGGTTGACATTGTGCCCCTTCGGGGGCATAATCTCAAAGAGTCTACTGCGAGCGGGTTGAACGCTCAGGTCGGGTTGGGACGACTATAAGACTGTGCCCTTCCAAGTTGTACTAAACTCATGCGCCTTGTGTTACTTGTGCTCAGGGTCTTAGCGGGAGTAGGTTTCGGGAGTTATCGCCCGATACGGTCAGGGGTTCGCCCCGTAAGTACGCGCCTACGCGATCACTAGGGAGTGATTAAACGTCTAGACTGGTTCTGCTGAGCGAATGGTAGCGCACCGGGGAACCGGGGTTGGACTGGGGCGACTTGTGGCTGGTCAGAAAAACTAGTATTGCCGGTGGTTAACGCTAGGGACGGGGTCAGCAATGCAGGCACTTCAGGTGTAGGGGCGTGGGAGTTAAGGATAGTTGGGCACCAGACCCTCCAAGCCTGATAGGGAGACTGTTTGAGGGATTACATCCGTAGTCCGTAACTTAAACAGAGGAACTGTAACGATGGAAATCATCAAAGATGGCAAGACTCTCGCTACGGCGATCAAACGTGCTGTAAAAGCGATCATGACTATGCAGGATCGTGTGCATGAGTTGGCAGTCAGTTCGATGTATCACTACTGGCTTCACGGCGATAGCACGTATCTGACCAATCTTGGGTCTGGTATCACCAAATGTAACGGTGTAAACAAGCAGAAGTTTATCGGGTATGTTTCCGAGACTTGTGGCCTTAACTGGGACGTTAAGAATAATCGCTTCAAGAAGGCGAAGAATTCTACGTTCACTAAGGACAGCGGTCAGGAGGAATTCCCGATTGACCAACTTGAGGCTCAGCGTTGGTATGAGTTTGAGTTAGACTCAGAGATGCCTTCGTGGATGCTCAAGAAGGCGCTCCGTCAGTTGAACACTCAGATAGCCAGTCATAGCGATGAGGCTAAGAGTCAGATTGAGGATGCCTATGACGAGTTTGTAGCGCTCGAATCCACCATGAAGGATGTGGGTCTTGGTGCAAGTCAGGAATCTTTCTCTGACGATACTCCAGATTGGTTGCATAAAGCAGCCTGAGTTGCGGGTTACCCTAGCGATAGGGTAATCCCTCAAGCAGTCAGCCAATGCAGGAGAGATCATGTACGATAATCGGAACTGGAAAGAATATCCTTTTGATTCTAGAGATGTAAGCAGTATTGTGTCGATGCTGATTCGTATTTGCCCTGATCTTGACGCCTTGAGAAAGGTCAAGAGAGGGTTGGATAGTTACTTGTCTGTCTACGAGAAAGATGAGTCGTCCTGAGTATGACTAGAGTTAAACTACTCCGCCTAGGTACGGCGATAAACTGCCAACTACCCAGATGCTTGTGGAACCGTGGGTGAAGGGTCGATTTACCCGTCAGATGTGCAACGGTTCACCGAATTCCGGTAAGGGGATGATGTTGGCCCCAGTGAATCCACCCTGAGTCATGGTGGTAAAATGAACTGACTTCGGGGTATTTGATGGCCGTATAGGGATACCCTGCACTTATCGGCTAATTTAGGGGTGGCATGAGTCTGGTAGTGTAAGTTCTGTAGGTTATCGAATAGTATCGTAGCCGATAATGGCGAACTACATCGTCATACAAAATATTCGATTGAATCTACAGCGTCTCGTCATGTCATAGGGTGTCAGCGTCCATATGTGGCGACCATTGTTTACCCTTGTGCGACGGCACTGCTCCTACAGTCCTGAGTATGACTGTCAATAACTGCTCACCGATTTCTTCAGTGCGTACCAGTAAACAGTATGCCAAGAGTATTGGGTAGTCGATTCCCCCACTTCTGGTGACCGTCGAGCCTGTAATCGTCGGGGTTCTGTGATCCGAGGGATAAAAACTGAGGTATGGCCGAATGGATACGCACTATACCGTCCTGAGTATGACGGACAGTTAGGTCAGGGTTGCAGGTGGCAAGGACGCACACCAAGTTGACGGCTCACGATGAATGTAAAACTGCTCACCTGGGGTATTGCGGGGATGGCTGGGTGAGTGAACAACATAGCCTACCCACTAGGATGGTATAGGGTCATGTCTTAACGGCTCGTGACGGTGCTTACAGAGCGTCTCATGGGCATAAACTTAGGAGGTGTACAATGTTTGTAGATATTGTGTTGTTCTTGGCCTACTTTGTGGGCTTTGGTGCATTGGTATTTGGTCAGTATAAACTTATGAAACTGTGGAGATAATGATGACTGATGAGCGTAAAATTGGCTCTTATGTTGTGCCGGAGGGGTGGCGTGTATCACGTAAACCAGTAAATAAAACATGGAGAATTGTAAGGTACTTTCCATCACCCCCAAAGAAAGAGGAAAAATAATTTATGAAATGGACTGATAAAGAACGCGCCCTCAATACACAAGTCGAGATCAGGGATGGAGAGGGTTGGTACAAGGGTAGGTACATGATAGTTCGTATCAATCCTGATGGTTCGGAGGTTGAGATGGTGCATTGCGCTGACAAGAAGAATGCATTGTGCTATAAGAATCATCTTCTCTCTAAGATGCAGTCTGATTTGTATGGATATCTTGCTCGCAATATGGGCAAAGGAGTTAGACCAGTTAGATGAATATCTTTTTCTTACATACTGACCCTGCTGTATCTGCTGTGTGTCAGGTCAACAAGCACGTAGTTAAGATGCCGTTGGAGACTGCACAGATATTGTGCACAGCGCATAGGCACTTGGATGGTGACGGCTACGCAGATCAGCACGATTTGTACAAGGTTGCACACCTTAATCACCCCTCTACAGTGTGGGCACGGTCCTCAAAATCACACTATGAGTGGTTAATTTCCCACTTTGAGGCGCTACTTGCTGAGAAATTGCGCCGATATCCGCACAGACCACCGCATAAATCAGGTGAATTGCTTGACGCACTGCGTAAAGTACCAGATAATATGCCTGATGACGGCTTTATCCCGCCCCCTCAGTGTATGCCTGACGAGTACAAGCACAGTGATACGGTCAAAGCGTACAGAAATTACTACTGTGGTGGCAAAGCACACATTGCATCTTGGAAGTGGCCTTCGATCAGGCCTGACTGGTTCAAGGTGCAGATATAGAATGATGTAACCTAGGTGTTGTGGTACTACCCTACATGGTATTGGGGGTTACTGTTCAAAAACCCCTGTATTTATAGGCTCATTTTATTGGTAAACAGGTGGTTTGTCCGTATAAAATTCCGTGATTCCCACGGATAGGTAACGCACCAACCTTATGGTGCAGATGGAGGGCTGTAATGGTATTCCATTTTAATGGTAAGTTGTATGATGGTGAAGAAGAAGGTGAACTTAGAGAAGCCTTTGAGCATATGAGGCGTGGTAGAGAGGGTAGAAGTATCTCTAAACCTAAGCCATCCGTAACTCATCCACGTTGTCGCTTTAAGGATGGGTGTGTTGAGATTCTTATGAGCGATGAGGAGATGGAGCAGGCTTATAATGATATAGGTAAAACCTGGGAGGACATCAAGAATGAATGCGTATGATGATGAAGATATTGTCATCTCATTTGATGACCTTATAGGTAGTGCTATGCCAGTAAAAGAGATGCATGATGGGAAAGAGGTTACTGTCTATCGACTAGGCCCCGATGACGCTAGCCCCCACATATCATGCAACGTAGCGAAGGATAAGTGTGCTTCATTGCTTGTCATCGCATCCTATGGGCCTTCACTTTCAATACACTGAGGATAATATTATGTCTGAAGTTACTATCACACCTAGTCAGATACCAGAAATTCTAAGGGTTGCGACTAGCCTTGGTATATCAACCCTGTTTACTAGCGAGCCAGGCATTGGTAAGACTGAGATTGTAACCAAGTACGGCAATGATGAGTACGGAGCAACAAAAGATGTTAGGTCATCTCAACTTGATCCAGTAGACTTGAGCGGTGTGCCTACAGTACGCGATGGGTTTACTTATTTTGCTACGCCTGCTCTGTTACCTAACGTAGAACGTGATGGTGAACAAGGTTTGTTCATTCTTGATGAGTTCGGTGACGGATCACAGGCAACAATCGTAGCAACACAGCAGTTGATTCTTGAGAAAAGGGTGGGAAGTTATGTGTTCCCAGAGGGTTGGCATATTGTAGCCATGATGAACAAGAAGGAGCACGGCGGGGTTAACCGAGGGCTTCCTTACCCACTGCAAAATAGGTTCATGCATTGCATGGTTGTGTTGGATGTTCCTGAGTTGTTGACTCACTTCACTTCTAAGGGGGTTGATTCAATTGTAACCTCCTTCCTTAAACAGCATGGTAATCTTGCACATAAGAGACCTGATAAGGGTGGATCATGGGCTTACCCAACGCCTAGAACATGGGAGAAGTTAGCACAAGTTAGAGGAACTAATCCATCTAGTTCTATCAAGCGCCAGCTTTACTCTGCATTGGTGGGAGAGGGTGCTGCTGCTGAGTTCATGAGTCATGAGGAGGTAGCAGATCAGGTGCCTGATCCAGAACAGGTAATCAAAGACCCTAAGAAAGCAATGCTTCCTGAGAATCCTAGTGCTCAGTATGCTATCGCTTACTCTCTTGCGTACTGGATGAAGCCTGATAACATGAAGAACATCATGGCTTATCTTGATAGGTTACCTGCTGAGTATGCTGTAACAAGTGTGACTGAGGCCAGGAAGATTACTCCTGAGATTGAGGAAGCACCTGAGTTTGTAGAGTGGGCAGTCAAAAACCTTGATGTATTAGGTGTGGCTTAATTAAAAGGAGATCATTATGTCTTTATCTAAGAAGGGTATGTTGTTAAGTGTGTCAATGTCTATACCTTCAGGGCGCAAGGTTGACAGAGGCATATCGGAGAAGGTTGCGAGTGATTACAACGTGAAGGGGGGTAGTCGTGACTCTGGTAACTTTAATAAGATAACAATCTCATCTAAATATCTTCAGCCTTTTAGAAATATTAAATCTAATATGGTTGAGTCACCAAGTTCAACGATTAAAACTATGACGTTGCCTTGGTTGCATGAGAGTGGTGGTGTATTCATACTACCTAACAAGAAACTCCTTGATTTTGCAGGGATTTGGCGTAAGCAGAAATCTTTGTGGGATTCTGAGATACAATCGCTGAAGGATGGCAAGTATCAGGAGGCTCTTGATGAGGCAGAGGTAAGGCTCAACAAGAAAGGTGGTATGTTTAATCGTGCGGACTATCTAACAGTTGATGAGTTCACTGACAGGTTCAAGATGGATCAGTATCTCAGGCCTATACCAGAGGAACAGAACCTGGACTTGCGGGCTTCAGTTGGTGAACTTGAGGCTGAACGTATACGCAAAGAGGTATATGATAGCGTTGCCAAGAGCATGGAAAAGATGAAGGAACTTCTAACATCCAGGATTAGTAGTGAGATGCACAGTCTTAAACATATACTTTCATCTGATAGGGTGACAGTATATGAGAGCAGGATGGAAGGTCTTAGAAATCTAATCGACTCACTAAGCGGGTTGAATTTTACTGATGACTATTTTCTAAGAGAATTAGAGAAGTATATGAAAGAAAATCTGTACCTCTATGCTCATGATCTTAGAGGCAATGAAACAAAACAGAAGGAGGCTTATCGACACATCAATAAAGTGATAGGTTATATTTGTAGCGAAGAAACCTTTGAACAAACGATGTCTAAACTGGACGGAACATATGGATATTGAACGCAAGTTACAGATAGCAAGAGCGCAATGCTTGATGGACTTCCCTTTCTTTGGGCATTTGCTTTTGTCTATGCCAATCAAAGAAGACAATAGTATACCTACGTTTGCTGTCGATGGTAAGTTTATCTATTACAACAGTGAGTTTATTCAGACGTTAGGCATGGATGATCTTAAATTTATTTTGATGCATGAGACCATGCACCCTGCTTTCTTTCATCTAACAAGAAAGGGTGCTCGTGATCACACTATATGGAATATGGCGGGTGATTATGTTATCAATAGGTTGCTTGTTGATAATGATATGAAGCCTCCTGCTGATGTTCTTCTTGATAAGAAGTATGACAAGACCTGGAATACTGACATCGTTTATGATGACCTGATCAAGAACGCAAAGCAGATTACAATCCAATGCCTTGCAGATATGCCTAGCACTGGTCACTTCAAAGATGGTGAGAGTCAGAGTGAGGCAGACAAGTCAGAGACTGAGAACAGGTGGAAGACTAAGATTATTGCAGCAGCCAATGCTTGCAGTAAGAACAGAGGTACTATCCCAGGTCACTTCAAAGAACTGATCAATCAGATACGTAATCCAAAGGTAGACTGGAGAGATAAGTTATATACCCTCGCTACTGAACCTATGAGAGATGAGCACTCTTGGAGACGACCCAATCGTAGGTTTATAGGTAAGGATTTATACCTACCATCCATCACAAAGATTGATGGACTGCGTAAGATTATCTTTGCGGTTGATACGAGTGGATCAATGAACACTGATCTATTGATTGATGCTTGGTCTGAGATAGTATCAGTAGTGGAGGACTGTGATGTCGATGAGCTTATCATTATGGATGTGGATACTGACGTTAATCATATACGAAGGTTCTCAAAGGATGACCTACCTGATGCACTAGAGGTAGTAGGTAGAGGTGGCACTGCCTTTGAGCCTGCGTTTGATTGGGTCATTGAGAATGATGAGGACCCAGCCGTGCTTATATATTTTACAGATTTGTACGGTTCGTTTCCTCAGTATGAACCAGACCATCCAGTGATATGGGTGAACTATGGTATGAAGGATACTCTGTGTCCTTTTGGTGAAGTAATAGACATTGAATAGGAGAAACAATATGTCTTTAATGCATGATGATTATACAGGTTCGGACTTTGTTGGAGGATTGGAAGCCGTAAAGAAGCACTATGATTATGAGATTCAGATAGCAAGGCTTGAGCATCAGGCTTTATTTATTGTTAGGGAGCCTGACGGGTTTGCTTTCAAGGCAGACATGAAGAGCAATCATTACAACGAACAATCGCCAGAAGATGATGACCCAATGACTGCCGAAACTAAGATCAAATACTTTGATAACGGTGATGTTGAGGTTGATTTTTCATCTAAGAAAAAGAATAGGTATTGGGTTTATAATCAGGATCGTCAGATTCAAAGCGTCTTACCATCCAATATACACTACTATGATTGCAGAGATAAACGATACTTTATATATGACACGAATGAATCAGATGTAAGGCGTATGCATTACGATGTTACAAGAGTGTTTGAAAAGAAAGATAACATCATTAAGTTCTGTAAAAATGGCGAGGTCAAGGGCGCTAAAGTTATAAATAGAGGTCCTACAAAATTTGCTGAGGATAAGAGATTGGCCGAGCACCTTGATGCAAAGCACCTTAAAGAGTTGACTAAGGCCAGGTTGGATAGTGATTTTATGATTGAGTATAACCAATTGTATGCTACCTTTAGGGGTATAAAGACAGGCCTTTATCATATGGCTTTAGAGATGTATCGACCATCTCAGTTGGAGGCTTATGGCGCTGCTCCAAACTCTGGTATGATTCGTAGGATACATGTTGCTAGGTTTATTAAAAGCCCTCAAGATCTAGTGAAGGCAGAGAAGTTGGCGCTAAGTATTATTGACGACATTCCTGATAGTTGTTTTGGACATAACTTAAAGAGGTTGAAAGAAAGACATGACACAGTCGCAACTGTTTGATAATACAGTAGAACTTACCAACGAGGATCATGATATACTTATGTTCTTACTAGATGAAACATCATGCAGTGTTGATGATGGTAAGGATGATACGATCATGATTGATATGACACGCCTAAGAATGAGAGGGTTCGATGTGATTCAGTGCTATGATATAATGGATAGCACGGATAATAATCCTTTCGGTTATGTAATGTAAGTATGTTATAATATATATAGGAGAAATTAAATGTCTTTAGATTTAGAGTATATTGATAAGCATGATTTGTCTAAAGGTTTATTGTTGAGTGCTGAGCATGATGAAAATTGTTGTGTTCTTTTATCGCAAGATAAGGTTGAAATATATCTTACTTGGGAAAAAGCAAATGCATTGGTCTCTGTTATGATTGCCCATAGAGAAATGATGGATGCTAAAGAAAGGTTAGGAAGAGTTCCTGCGATGACACCACCTGGGGTAGAGCGTCCAGAAGATGTTCATTAAATGGGGAAAGGGATCAGCCTTTATGTTTGGTAGAATAGATGGGGAAACCCATAGGATAGAGAGAAACCGTACCGCTGATGGTAAGAGATGGAAGTTCATGGTATCAGACAGCATCACGTATAGATATGTAGATGATAGAGAATTCCATACCAAAGAAGAACTTGAATCAGCGGTATATGAATGGATAAAGAACAGGAAAATAAATGAAAACATTTAGTGATTTTAATATAACAATACCAGCCCGTGCTAATTCAGGGCAGGTTAACACTCAATGTCCAGAATGTTCTTCTCAACGAAGGAAGAAGAAAGCTCCGTGCTTGTCTGTTAATATAGATGAGGGGATATGGCTTTGCCACCACTGTGGTTGGTCAGGTACACTAAGCAATGGAACTAATGGTAACAGCGTGTCGTTGCACTGGAGGAAGCCTAAGTTTACTAAGCCTGAGCCACTGCCTATTACCGCGCTAAGTCCTGAAGTTGTTAAGTGGTTCTCTGATAGAGGGATAAGCGAGACAACCCTAGAAGAAAACAAGATCAATGAGCGCAAGGTATATATGCCACAGATAGAGGCGCTATCTAACTCTATTGCTTTTCCTTACTATAAGAATGGTGAGTTAATCAATGTAAAGTATAGAGATGCTAAGAAGAACTTTCGTTTAGAGGCTGGTGCACAGCGTGGTTTCTATGGCGTTGATGACATTGAAGGTAGCGATGTTCATTGTGTTATAGTTGAAGGAGAAATAGATAAGTTATCTTTATGGGAGGCAGGGATTAGAACTTGTGTAAGTGTGCCTGATGGTGCCCCGCCTGTTAACAGTTCTGATTACTCTTCCAAGTTTGATTACTTAAATGATCCTTGGCTACACGCAGAGAAGTTTAATAATGTTTCAAGGTTTGTCATCGCTGTTGATAACGATGAGCCAGGTGCTAAGTTAGAGAATGAATTATCCCGCAGACTAGGCAAGGATAAATGTTACAGAGTTGTGTGGCCAGAAGGATGCAAGGATGCAAACGATGTGTTGGTTAAGTATGGCAAGACAGTTTTGTCTGAGTGTATTGAACACGCTAAACCATACCCAATCATGGGTACATATGACGCTTCTAATATGTCAGACTCTATTGATAGGCTATATGAAGGAGACATTGAGAAGGGTGTAAGCACTGGTTGGGACACTGTTGACCCGTACTATTTAGTAAGACCAGGGGCATTCACAGTAGTAACAGGTATACCCAGCAGTGGTAAATCTAACTGGTTGGATGCGATGATGGTGAACGTAGCAAAGAATCATGGTTGGAACTTCGGTATATTTTCCCCAGAAAATCAACCACTTGAGGATCATATGGCTAGGGTGCTAGAGAAATATGTTGGTCATCCTTTCTTCGATGGGCCTACTCCTTGTATGTCGAGGGAGGAATTGGAAGACGGAAAGCGTTGGCTTACTAAGCACTTCACATGGATTCTTCCTGACGATGATAGAGAGTGGTCAGTCGATGTAATCTTAGAGGCTGCTAAAAGATTGGTACTTACCAAGGGTATCCGTGGGTTAGTTATTGACCCATGGAATGAACTTGAACACTTGCGTAGGGATGGGCAGTCAGAGACAGAATATATTTCTGTAGCACTCAAAAGGATACGACAGTTCGCAAGGAAATATGGTATACATCTATGGATTGTTGCTCATCCCGCTAAGTTATACAGAGATAAGAACGGAAAGATTCCTATCCCAACTCCGTACGATATTAGTGGCTCTGCTAGATGGAGGGACAAGTCTGATAATTGTATTACTGTATGGCGTGACCTCTCTGCCGAGGGAGGTAGCATCATTGAGATTCATGTTCAGAAGGTTAGGTTCAAGCAAGATGGTAAGATTGGGACTGGTGAACTAACTTATAACTGGAGGACTGGAACATACCACCTTCCAAAAAATGCAGCAAGAGAAGTTCCGGCGATAGTATTAAATGGATAAGACATGGAAGAAGTTTGAGCGTTGGGTTGGTGAGTTCCTTACTGAACTAGGAGACACCTCGGCAAGAGTTCCTATAACAGGCAGGACTAGAGGTAGCGCTCCTGATGTGACAAGTGAGTGCCTGTCCATCGAATGCAAGTACCGAAAGTCTATACCTGGATGGATAAAGGAAGCAATGGAACAAGCGGTAGCGTCATCCAGAGATGGTAAAACTCCTGTAGTTTTTATTAAAGAGAATGGCGCATCGTTTGGTGATACACTTATAGTCTTTAGGGCTAAGGATTTCAAGGAGAAATTAAAATAAAACGTGAGTACTTTAATCTAGCAAGGGCAATAGCAAGTGGGCCTACCCCATGTGTTCCTTGTGTCCAATACAAAAGGTGCGCAGAGAGTAAACTTGCATGCGAATCATATGAAAACTATTATGAAACAGGAGAAATAATGGGAACAAGAGAGCCAACTAAAACAATTTATAAAGGTATATTTGATGTCGGGATTAGAAGCACTTAAGTATTTAACAATTAAATCTAGCTCTGTTCTTGAGACTCGTAGTGGTCCAGCTTGGGAAGACATTGCTTCTACACTAGCAAGAGCCAGTGATATAGCCGCATCCTATGGCAGGTATAAGTATTGTCTTGAAAAGAAATGGCGTAAGAAATTATTAAGGCCGTTGTTTGATGAAGCAATGAAACTTAAATGGAATAAAACAATAACGCCAGAAGATATATTCAATACAGTAAGGCTAGCATTAGAAGAGATGACTAACCCGTCCATATGCCCTAAGTGTAACGGAAGAAAAGAGGTTATAATAATGGACAAACTATATAAGTGTGACTTATGTTTCGGCTTAGGAAGAAAGGCTATGTCTGACAGAACAAGAGGTATTTATATAAAGAATGAAAGAAATATATTTTATAGGCATATTAAATATAATTATTTTAATAATATAATACCTATGATAGAAGAATGGGAGTTAGAATTACAAAGGGTATTCAATCCATACCGGAGGGTCAAGTGAAGAATAAGAAGTACCTTCAATGGGTGGCAGAACAACCATGTATATACTGCGGTCAAGATTCACAGGCTCACCATCTAAGAGTCCAGGCTCTTGGTGCAGGGATGGGTAAGAAAGCGCCAGATTATTTTACGTTACCAGTATGTTATACTCACCATGCTGAATGTCATAGCGGTGAGATAGATAAGGAAACGCAGATGAGGTGGTGCTTACAAACAATAGGTCGAGCATTTGAGTATGGTATAATAGAATGGAGTAAAAAATGAAGACACAACGGTTTAAGTTATATGATCTACATCAGAAGAATAAATGTGTTGACTATATAAAAGAACTAAAGAATAGTTCTCAAGAACCTTATGAAGTTCTGATAAGACCATATAATAAAAAGAACCAGAGGTCTATTGACCAGAACAATAGGTATTGGCATATCATTAGAGAGGCTGCAAATGAAATAGGATACACAGCAAACGAGTTGCACTCCATTATGTCTGTGCAAATCCTGGGGACTAACACAGTAACAAACCTAGAAGGAGATGCAGTAGAGGTAGCAGTACAAACATCAGGGCTTAGCGTCGAAAAGTTTGCTGAGTATATGGAAAGAGTTGAATCTGTTTTGATTGAGGCTGGATTCTATAACCCAACAACCATGAGCAGAGAGGTCAATCAGTTATGAGTTGGAGACAGCAGCAAGTAACAGAAGAAGAACAATTCAAGGAGGAATATGAAGAGTGGTTAGATAAGATGCAAAAGGACGATGAAGAAGATCATTACCGTGAGTATCTAGATTCACTTAAAAAGGAAAAAGATAAGCATGAATAAGATAGAGATGGCATTAAAGAGACCGTTCCCTGAGTCAAAGATTCGTTGGCGTAAGGGTGGAGGTGGCGCTGATTTAGCGTACATCACAGCTCGAGATGTAATGGATAGGTTTGATGATACTGTTGGGGTTGCTAACTGGCAAACAAGTTACCGATGGATTGGAGATCGTATGATCTGTAGACTATCGGTTAGAATTGATGGGGAATGGATAACTAAATCAGATGGTGCTGATGATTCCAATATCGAGGGTGCCAAGGGAGGCATCTCAGACGCTCTCAAACGGGCAGCAGTGCTCTTTGGAATTGGAAGATACCTATACCATCCCAATGCATTTGATCGCAATAAGAAGGCTGCTGTGTGGGCTACGCCGGAAGGTTTCGATGAACTAATGGAGAAGAGAAATGAAACCAAGAAGTAAAAACAAAAAGGAAAAAGAGTATGACAACCTGCAAGTAGAGGAGGCTAAAAATAAACTAATCAAGGAAGCGGTCTCATTTGAGAATATGTTTTCAGAATGTGAAGGTGATGTATACTATAGTATGTACCGAGACTTCTCAGGTGCAGTGATGCATTATGAAAGAGAAAAAGAGATAGCAGATATGCCAAAGGTTTCAGAGAATTGGGACTGGCAGAATGGGGTAGTGGGAGAGTTTAGATATAGGAGTATCTAATGCATTGGTATAATAGAGATGGAGAACCTTGTCATTTTGTTAAAGGAAAAAACGGAAAGACAAGAGCATCAACACTGAGAGATGCTAGGAAGCATGGATGGATGCCATCTGTTACATCTGTCCTAGATATTTTAGCAAAACCAGGCCTTGATACATGGAAGATCAACAAGACTATTGAGGCAGCATCTAAAGTAGACAGAAGCTTTGCTGCTATAGACGAATGGAAGGCTAAGGTAATAGAAGAGAGCAAGAGAGAAACTGTTGAGGCTTCAGAGAGGGGAAGCAGGATACACAATATGTTAGAGTCTTGTTTCAAGAAACAGTTAGAGCCTTCCGGTGCAGATGCTGATATCTTTAATGCGGTAGATGCACTATTAAAAATAAACTGTGGCGATCAGAAGTGGAGATCAGAAGAGATAGTATGTAATCTTCAGAAAGGTTATGGAGGTATGATAGACTTGGTATCAGATGAATGGGTCATTGACTTTAAGACCAAAGAGTTTGTTACTGGTAGCAAGCAGCTAGCCTACGAGTCTATGGCCTATCAGTTGATTGCTTATGAGCGAGCGCTCCCGGCTCCTGCTAAACGGATTGCAAACGTATTCATTAGCGCAAACAATCCTGGAACAGTAGTGTTCCATGAGTGGGGAAAGGAGGAGTTAGATAGATACTGGACTATATTTAGTTCTGCATTAGAGGTATGGAAGAATGTCAAAAAATACTGGCCAGAAAAACACGGAGAAAACGAAGAACCCAGTGGCTAAGCATGCTTATAAATTTAATAAGCATATAGTTATCCCATCTGGAAAGATGTATAAACGAAAAAGTAAACACGGAGAAAGTAATGAAGGGAATTAATAAAGTTATTCTTGTTGGTAATGTATGGAAAGACCCTGTAGTTCGTACCACTAAGAACGATAGCAAGGTTGCTCAAGTTTCTATGGTAACTGAATCAGGGTACGGAGAATACAAGAAGGCTGACTGGCACAACGTAGTATTCTTTGGCAAGTCTGCTGAGGTAGTGGATAACTACGTAACCAAAGGAACAAACCTTTATGTAGAAGGGTCGATTGATTATAGAAAGTATACCGATAAGAGTGGTGTAGAAAAGTACACAACTGACATCAAAGGATATATCTTACAGATGATCAACAGTCCCGATGCATACAAAGAAGTAGAGGGATCAGCGCCAGAAGGTAAAAGAGAGATATCTGGTAGCGCTAAAGCAGAGATGGCATCCATCGCTAAGGAAGTTTCTGCTGATGACATACCGTTCTAAGGGTGAGCCAATAGATGAGATCATATACTTTCTTGCAAGAGATATATACTCTAACAAAAAGAAACCATCTTTTAAGTTTAGCTCTTGGGAAGAATGTTTTAAACATCATGCAGGCTGCACCATATATGAGTATATGGAATATGCTAAAGAAAATAATCTAAAGAAAAGGTATCTAGATGCAAGACAAAATAAAAGTTGAGTTAATGGATTGCGCTCATGCAGCACCCAAAAGAGCAACAGAATTTTCTGTTGGGTATGATATATATTCTGCAGAAGATGAAGTGATCAGGCCACTGGATAGAAAACTTATCCGAACAGGTATTAAGTTAAGCATGCCAGTTGGCATTGAAGGGCAGATCAGGACTCGTAGTGGGTTAGCTAGCAAGCATGGAGTATTTGTGTTAAACTCTCCAGGAACTATTGATCCTGATTATAGGGGAGAAATAAAAGTGTTACTGTTTAACTCTGGTGTTACGCCTTTTGATATTGAGAAAGGGGATAGGATTGCACAGCTAGTATTCAATAGTTATCTATCTCCAGTTCTTAGCCCGAGCTCTGCAGTAAGTTACATAAGAGGTGAAGGTGGTTTTGGTAGTACAGGTATCAACGATATTAATATGGAAAAAGTGAATGAAATTTAAAACACAACTTGGTGAAGATATATTTAAAAACAAATATGCATCTACTGAGTATGAAACCTGGAGCGATAAAGCGCATGCTGTAGTTAACAGTGTATGCGGTGACTTCAATGGATCAAAGAACAATCTTATGGAGAAGACTGAGAGAGATCAGTTAGCTCAGTACATTGCAGACTTTAAGTTTGTTCCAGGTGGTCGCTATCTATGGTATGCAGGGAGAGATGCTAGGTTCTATAACAACTGCTACCTTCTAAGACTTGAGGAGGATTCAAGAGAAGAATGGGCTGGAGTTACACAACGAGCAATGTCATGTCTTATGACAGGAGGAGGGATAGGTGTAGATATATCCAGAGCAAGACCATCTGGCCGGAGGCTAAAAAGAACAGGTGGTGTAGCATCTGGACCTATTCCTCTGCTATACACTTTAAACGAAGTTGGTAGGAACGTAATGCAGGGAGGTAGCCGAAGGTCTGCGCTATACGGAAGCATGAACTGGCAGCATGAGGATGCACCAGAACTTCTTAAGGCAAAGAACTGGCACAATATTCCTGCAGGAGATACAACAATAGCAGAGTTAAAGAAATCAAACTTTAATTTTCCTGCTCCATTAGACATGATGAATATATCTCTTAACTATGATGACTCATGGTTAAAGGATCAGATGAACCCTGTATTCATTGAGAATGTTAAACAAGCAATGATGACAGGTGAACCTGGGTTCTCATTTAACTTTGGAGATAAACAAAATGAAACACTTAGGAATGCTTGCACAGAAATTACAAGTGAAGATGACAGTGATGTCTGTAACCTTGGCTCTGTTAACCTGGCAAACATTGAAACAATCGAAGAGTTTAGCGATGTCGTTAACCTCGCTAGTAAGTTCTTGGTATGCGGGCTTATTAGAGCTCAAGTACCGTATGAAAAAATAGCAAAGGTACGCAGACAGAATAGCCGTATAGGACTCGGCCTTATGGGAATGCATGAGTGGTTACTTAAGCGTGACTCTCGATATGAAATGACTGACGAACTAAAACAATGGATGAAAGTATATGAACGAGAAAGCAAACGATCCGCTGACCAGCATTGCGACAGACTTTTTCTCAAACGTCCTAAAGGCTACAGAGCAATTGCTCCGACAGGGACTATTAGCATCCTCGCCGGGACGACCTCTGGTGTGGAACCAATCTACGCCGTGGCATACCGCAGACGCTACCTTACAGATGGAACAAGATGGAAGCATCAATTTGTCGTTGACGGTACGGCCCAAGCCTTAATCGACGGAGGTATTAATCCAGATAAGATTGAGTCTGCTGTTGACTTGGCATCTGATCCAGAGCGTAGAATTAAATTTCAATATGAGCTACAGAAATATGTGGATCACGCTATTAGCAGCACCATTAACCTGCCAGCATGGGGAACAGAACTAAATGGAGAACATACTGTGGATAAATATGCTACTACTATTGCTAAGTATGCTAGCGGACTACGCGGTCTGACTGTGTACCCTGATGGAGCTAGAGGCGGTCAACCAATTACATCAGTACCTTACGAGGAAGCCCATGCTAAGCGTGGTGTTATCTATGAAGACAACAGTGAAGAACAATGTTTAAGCGGAGTGTGTGGAATATGAGCGGAGCTAACCTAGATGGATATAATACACCAAAGAATGGTATACATTTAAAAGAACTTCAAAAAAAGGTAGGTAATTTAGAAGCTGAGTATGAAAAAATTAAAGAGGTAATTACATACTTAGCTAACGAGAACTTTAAAAACAATGTGTTACCTAAAGAATGGGAGAAATTAAATGAAGGGAAAGAAAAATCTACTAGTGATACCGGATTGTCACGCAGCACCTGAGTATGACAACGATAGGTTCACAGCATTAGGTAAGTTCATAGTAGATGAGCAGCCAGATATTATTGTATGCTTGGGAGACTTTGGTGATATGCCTAGTCTCTCATCATACGATAAGGGAACTAAAGGGTTTGAAGGTAGGAGATACAAGAAGGACGTAGACTCTATACTAGATGCCCAGGATAAATTGTTCGCTCCTATTAGAAAGTTCAATGAGAACAAAAGAAAAAGAAAGGAGAAACAATACAAACCTAAAATGCATATGTGTCTAGGAAATCATGAAGATAGAATAGACAGAGCAATTAACTCTGCTCCTGAGCTTGACGGCGCTATCTCAATGAAGGACCTACACTATGAAAAGAATGGATGGAAGATCACTCCATTTAAGGGATGTCTATCCCTGGAGGGAATAAACTTCTCCCATTACTTTACATCTGGAGTAGCAGGAAGACCTATTAGCTCAGCACATATCGGCCATCAATTAGTTTCTAAACTGCACTGCTCAGCGGTGCAAGGACATTCTCACTTGTATAATCACGCAGAACAAACACGACCAGATGGTCAAAAAATATTCGGGCTAAGCGCTGGATGCTTCTCACACCCTCACTACTCAGAGAGTTGGTGTAGAGATACTGAATACAATTGGTGGAGGGGAGTTGTTACTTTAAACGGACTAGATGGGGAGGGGTATTACGATGACATTCACGCTGTAACTCAGCGAAAACTACTGAGGGATTACACATGAAGCCATGTCCTTTTTGTGGATCGAAACCATCAATAGGAAAGTTCTTGCTAGGGTGCGCAAAGTGTTCTGTGTTCTTTAGCTTTCATCCCAAGGTAGAAGCACAAAAAGAATCCGCCATTAAGAAGTGGAATAACAGATGTTAAAAGATACTATATACTTAATACTATGGTACGCAAGTTATATATTTTTCTCATCATGTCTTATTATGTTGTTTATTTGATTTATTTAAAAGCCCCCCTTTAGTTAGGGGGGTTATTTTTTTAACACATCCAGCCGGTATCACAGTAAAACTAAACCAATCCCCCTTCTCATCCTTTGTTGTTGCTATACGCACCTCTTCATCATCATGATTAATAAGGTATCCGTATGACCAGAACACTGGCATCTTAGTTTCCTCTGACTTTTCCCACCCAGCCGTAGAAATAATATCCAACCACTTTACCTCTACATACTTATAAGACATCTCTTACCTTTGCATAAGCATTCTGCATTTCTTGCAATTCAGTTTGAAGTCTTAGAGCATTAGCTGTATACTCAGATATTAATCTTTGTCTTTGTTCTTCGCTTATGTTAGGGTCTTTCAAGAACTTCTTAAGTCTTTTATAAGTATTTTTAACATCCAAAGCTTTAAAATAAATTTTTCTTTGTGCAGTATTTTTATCAAATTTAGAAAAGTTAACGCCAGCCCAAGACATAAGAGATTCTGGTATGGTATATTTAGGAAGACCATCAGCATCTACATTACCATCAATAAAGCCCATAGCCATACCTGTTTTTATTAATTGACCACCATTACTTATAACATCACCTGATTTATTTCTAGGCATAATCATAGGAGGCATCATATAGCTAAGAAGAAATGCGGTCATATCTTGATACTGCTGCATTGGAGGATCAGCATCATTAGTAATTTCTTGCTTAGTAAATGGATCGACATTTGTGATCATTCCAATCGGAGCACCAATCCAACCACCAAAAAATCCTGGAACACTAGAAGCTTTTCCAAACTCACCCTGATAAAGGTTCTTCATCATATTTAGATGAGCACCCCAAGGCAAGAAGTAACCCATATCAAATACTCTAAGCCTTCCTTCCTGATCTTTCCAAGGAAGTATAAAAGATGTTGCATTATCCTCCATGTATTCAGCAACAAGTTTTTTCATCTCAGGAATATCATCTTCTTCAAGTTCAGAATTATTTTCAAGCAACATCTGAGCAACTACATATGGAATAGCAGCGTACTTAGCAACAGCAATAGGATGGTTCTTGATATTTCTAACCATCTGAGAGGCTGCTTTAAGATTAAACGTAATAAATGGAGAACCCAAAGGCATTGTTCTTATAACCCTTACGGCTTGAGATACATTGCTATAATCCAGAAGAGCTTCGTTAGCTAGCTTTGCTGCTTCAGACTCAGACTTTCCATGATTCTCCATAAAGTCAATCATCTTAGCTACCTTAAACATAACCTCAGTTTTCTGGTAAGTCCTACCAAATACATCCACATAATCATTAAAGAAGACTTTAGTCTTTGCCCACATTCCTCCCCAACTATCTTCCTTAGCTTTTATCTTACTAAGTTGAGCATCAATATTAACAAGTTCTTCAGCGGTAAATGTAGTACTCTCTATTCCATACTTTCTAGCAAGCTGAGCATACTTGCCATCACTTGCAATATCTGTGATAGCCCTGCTTATTAATCCAGGTATCCTAAAAAAGTTTGTTCCAGATACATCCATCAAAACTATATTTGATATAACATTCCTTGCCTGTGTAGGAATGTTCATTGGAACTTTTGTATACTTAAATACTTTTTGCGCTTTCGCAGTATAAGACAATGCACCGTTAAGAAATTCATTATTAGTATACAACTGTTGTGTTCCTAGAACATCATTAATAATTTCTTTTCTAACATACAATCCACGCATAGCGCCATAACGAGGATTGTCAGGAACTTGTTTATACTTTTTAGGATCAGATACAATTTTATTAGCAGTTACCTTGTCAACTTCTTTTTGAATTTGATTAGCAATTTTTTCATATGAGTCAGCTTTTGCAGAATTATTTAGACCTCTCTCTCTTGCTGCATTCCTTCTAATTGCATCAATCTTTTCATTCCAAAATCCAACAGTACCTTCCATATTATCGTACTTAACTATTTGATTTGGAAGAACCCAGCCATTATTCCCTGTGTCAGCAGCCAAAAAAGAAAGGTAATTGATAGTAGCTAAGTCAGCTCCCGCCATAGATACGTATCTTCCCGCCAAGAAAGCAGGGTCTTCTATTCTACCCTCAACAACATCCTTTAAAAAGTTTTCATGAGCAGACCTAACCTTTGTGTAATTCATTTGGCTAGTGCCTATACCCATAGGTATTCTGTCGCCTTTATCAAGATACTCAAAGTATACGCGAGGAAGATACTTACCCCTCCACTGAGAATACTGGTCTTGTGTGATAAGGCCAGCAGCAACTAAGTCAGCCCCAAGTTTTTCAATTTGTTTCTTAGCCTCAACAACTGAATCCCTAATAGATTTTTCTTCTGATAACCTTCCTGTTCCCTTGGTTCCGCTAAGAACAGTAGGAAGTTTAGCCACATTAACTTTTCTATTTGGCAGTTTATCCGGAGATGCATCCCTTGTTTCAAAGTATTTTATTATCTCTTTCTTTTCTTCGGGGGTAGCTTGGAATATAACATCAAATATAACTCTGCCTTGATTATGCCATTTACCTATCTCACCTTTGGTAAGCATTCTTTGAGTCTCTAATTCATCGTATCCTTCAAGAGTCATCAAAGGCTCAACAGCTCTTTGCAAAGTTTTTATTACTTGTGTTATTTTTCCTTGTGCTTTTCTTGTGTTAAATACCTGCCCCTTAGAAACATCATTAATCTTTTTTATTTCAGGAAGGTTTTTAGAAGGACTTTCCGTTGCAATCCTAGCATCCCTTACTGCATTTACACCAGAAGAAAAGGTTAATGAGTTAACATTTTTAAACTGATCTTCAGACAAAAGAATGTAACTTAAATTTCCAGGGTCTTCAGATTTATTTACATATTGTATTGAATCATAACCTAAAGATTTTAACGCATCCCTATATTCTGAAGAAAACTTAACAAATCCGTCATAAATTTCTTTTGAACCTGAGAATGGTTCAAGCTTTTGAACCCATTCATTTGCTACAGAAAACAATACTTGGTAATCTTTATCAGAGATATTGCCATCTCTCATCATTTTGTTTAGTTCGTTTCTCCAAGCTAAAGGACCAGCCCAATGCCCAATGTCATCAGCCCCTGTAAATGGATTAGTTACCTTGATGTATCCTTCTGTAAGTTTTTCTGAATTACCATCGACTCTTTTAAGAGCTGCCTTCATTGTTCCAACGTGAAGCCCCATCTCTGTAAATTCTAATATAGGTGCTGACCAGTTTTTTTCTGACCCATGAAAAACTGTATCCTTAACTAATGAATCCTCAATGAATTCATTTCTTGCTTTTGTTTGTGCCCTTCCAAGATAGTCAGAATATGTTCCCTTTCCTCCAGCTTTCCCAGAAACAACATCATCCTTAAAAGATTTGCTTACTTTAAATTCTGTCATCAACGGGGGAATTCTTTCAACAACAACCCCAGCCATGACATTAAAAATATCATCAACAGTTACATCAGGTATACTGTCAACATCGTAAGCTTTAAAGACTCTTATAAAGAATTTTTTAAATGCATCTTTAACTCTCTTCATAAGAGAAGGTCTTTGCAAGTTTAATTCTTCTCCTTTGTATTGGAGCATATGGGCAAGAACCTCTTCCCAAAACATATTATCAGGAGAATCTGGAAGTAATTCTTCGTAGTTAGCAGCTACTTGATTATATGCTGTTACAGCATAGCTATCATTATCTGTGTATAATCTTTTTACCTGATCTATGACAGTTGAGAACTCATTAGAAGATAATAATTTACTTCCAATATGAGCGCCAATTTCATGCCATATAATACCTCTTACAGTATCATTGTTAGCTACAGTATTTTCCGCTATATTTTCTGGAACAAAATAAACTTCTCCATGCATTACAAATGCAGCAGTTCTTGCTGCTTCCAATGGAGATTTTCCAGTTATAGTAGTTACAGCCCTCCTGTTAATTATATTTACAAAGCCTAACTCTCTCATTGTCGAAGAAGCTCTAGCTCCAAATATTTTTCCAAGCTCCTGCACCAAAGATGATTCAACTTCGACAGAATTAAATCCTCTATCTAGCCCTTCTAATTGATCACGAATTCTTGCCTGCTTAGTGTCTAATATTGCAATACTTCTTTTGACAGAATCATCTACGAGAAAAGGGTTGGGTGTTACCTTATCCGACCTTCCGGTTTCTATATCAACCCTTCTAGACCGATGACCCTCAAATGATCGGATTTTCTCTAACTGCTTTTTCATGCTTCCGATTACACGGTCAGCATGATCCACCATTACATTGACTTTTGGAGGGTTTCGACTCAAGGCTATTTGTGCCTCTTGCAAAAGAGTCAGATTGTTTTTCAGTCCTTGTATCGTATCGGCTCTGATCTCGTCATAGTCCTGCATTATATCCAATGGATGTGGATACTTACCAACCAATTCTTCCAGTCTAGCAATCTCTTTCTTTAGCCTAGCATTTTCTTCTTCAATAGACTCAGTAGAGGTGATTCGTGATTCTTTATACTCTGTAGATATAATACCAGTGTCATCATCAACTGTGTCTACATAGGGAGAGTTGTCTTCTACTGGTTCGACATCCTTAATTATATAGGATTTAATTGCGGCTTCAATTTCTTTTCTTGTGCCTTTTTTGTTGTAAACAAATGATGGATCGGCTTTAAGTATATTATCAGCAATTATTCGTAACTCACTGATTTCAAATCCGCCTTGGCTTTTAGTCTTTGATATATCTTTAAGGGCGGTGTTGGTATCCAACATCTCTGTCCAGTATCCTGGAGTTAGTTTAACGGCCCTGTTTTCTGCTGTTCTTTCGGCCCTTTCTTTAGCCTCAGCTGTTGCTTGCGCCCTAATTTCTGCATCAGCATCATCCCAGCCCAGGTCTATTAACTCACTGGGATCGTCTGTTTCAGCATACTCCTGCCTTGCTGCTCTAGCTGCAATGCTAGCATCCACTTCGTCATCACTAGAATATTCATCAATAGGTTCTGGATATGTTCTATTAATCTTGTTCCCTAACACGCCATAGTCTGATGCCACAATTCTTTTAGCTTCTTCCTGTACTTCTCCAGCAACATCCGCTGGTTCAACATCTGTAGGAGCAGCCTCTTCTTTGGGCGCTATGTACTTAGCATAAAGAGCATCATACAAATCCTCTTCAGTAGTAGTGTCATCATATGGGATGTTGTTGTTGTCAGCTATGTTTCGTTTGTTTTTATCTAGAGAGAGTCTAAATGAATCGCCCGTTTTTCCTGTGCCAGCAAGCAAAGCTTTTGTCCCTCTTCCCAAACCCTTAAGGAACTTTCCAGTATAAGTCTTTCCTTCTGGTCTTGGAACAAAGGCATTACGAGCTTTCTTTTTCTCCCTATTAGCTACAAATTCAGACATCTTATCCGCATAAAGAATAGCGTCTTGTTTGTTAGACTCCCTCCTTATAACAGTACCTTCGGACTCAACTATAAAACTGTCAGGATTTTCTGGGTCTTCATAGACTATAGCCTCAACCCCTTGAGGATTGGGAACGCTTGACTCATACTTATCAAGCTCAATGCCGGTAGTTGTTGCTTCTGGAATAACAGTTTCAGAAGTATCTTCAACACCAACAACAGTATCTTCTACCAGGTCAGCCTGTGTCATGTCTGGAGTAACAGCAGTAGTATCAACTACTGGTATGTTAACACCTTCATCAACATCTTCAACAACAGGGCCAGTGTCATCTGTTCCCGCTTGGAATTCAGCATCAGCTTGTTCGCCTGCTACTTCCCTAGCTACAGATGCTTGCTCCCTAGCTATCATATCAGCAATCTGTTGCTCCTGGGTTTGATCTTCATCAACATCTGTTACTGCTATGTCAGGTGGGGGGGTAGCTTTACCTGTTTCTTCGGCAGTCTCATCAGGCGTAGTCTCAGCCTCCTGAGTAGGCGTTGTGTCCTCACCCTGTGGGGTGGTAGCGGGTGCAGCTTCCGTGTCTTCAGCGGCAACTGGCGCAGTCTCAGTGGTATCTGGTACGGGAGGGATAGCATCTGCTTGGGTAGGTGTAGGTGCTGCTTCAGGAGTGGGAGGAGTAGCGTCTGCTTGGGTAGTTGGAGCTTTTTCTGGCGCAGCTTCAGGAGTAGATTCAGGGGCAGGAGGGGGAGCGTCAGTGGTAGGGGTAGTTTTATCAGGAGCAGCATCCTTTTGAGTAGTCTGATCTCCTTCAGGTTTAAGGGTAGGTAGGCCTCTTTCTTTAAGAATAGCATTAGCTTTTTCAAGCGGGACTGCTTTCCTGTAAGCGTTGACAGCAGCTGTGCCTCCTATGCCATCTTTTATTCGAGCTATTTCGCTCTGCCTTCTAGAAGCAAATTCTTGAGCACTTATTTGCCCATAGAAAAATGCATCATATGTTTCACCAGCCATCTCTATAGCTTGTTCTTTAAGCTCAGCAGCCTGTTCTTTTTCAAACTTCTTCTGCTCATCAATCCTTCGTTGAGCCTCAAAGTTTAATCTAGCTTCTCTATCCTGTCTTTGTTTTGCTGCCTCCCTCTGAGCCTGTAATCTAGCTGCTCGTGAAGAGTATACCCTTCTCTTTGTTGCCCCACCTTCCCTGAGAACCCTTGTCCTAGCTTCTTCACCAGCTATAGAGGCTTGACCATGATCACCACCAGTCTCTAAAACAACTTCATTGTATGCTTCGTTATAAGCTGTTGATGCCTCATCTTCTAGCTCTCTACTAGCCTTAGCAAACTTGGCTTCTTCAATATCTGCTGCAGTGATAAGCACATCACCATCAACTAAAACATTCTCGCTATCACCAATAACTGTATTGATGACAGGTCTGTTCATTGCTTGAGGGCCTTCAGCTCTAGCCTTTATTTCTTCTCTTAGCGCAGCAAAGCTTCTACGAGGCCTGCCCTGTGGGCCAGCTCCTACCTGATCTGGTGCTTGATCTAATAGAACAGAAGGGTCTGCTCCAGATTCCATTGGCGCAGTATCTTCAAGAACTGATGGGTCTTGAAATCCTTCTTCTTGTAGACCTCTGTCTGCTCTGGCAGCAGCTTCAGCTGTTGGTGTTCCTGGCCTTGGAGCAACTGGAGTACCTGGCATTACGTCTGGCATTACGTCAGCCTGTGTTGGGCCTGACGGTTCTTGAGCTAGTCGAGCATCAATCTGTTCTTGAGTTGCAGATGGACCCCTTTGTGTTCCTACTGGAAGAACTTCATCTGGTTGCTGTTGTCGCTCAGCTTCTGCTGTGCGTGGGTCTTCAGCCATAATCTGAGCTAAAGTTTTTTCTTTTTCTGGTGCTGCTTCTGTTTCGGGTTCAGCTTCTTGTTCTTTTATAGGAACAATTTTATTTATAGCTGCTTCAGAATCAGCCCCCCATATCTTAGCTTTCTTTTTATTTGCTTCTACTCTTAGATCAGATATTTCTTTTCTAATATCATTCGATCTTTTTCTAACTTCAAAAGTTCTTGGCTGCTCAGCAAGACTTGTTCTTTCTGCCTCAAGTTCTGCAATCTTTGATTCAAGTTCAGAGTCAAGTTGAGCAACGGCCTCTTCCTTTCGGCCAATAATTTTACGAGCAGAACTTCTGCCAACTCCTGATATTGTTACGCCAGCACCACCACCCAAAAATCCACCAGCCCAAGCAGCTTCTTTAAATTGTGCAATTTGTTCAGCCGAAAAATCAAATGGGTCTTTGCCTTCTTGAGCATTAATAGTAGCGGCCTGAAGAACTTCTTGCATACCTTCAGTTCCGGCTTCAGTTAGACCGCTCTGAAGACCAACTTTTAACGCTCTACTCCACCACTTATTTTTTGCTAAGTTCTTTGCTGCTGAAGCTTTAACTTTTTCCCTTATTCCCCTACCTACAATTACTCCGCCGATCTTTCCTGGAACAGCGGCGTCAAGACCTGCCATAAGAAGAGAGGCTCCGAGAACAAGACCCTTGTCTACATTCTCCTTACCTACTGCTTCAACAGATTCTGCAAATGTATCCCCTGCATTCAAAGCAAATGATGCAATACCAGCTCCAGATAAAGCTGCTAGAGTTCCGCCACCGGTTAAGGCTGTTGCCCCAGCAGCAGCAAGCGCTGATGTAATCAAAGTTGCGCCATCAATAACCAACAAATCTAGAAAATATTTAGATAAATCATTACCAAATTCAGCATCTTTAAATGTTACTCTATCATACTGCTCTAACTCTGCTTTGTTCTTAGCTCTTACAGCTCCCCAATAAGCTGAAAGATTATCAAAGCCTACCCCTTCAGATAAAAACTCTAGAGAAGACCCAAGAAGATACTGCATCTGATCAGCTGAAGCACCAAATCTGCCAGTCTCTTCTTCTTTTACTGAAGCAGCATTAGCTCCAGTTCTTGTCCAACGCAAAGGTCCGCCACCAAAATCGGTAGCTGCGTTTGCAATAATATCCCCAGTTTCTGGAGTTGATGCCATGCTATTGTCCTGTCATTCCTTGTTCAATAAGTCCGCGAAGTTCTTCGCCAGACATCCTTGCCTTGTTTCCAAGATCGTCAGTAGGGTCTCCTTCTTTAGTGTCTTTATCAGGTGGTAATCCACGCCAAATGTTGGCTATCCTTTTCTGGAATGTAGCCGCATCAATCTTGCCATCAGCAAACTGTTGAAGCCCAGCATCGTAAAGACCAGCAACAACCAAAGCATCTTGGAACTGCGGTGTAAACATTTGATCTTTAAGCTGAGCCTCACTCATACCAAACCATTTCTTTGCGGTTGGTTTCATGAATTCATTAAACTTAAACTGTCCAATACCAATGGCTTTGTTGCCATGCTTATTAACAATCTCGCCAACAGTTGATGTCGTTAATCCTCTGTCTCCATCTTCAGTATCCGCTACGGCGCTATAACCCATAACGTTAGACTCTGTCCCTCTGATAGCTGAAAATACATTAGATAGAATTGTAGATTTTCTTTCCTCAATCTCTGGAGGAGATATCTCAATCTCTACTTCTGGTTTACCTATTACAAAATCTCTAACTGTAGTCTTTCCTGCTGGCTCTCCAACTGGTCCGCCAACATCCCTAAACAAAGAGGTCAATGCTTCTTCTGAGCCTACGACACCGCTAATATCACTAACTGTTTCTTGTTCAATTTCTGGCTCAACATATTCACTACCGCCCTGCACTCCTCCAGCAGCCATAGTAGCCTCTTGTTCTGGAGTAGCAGTTCCTTGATTTATAAGACCAATACCAAAAGGGTCTCCATAAGTTGCTTGAAGAGATGGATCAGGTCCTTCTGTATCTGCAGGTTGTTCTTCTTCTAATCTATCAGCCCCAAAGGTTAAACTATCCCACCAATCTTTAATAGACTCCCAAGCGCCAGGTATTTTTTTAGCAGATTCAATAATTGTTTCTGGCTTTTTAATTTCTTCTTCGGAAAGGCCCTTAAGGCTTTCTTGCATTTTTTCTTTAATCCAAGACAGTCCCTCTGGCAAAGCTTTTCCTAGTGTATCTTCATACATAGCTGACCAAAAACCACTTGCTGCCTCTGCATCTTCTGATTCCTCTCCTACTTCTGGGGTGCCTCCCTTAGCCAATTCTTCAGCCACAGCCTGCACAGTTCCAGCAGGAATTTGTCTGCCAGTTTCCAAAGCATTGATCAAAATATTTTGATATCTATACAAAGATTCCTGCCTATCTGGATCAATCACTGTTCCCATATCAGTTGTATTATCTGAAATTGAAGATGTTACAGTATCAAGAAGGGTTGAATACCTATCCATAAGAGCAGATGCTGCAGCAGTAGCCTTTTCTTCAGCCATGTACTCTTCTTTTACACGCATTGCTCCATGAGCTTTAAACTCTTCTCCAGCGCTTATTAGTCCTGTAGCAAGAGCCTTACCTAGTTTCTTAATAGCCATCTCCTACCTCCTGATAAACTGGAATACCGTTTGCTGGTTGCGCCGACTGTTCTCCAGCGTTTATCATATTAGTTACCAAGTCCATCATTGACTCGTTTGTAACCTGTGGATCATCAGAATCCATAACAGCCCCAATAGCGTATGTAAGAGCTTCTCCCATAAATGCTTGCTCAGCCTTTTCATCTGGAAGATCGAGGACTCCTTCATGCATGCCTAAGTCTACTAGTTCATGAATAACTTCACCAATAATTTCAATCCCAATATCTCTAGATATATCTCCTCCCTCTTCTTCTGCCATTGCTATTTCGTTTGTAACTAAGTTACCAGCAACCTTACCTAAACTTTCTGCGTTTCCACCAGAAATTTGCTCTAGAATATCAGGCGCTCCATCTGCATAAATATAAGTTACAATATTTTCTACAATGCCTCTTGCCTGGGCAACCTCTTCTTCAGAAGCTTGTTCAGCCCCTAAAGATTGCATCTGTTGTTCTTCAACTGGGGCACCAGGAGAAGGTGCTGGAATCGGCATAGGCCTTGCTTGTTCTTTCATCATGATGTTTGACCCTGAGATATTAACCCTCCAGTAGGATGAAATTCTGGAAATGATGCGGCTGGTTTAGGAGTATATCCCTGCTCAATGTTTAACCCCTCAACTGCAGCAATTGGATTTGTATGACCCATAAATGTACTAGCAACGCCTGTCTCTCTTTGAGCCTGATGTATCAAAGCATCAGCGATTTCTTTATCCTGATCTAGCTTTGCATATTTATAATCTAAATCATCTTGATATGCTTGAGCAAGTATCTCATCTTCATCGCTCAATAAACTACTAAGAACATTTCCGCCTACATTTAAAATGCTTCCTAAGCCCATCATCTGAGTGCCGCTCATTCCGGAAACTTTGTCAAACATTCCTTTGATAAAGCTTCCTCCTCCAGAAAGAATAGAGCCTACACTTGAGGAAGAGGCAAACTGACCTACCTCTCTATGACCCCCTGCCCCACCAATTAAAGAGCCAACAGTTTGTAGCGTAGGAGCAGTAGCTGCAGCAGTCTTTTGGCCTAATCCAAAAAACTTCCCTATTGAACTAAAAAAACTTCCTCCGCTTGACGCACCAAAACCTCCAAAGCCAGAAAGCAAAGCAGCAGTTCCTATTACTGCAGGTATAATGTATCTGCTTTTGCTTTTCTTTTTCTTTGTTACAGAAAGTCTAGAGGTTCCATCTCTATTTAATCCTGCAGTCTTTAAACGCTTAGTCGTGCTCATGCTTCCCACCAATTAGGAGTAACTGTTCCAAGGGCTGCTTCAGCAGCAGATGTGCTCATTCCTGGCTGTGTTGCAATTGCACCACGCTGAGCAAGCACCGCTCTCCAGTTAGCTGAACGCTCAACAAGCTGCCTCATTGCCATATCCATGCTGTGTTGCAGTTTCTGAAGAAATGACTGGTAGTATGTTTGGTTCTGTTGCGCTCTAAATTCGTTGCTATATGCTTGGTTCTGCATTCTCTGGTTCATGTATGCATTTGCATCTCGTTCTGCTATAGGCATAGCAACAGAAAGAATGGCGGACATTACAGCCTCTTCAGCAATGGAGCTATTTACCAAGCCACGAGCAGCCATTGCTTGCATAGTCTTGGTTGTAGCAGCTTTAAATAAAGGGTTGTTTTTGTTAATAAGATTTGTAAGTCGATTTTCAAGAAGCTCAGAGTTAACTCCATCTGATACAATCTCATCAAGCATAGGCTGCTGTAGTTGATCTCGATCAATTGTAACACTGGAAACATCTGATGAAGGACTTGGTGCTGCTGAAACAGCTGGAGCAGAAGGTGTTGAGGGGGGTGAGGGAGTTGGCCTAGGAGCAGGTCTTGATGAGCTGCCTCCACCGCTAGGTGCTGGACTTGTGTCTGCAACTTTGATAGGTTCTACTTTAGGTGTGGTAGCTACACCCCATTTTTCAGCAGGAACTCCTAAAGGTCTGCTAATACTAGAAGGGGTTTTAGGAGCGCCAGGAACTCCAGCTCCTAATTTTTTTCCTGCATGAGCCCACATGAAGTCGCCCACTCCTCCAGCGTATGTCTCTTTAAATCCAGCAGCCCTAAGAGCGTCTTCTTTGGCTCGTAATTCTTTTGATCTACGCATATCATCAAGATAGTCGCCGCCACCGCCTTCTAACCTAGGAAGCCCATGAGCCATTTTTTTATTAGGCGATCCTTTTACAGCATCCCTTCGTCTAAGAAGCTTTCGCTCTTCATTGGTTATATATGCAAGGCTTGTCTTGCCTACTTTATTTGGGATGTTCATCGTCTAATACCTCTTAGGGAATAGTTTACAACCGCTCCTTGAAGCGTAATTGGTTTATCATAAATGGATTCGTTCTTAATAATAAGACCCATGTTAGTTCCTATACCGTTTATTTTAATTCTTTCTGAAGCAACAACAGTAACGCCAGTGGTATCGTTAGATATGTCATCCTCATTCCACTGATCTGCTGTAACATTAACAGTATATGACGAAGCGGCAGGAGAACTCCGAGGGCTATAAGTTCCTCCATAATCAAAGCTTGGCTGTATTGTTAACGTTGTCGCTGTGTCAGCATTAACTTCTAGATTAACATCTCTAAATCTTTTCTTTGTTTGGGGAGAGCCATAGTTATGGTAAGAGGTTCTTATAAAAGATGGAACTGATAACCCGTCAAAACTTGTTCCAGAATCAATCTTTCTTACATACCCATCCTCAAACCCACCATATATAACTTCAAACCCATTGGCATCTTCAGCTGAACATACAGAATATATCTGATGTTTAAGTGTAAATGGCATAATCCCTTGGTTCTGCCTATTTATGTAAGTCATAGCAATACCTGTTTTATCATTAAAGAACAAACGGTATTGATTCTTAGCTCTAATTTTTACAGAAAGTATAGCCTTTTCTTTTTTCTTCTGTATATATGGATCAATAGAATCAGAAGCAACAGCGGATTGGAAATCACCAAACGCTTGTACAGTAAAGATAGATGTAATCCCTCTATCATCCAAGAAGAATGTTTGATCCATCTTCTGAAGGGTGTAAGGTATTGCTCCAGTTCCTTGATGAAATCTTTTAAGTGCCCAATCAGCAGATGAAGAGCCATACAACATAAAGGTTTCATTTCTAGTGAAGATCGACATCACATCGTTTACTTCAGTAGAGAATCCTGAAACTACATCTCCAACTGAAAGCTCAGCAGCGCCGGTTATAGTGCTCCATTTATTTGGGGCAGCAATGCTTGAGTGTTGTATCGAGCCGCTTGGAAAAGAATAAAATAAATGTTTGGTGTGAGCTATAACATGTTCAGGAGTGTCAGTTTCTGAACCTGTTTTAATTTTTATGAACGTAGTGCCATCCCAAGAGAATCCATTATCCACGGTGTTTACACCGTACATAGTAATCCCTGAAGTATCTCCCCTAAAGTTATAATTTATAAACTCATACTTACCACTTGGCTCTATGGTCTGTTCGTATGTGGTTCCGTCAGCAACGGCAACGGTAACAGATGTTGGTTCAGCCGCTCCATTTACTAGAGCCTTGCTTGAGCCAGATACATTTATGTTCTCATTATTTGTCCAGGTTCCAGTATTATTTTTTACTGAAATATATCCAGCTGCATCTGAACCAGCGTATGATCCGGAGGTAATAGTAACGCTAGTAACCTCTGCTGTCTTGCCGGATGAAGCGCCTGTTATAGTATCTCCAGCACTAATCTCTGATGTCCCTGTATCAAAAGCAAGTAACGGCATTTGAATGTTTTCATTATCTTGGAATGTCCCTGTTATATTTCCCAAGACCATTGATCCAGCAGCGCCAGTTTCCCATAAACCATAATAGGATATACCTAGCAAATCTGCTTGAGCACTACTAGTAGCACCTGTCAAGGTTGTTGGTGTTCCAGTTGATCCTGGTGTAGGCTCTCCATTCGTAGTGGTGCCATCAAAGTTTAATGCAGTCCCTAGGTTTATCTCTGTCCACCCGGAAGAAGAGGACTTGTACATACCTGTAGATGCACCGCCTACTTTATTTCTAAATGAATATATATCTCCATTATATACCCATACTCCAAGTACAGAACCTTCACCAGGAACTATATTTATAACACTTCTTTGGTCTTCTATAGCGGTTCTAAGCTCTGAAACCAATGAAGCATCAGCGCTTGCGTCCCTTAATACTGGAGGTCCGTAAGCAACAGAAGTTGCATAAAGACCCATTATCCAATCCTAACAGCAGACAATTGACCGTACTGAAGCAACATGTTTTGACTGCTTCCGTTGTTATGTTTTATTCGAGCATAAACATCTGTATATGTAGTGTGCCCAGTGCAGTCAATGATACCGCTAATATTAAAGTTAGCAACATCATTAGCATTTGTAATATATTGAATACCTTTTAGCGCCGGAGCATCAGTTGTTGATCCTCCAGTATTATCTGTTGACAGCATTGCAGTCCAGATAATGTTAGCAGTAGCAGATTGTTTTAAACATAGATTGCAAGAGATAAAGTAAAACCCTTTATCATACAATCTAATCTGGTCATTTGCAAAGTCTGCGTCAGCTCCTACAGTTGTTGAGGATACTGTTCCAGTATCTTGAACCACATCAGAACCAGATGACCCTAAAGACCAATCGATGGTTACTGTAGTTCCGTTTCCAATTGCTTGAGCAACAGGTGTTCCATCAGCAGATGAATGATTAATACAAGCATACCCACCCATATCAGACTCAACATATTGCCTGATCATCTGCGCTGTAATAGCGCCTGTAGTATTATCTGCAAAACTTGTACCAGTTAGGACTGCCCTAGTTTTTCTTAAGGCTGTAGGTGTTCCCATTATTTATACTCCACATTAAATGCGCTTCCAAAAGCGCTGTCTTTATTTAAGAATAGCAAGGTTTCTCCGTCTTGCAGGGTTCCGCTTGTTACGATAAAATATACATATCCTTCAGCATTGGACCCAGCAAAGGAACCAGCAGCCGAATCTCCAGTAACATCTTCAATACTAACTTGAAGTATTGATCCTACAGCTGCGCTTGTTTCTCCTTTTACCATATCTCCAGTAGATGGTATTTGCATATCAAACGCAATCCCATAAGAACTGCTAAATACAGAATCTCTAGAAGTTCCAAGAGTAAAAGGAATTCTATAATATACAACCTCAGATGGAAGCGTTTGGCCATCAGCTCTTTCATAACCATCTAATCGCTGATACCTTCCCCTTATATCTACCTCAAAGTTATCTGCAGATACACACTCTCCAGGAGTAATAGCTAACGCTGGATCAACTAAGTTTATTCCTCCAGTAAACGGAAAATAACTAGACTTTAAACTTGAAGGTGCAAGAGCTCTATTGCGTAACTTTGTCATTCTGGCGTAACTGTGTAGTTAAATAAATCCTGAACTCTAGAGAACCTTCTATTCTTTTGACCTGGAAGCTGGTCTGACTCTAGCTTATCAAGTAGGTCTTCAAAAGATGCCAATGCTCCGCTAAGTATTTCAGGAGCATCTTCATTTTCTCCGTAATATATTTTAGCTCTTGCAATAATAATGCTATGAAATCTTGCTGGTATATCAGAAACATCTGAATCAGCTGAAAGAGTTGCTGGTGTTTTCCAGTAGTCTGCTGAGATAGTTGTAGTTGCATCAGGTGTTGGGTAAACATCTATAACATTATCAGGCTTTACGGAAAAAACTTCAGGCGTTCCGGAGTCAACAACACCAATCTTGTATTCTAATTTGTATTCATCCCAATCCATGTACTCTAACTCTTGATAGTCTTCTGTATTTTTAGACCATATAAAAGAATCAAGCTTCCAGTTAGCAAGATCAGTAGGGGATGTTAATGTTGATGTTCCAACTGAAGGGGTTAGGGTAGCCTCTGACCAAAGAAAATTCCAGTTAAACCACCTTCGCTGCACATCTAGATTTGCATTTTTAATATAACGAACAACAGCAATCTCCTCTTCTGAAAGATCAGAAGCAGTAACGCTTGAAGGACCAGTTCCTGGTATTCCTATATCTCTTGCCAAGTCTTGGCATAAAACTAAATAAGTGCTCATTTTAAGTTCTTCGCTATATCCATATAAACTTTACCTACAGGTATTTTAGATGCACACAAAGCACCCCCAGTTTCTTCATCCCTATTACAAGTATCAAATCCATGATGCATCTTATGGCATGGATAACACTCTGCTTCAAAAGGTTCAAAAGTTGTAGTGTTATTCCAATGTTTGCTTAAGTTTTCTTTAGAAGAGTGAGATAAAAATAAAGACTTATGAACTCTATCATTAGATGATACTGAATTTAATACTCCAGTTTCAGGGCCAACAACTACATTACATAGCTTAACTAAAGTTAGTACATCTCTAATAGGCCAATCTCCAGATGTGGTTATAACCCTGCTTTCTTTCTCCCACCCTTGTTCAAGAAGTTTACAAGCATAATCACCAACAGTAATAAATGTAACGTCTTTACGAGCATCAAGAAACTTAGCCATTAACTGATCATTTCCAGGCCATACCTTATGAACAGAAGAGCCAGACAAAACATTCATAACAAGGTATTTAGTTTTTACCTTTTTCTTTTTCCAGTCTCTCATTCTGGATTCTTCTTTTTTAGTTGGATAAAACGAGGTATCAAACTCGTAGTCTACCTCAGCAATGTCATGCATCCTTTCCATGTAATTAATATTACACTCTGCATGAATAGCGTCTTTGTCCCAGCTAAACCTTTTATCTCCTTGGACAAGGACTGGACCCTGTTCTAGTTGAACAGTTCTATCGCCAACAATTAATAATGAACCTTCTACAGACTCTGAAAACTGAATTATTTTATCAAACAAATTATCAAAATGTTTCCAGTAATCGTCTAGTTTATCTGGGTATATTTGATTTGCTCTTTGAACAATAATCTCATCAACGTAAGGATTAGATACTAGTATATCTTTTCCTACTTCATTGGTATTTATACAGATTCTATATCCCTGCTGTTTTAATAAAGGTAGCACAGAACTTGTTTGTAATATATCTCCAAAAGCCCCGTACCTAATTATACAAACTGTTTTTTCTTTTCTTATTCCGCCAAAATCTTCCGGAGTAAAGTCAGAAATTTCCTTTTCAGGAACTTTTATTATTTTCAATTATTTACCAATCATCCCTTTTAAAATCCCCATCCAGATACAGACATACCTGAACGAACCATTTTTCCATTAACACGAGCTTCATTGTTAGATCGAGGCTGTTCGTTTCTATATTCCATAGCTCGATCATCAAACAACTGGCTTCCGCTAGTGTAACCCTTTTGCGCTGGCTCGGTAAATCCATAGCCTTCAATAGGCGTTTCTACTGGATTTCCAATAAACGCTGTGATCATATTAATTTTTTTCATTTAATACTCCGTAATGAATTGGGGGAGAGTTGCCCCTCCCCCGCATCAATTAACACATCTCAAACTTCCCGTGAGAAGTAGAAACGCTTTTCTTTACCGTACCAATAGGCATCTGAGCCTTGCCTTTGCTATCCAGGCCAAGAGAGGCCGGGGTTTCTTTAGCAAAAGAAGTTTTCTCAGAAAGACCATTAGCAGGAATTTTACCACTTGCACTATCTTTCATATTGCCTCCTAGTACCACTCAATCATCATGTGCACATGCGCTTTACCAGCAGGAGTTCCGCCAGTAGGAGCATTGAACGTGATGTGAATATCGGTATCAGCAGGAAGAGCATCAAGAACGAGGTCAGCTGCAGTGTCGGTTAGACGCTGCTGATCTCCATCAGCAAGGGTGCCAAGACCCATGTTGACATACTCAGCAGTTCCCGCAGAAGAACCAAGTTCAATAATGGCTTCCGTAGTCGTATTCGTGAAAGTTTCAATAGCTTCAACTTCAACTTCTTTGACGCTACCTTGCTTTCCCGAAGGGCCACGCATAACCATCGCCTCACTTCCGGCACCAAAATCATGGTAATAGCTATATGCATAAGGACGTGGATCGCTGTAACTCATAACAATTTCTCCTTACGATTGGCTATCCCAAATCACAACGCGTGACTGGGCTGCTTGTGTGTGAACGAGGCCGAAACCTCCCAAATAATACCACGCTACGCCACGGTCCCTTCCGAAGTCCCCAGGAATTTTCCCACGAATTTCTTCAGGAACAGCAATAGCTTCAGCAACAGTATCTTCACCAAAGAACAGGCACCAATCGGACTTGCCGTTGGACCATGTGCTAGCTGAAGTACCAAGAGCTGCGGCACCCTTGTGAGTCTGCTCGACAAAACGAACACCCTCGTAACGACCAATTTCACCGTTCATAATCATCTGGAAACCAGCATCAATATACTGCTTGATGCCTTCCAAATCATTTTTCAACTGGCGATAGGTCGATGGTCGAGAGATAGAGTAATAATCATCGTCAGCATAAGCCGGGATATTACGCTCCTTCATCGTGTCTACAATTAACTTCACATGCTCTTTACCAAGAGCAACGTTGTTAACAGTTGCGGACGCACCGTTTTCAGTAACTACCAAAGAAGTCGTACTCGTTCCCGCCGTAGGCGTGACACGGATTTTAGCCGCATCAAACTGCACAGCAGCAAGATTATCGAATCCTTTAACAGCATCATTTTTCAGCACTTTCCTGATAACTTCGGACACTGGCTGCTCAGAAAGATCATCCAACTTACCAGTAAACGGTACGCTGTTGCCAGCTTCCGTAATGGTCATGGTTCCCTGAGAAATAGTGAACGAGGTTTCTGGAATGGTGCTGGTCTCAGTCAGCGTCGTGCCTTGAGTGGCAACGTCACTGTATACGTTCCAGTGGAATGTATCACCACGGTGCAAGCCCTGATGCGCTGCGTCTTTAACGTCGCAGAACTGACGGAACTTGACCATAGGCTGAACTGCCATGCGTAGCAGGCGGCTCAGATTATCGGCATACATATAACCACCAGAGGTATTAACTGACCATACTTGTCCAGCCATAATTAACCTCCAAAAGAGTTATATAGTTTGACCTCTAGCTTTACGCATTTCTTCAACAATCTCAGAAGGCGTTAAAGGAACGCTTGCTTGAGAATTGTTTGATGAGGCCCTTACAGATTTAGGTTGTCTCACAATTTTTTGTTTGCGATTAAACCTGCTATTTGATTCAATACTAATTCCAGCCCACTCACGAGTATGTTCAGCAGCTGCATTGATAATCTGCGACGGTGTCCAATCAGGATTTTCCTGAGTCAGGGTAATCGTCTTCCTATCAGCAATAGCTCTAAGCTCTTCAGATTCTGCAATATCAGGATAACTATCATTAAAGGATTTAACCGCATCCTCTAACTCTGCCTGATAAGCAGCTCTTTCAATATGCTCTCGCTCTGCCTTTTTCTTCGCTTCGTGAGATAAAATAGCTTGATTCACAACCTCTTCTACATTTTGGGTAGCATTACTGCGCCCACTATTTGCCAAGGTTCTGAGTAGTTTAGCAGCCTCCGCTGCGTCATCTTGGAATAATGCTTCGTGATATTTTTCGACAATGTCGTCAACATCACTAGTTTCTTCCTCTTGCTCAACGTCCTTTGTGGGTGGCTGAGAATTTAATTGTTTTAATTGTTCTTGAATCTGCTGTTCTCTGTAAAGAAGTTCTCTTTCTTTTATAGCTGCAGATTGAAATTTTTCTTGTGAAGCTTTATCTTTCTGGTGAGAAGATTTTAAAGAATCAAATGGAACATCTACTTCTTCTCCATTTACTTTTATTTTTGTAAGCCACTTCTCTCCATCGTACCAAACAGGAGTATCGGGTGAGTCTACAACTTCTTCAACTTCTTCTTCAACATGTTCTTCTTCTCTGCGTCTATTATAAATTTCTTCTAAAGCTTTTTCCCTAGCAGAAATAGGGTTTACAGACGCAGTTAAATCTTCTTCAACAGGTTGTTCTTCTGTTACTTCTTCAGTTTCTACAACCTCTAACGCATCCTCTTGGGTAGCGTTTTCCATATTAGTATCTCCTTATGGGTCTAAATCACCAGAAGATTTATACTTCGCAATTTTTGATGCGTTCTCCCCTTCTTGAATAATACTCTCAAACCACTTGAGAGTTTTTACAGGTGTTGAGAGATCAGAAATAATCTTCCGGTACTCTTTTAGCTCTTCTTCTGAAGAGCCTTCAAATCCGTTAAATCCAATATTTTCAAATAATTCTATTCCCCGTTTATAATCTTTTAGGGCTTTATTTAATATTGCTTTTCCAACGGAAGTATTTAAAAAGTCTTTTGTTACATGACCTATTCTTGTTTTTCTAACCAGGTCGTCAATCCCGATTTCTCGGGGATCATAGTATTCCATATTATCCTACTGCGTAAGGTATTTTACCATAGTCATCTCTTGCCATAACACCAACATCTCCTTCGGCAACCATTTCTTCTTGTCTAGAAATTTCTGTATCGGCTATTTGATTTATTAAAGCTTCTCTCTGAAGCATGAGCTCTGCTCGTCTAGTAGCTACATCTTCTTGTTTTAGTTGTAGATCAAGATATTTAATCTGGCCTTCCATTTCCTTCATTCGTATTTCAGCACCATACTTCATGTTAGCGGATTCAAGATTACCTTGCTGCTTCATTTGTTCTATCTGAACTCTATTGTCAAGCTTACCTTGCTCACCTTGTATATAAGCTTGCATCTCCTCCATCTGGGCCATGAGTTGTGCAACCTCTGGATTATCTTCCATTTTAACAAATCTTTCGCCGTCTTTATATCCAAGCTGGCCAAATACTTCTTTCACTACTTCTGGAACATTCAGGCTTTCGGCAAACCCTGGAAGTTCTCCAAGCATCTGTATTCCTGATACAAGATTTTGCACCCTCCTTAACGGGTCAGTAGCGCTAATGCCTACATTAACTTTAAGAAGAACTTCGTACTTTAGAAGATCATCTACAGAGCCTTGGTATTGTTCGTTAACTTGGGCAGCTGCATCTCCGGCCAATTCAAGTATAACTGAATCTGTTTCATAATATTGCTCAAGACGCATAAGCTGTTTAAGAACTCTTTCAACCCATGTTTCTGAAAATGTTCTTAAAACATACTCAGTTACTGTACCGCTGTTACTTGCCATAAGAGACATACCGCCAACGGTCTCGTTGAGTGATCGCGCACCCTGCACCGTTGATGTTGAAAAGTTGCCTTGCAACTCATCAAAGTCCATATTAATTCTATCTTGCTCGGCATATGCAGAACCGGTTACGTCTCTTGTGTCTATAACCCTAACATCCGCATCAGGATCATCCATCTCAACTGCGCCACCAGGCACCGACCGAAACAGAGCATCAAGATCAATGTTTCTATCTCTTCGTATATGGTAACGCTTGTTCATTGCAAGACGAACATTATCGAATCTTTGATTCCATATATCGTTAGCCGCGGCTTGAAGCTCTTGGGTTAACTCTACAGTACCTGCTGGATAAATTCTATGAGCTTCTACATTGGTATAACCCATTACATAAGGACGCTCTCCATTTCTAAGCCATGGGTATATTTCTTGCAAAGGCTTGGGCTCCGAAAGCATTGCATCTGTTCCGACTGTAAAGTAACACCAATCTGTTCCCTCTTTTTTAATAATGTTCTTATGTACCCAGACTACTTTATAAGAGTCTGTTTCTCCATACCCAGCATCATTATCAAGCCTGTCTTCTCTTGGTTCGTCTCTAACCAATCTAGTAGAGTTATCACTGTCATCTGAGTCAGAAGCTAGTAACTCTCCAATAGGTATGTCAATCCATTCTCCTTCTTTAATTTTTTGCTGAACATCTTGAATGTACATTGGAATAAGATGTATTATATAAGGGCTGCTTTCTATAGGGTCATGCCAATCGGCAGCTGGATCAATTCTAATATTTTCAGGAGAGATAAGATCAATAACTGGTTTATCTTTTATAGATGTTTTTTGAGTAGATAAAACAGGCTTTCCCTCTTCGTCCATTATAGCTCTATTTGCGCTATCTACATTAATGTAAGATTCTTCTTGCTCTTCGTAATCCCAATACTGATGACTTACACAAACGCCCTGAACAGCTGCATCTTGCAGAGCTGCAGACATTGTTTGAAACCAAGGAACTGTATTAGTTAACCTGTATTGCATTATAGACTGAGATACAGAAGCGGCTGCAACCTGTTCCATATCGTTAGGATTTCTTGGCTGAACACTTACAACATCTTCATTTGTAAAAAAAGCAACAGCCATTGCTGACTGTAAGTTTCTTACCGCTGTTCTAGTTTTTGGTCTAAAGAACCTTGACCTTTTTTCGTAAGCGCCTGTATTATATTTAGAACCAGGGGGGTGCTGGCTATTAAATAAAGATATACTTTTTTCCCACTGTTCTCTAAGGTTAGAGTCAACCCAATCGCTAGATTCTTCATAAGCTTCACGAGCGATACGCAGCCAAAAATCTTCCACAAGAGGAGAGTCGTCATCCATTTGATTAATGGATTCATTTTCTGAGCCTTCTGTTGGCGGCTGCGGGTTAATCCTACTCATTAAGTATAGTCTCCGTTAAGTTTTCCTTTGTGATCCATTCTTAAATCACTATACAGAGTATCATTAAACTCCCCTCTCTTCTGTCTAAATCTTTCTAGTATTTCTCCACCAGCTGTAACAACCATTTTATAATCGTTATCTATTTTGTCAGAGTGAAGAACAAATCCCCAGTTGCCGGAAAGCCTCATAGATTTAACAGCAACAATTCCATCCATTACATTGACGGCCCAAAGCCATCCAGGATATTTTTCTTCTAATTTTTCAGCAACATTTTTTGCTAAAGTATGATCTGTTGCTTTAAATATACTAGATTTTTCAACATCAAAATGCATTACTTTTTTCCCTTCACTTTTCTTTCTGGAGAATAAAAAATTCTATTTCCATTATTAAATACATACATTGGCTTTGGAGCATTAAGAGATGGGTCTACTTTATAGCACTCTTCAGACCAGCTAATTTTTTTTTCTTTATTTATATTATCCATACTGTTGGCTTCCAAGTTGGGTCTTTATGTACAACTGTTGAACCGTATCCTTCTATAGTAAATATGCCTGTTTCTGGGTCATACGAGTATGTCTGGCCTACAACTGGTGCCATTCCATAACTAGACCAAGTTCCAGAAACCGCCGCCCATGTAGCAGAAATGTCGCTCCACTTTGATATATCAAAAGTAAGTGTTGCTTGTGGAACAGTTCTAAATACGCCTTTAGCAAAGACTGGAACCTGACCAGTTACAGTTAAAGTTCCTACTCCGGGCGATGGAGCAAAAGTCAAATCTACGCTAGGAGTTAATCCATTAAATACTAAGGTCGCATGAGCAGGGTAGGTAATATTTCCCTGATGCGCTATAGGCAACTTACCAGACAGAACAAGCGTTGCATTAGCGGGATTGGCAAACCTATCATCCCAAGCATAAGGAATCGTATTCCAATTATAGGTATTACCCGCCCATGTGGACATTAGATATACCTAACGTGATACGGATCAACCTTTGCATCAGGGGCCGTAGGCCAACCCCAATATGTTTTGTCTACGGTACGATTAACTGTCTTAGTCTCAGGGCCAATTGTTTCTACGCCTTCAGAATCATACGTTGACACTTTAAGTTCTTCCTGTACCGCATGGTTCTGGAAGTTACGCACTGCCTCAACAGATGCAAAGGCTTCTACACCTGACTCAAGGCTATTACCATGAGCGCGTACCTCATTGCGGTAGGTCTTCCAGTCATCGCTGACAGCAGTACCACCATCGGCTTCACGGATCACACGCCAGTCTGACGAGGATAAGAGTGAACCAACGTGTG
>Ga0209992_10000370_pt1 | contig 60592 bp, 56 predicted proteins | sample 2SBtaG_2_FD_182564 | JGI IMG/M metagenome (GOLD analysis project Ga0209992, IMG submission 182564) | Deep subsurface microbial communities from Kolumbo volcano to uncover new lineages of life (NeLLi) - 2SBTROV12_ACTIVE470 metaG (SPAdes)... | ecosystem: Environmental > Aquatic > Marine >... | reverse complement strand
TGACTAGATAAGCTGTAAAGCATAATCAATTCACCTTGCGCAAAGGAAATGAGTGCTACGCACTTGTCATTAATCCTTTGCACGTAAAGTATTTCCTGGTGACTATAGCGTTTTGGAACCACCTGACTCCATGCCGAACTCAGAAGTGAAACGAAACAGCGTCGATGATAGTGTGGGTTTCCCATGTGAAAGTAGAACATCGCCAGGGCCTAATTAAAGAAACCTGTTGCAGCAATGCAGCGGGTTTTTTTCTATGTGCAGAATTTTTGCATCGATATGTAAGAGTCTCAGCGCTTGTTAAAGTGGATTAATTCACCTTGCGCAAAAGAAGCGCTCTCACTGCGTTCGCAGTCGCTAATTTTGCACCATAAGCGCAAGGTGAAGTGAGCAGCCTTTACAGTAGTTACTCTCTTCACTTTGAAACTAAGTTTATAATAGTTAGTTAATACACCCTCAATTCCAGCTAAACTAGCGCACTCATTGCGTTCGCTGACACTAATTTTGCACTATAGCGCAAGGTGAAGTGAGCGACATTCACAGCAGTTACTCTCTTCACTTCGAAACTACTTTCATAATAGTGAGTTAATACACCCTTAACTCCAGCTAAGCTGGCTCATTTCACCTTACGCAAAGCAAATGCACTCGCTTTGCTCGCTGTCATTAACTTTGCACTACACTTGCGTAAAAAGAGCGGGTTTACTTCGTTCACTGTCGCTAACCTTTTACACCTTCCTTACGCAAAAGAAGCGCACTTACTGCGTTCGCTAACACTAATTTTGCACCATATTTGAAACAAGGTTAACTAATAGCTATGCTTAAAAGGTATTAATAAAAGGTTTGGTTTGTGTCTATATACTTAATCTATTTACTTATTATGTTTGCTTTATTCGGTACATCAGCGAGTTATTTTGCACGTTTTATTTATCGCTACTGGTTTCATAAGGACATGGATCAAATGCTGATCTATAAAGCGGGTGGCTGCGCCCTACTGATTATGACATTGTCAGTAATAGGGGCTTTGTTGTTTTAGTTACTTATAGTGAAACTTTCACACTTGCTTTTAATACAAAGAGATTGAATAGGAAGAACTTGTTTACAGGTTTCGTCAGGGGGCTGTTTTTCGTTAAGTATTCGTTCTTGCGCGGTTTCAACATTGGCTAAACGCTCAACCTCTTTTTCGTCAGTATTCTTAGTTGAAAATATAACATAGCTACTGGGACCACCACACGCTGTTCTCTCACCAACTCCTATCACTTTACATTCGAAGCTTGCATTGCAGCTTAGATCAGCGACATAAGCTTTAAGGGAGCTGCTCTGTTCGAGCTGAGTACCTTTTGAAGATTGACAGCCTGATAACATGACAAGAGTTGATGTAACTAGAGCTAAAACTGTTTTCATGTATTTTCCTTCTATTGCGTGATGAGAGTACTGCTATTCAGTGTAACACACTTAGTATTCATACATTGTGTCACAGGTTTAGTTAACATGGCGCAGATGCTCTGCATACCTGTTTGTGCATTATAAATACTTTCATACCTTGTAAGTTTATCTGCAATAGATTTGGCTTTTTCATCAGATGTGTTTTTGGTTGAGTAAAGCATATAGTGGCTAGGTCCACCACAAGCTCGGCTGCCGGCAGCTATCACTTTACACTGTGCGTTGCTGTCACATTCGTTATTTTTTTCTATAGAGCTCATATCAGCTCTGAGAGAGTTTAAAACTTCTTGAGAGACCTTTTCTAAACCTAGCTCAGCTTTATCTACTCTTGTAAGCTCTGTTACTTGAGATGCAGGTTTTTTTTCTGTTGAAGAGGTCTCCTTTTTGGCGCTTATTGGCTTTGCTTGTTCGGTATTGTTCATTTCATCAGTTTGACCACAGGCTGATAAAACTATTAACACGGCTGATAAGAAAATGGCTTTTTGCATGACGTATTTCGCTCTTTTTCAGCCAGTTTGCATTTTATTGATGATTAATTCCAAGCATAATAAAAATGAATCTATGATGTAGAAATGGTGACTCAATACATTACTAAAATGCAATCTGATCAGAGCTTTATTCGCCTTAAAATATTTGAGGCGTGTTATGAATGTTGTGGTATTTGATGAGGCTAAATTTCAGGCATAAAAAAACCGCTGTTAGGCGGTTTTAATACAAGTTAATGGCGGAGAAGGAGGGATTCGAACCCTCGATAGGGCTACAAACCCTATACTCCCTTAGCAGGGGAGCGCCTTCAGCCACTCGGCCACCTCTCCGGCGCAAACTTAAAACATGGCGGAGAGATAGGGATTTGAACCCTAGATACGCTATTAACGTATGCCGGTTTTCAAGACCGGTGCTTTCAACCACTCAGCCATCTCTCCATGGGCCAAGATAATACTTAGCGATTTTGCTGCTGTAAATAGCTTTTGATTCGTTTGCCTAAATTTTAACCTAAAATTAAAGAAAAAATTCTTTTTTTAGCTTAGATAGCCACATCGGTTAAATTGTGTATAGTGAAATCAAAAACATAAGCGTTTTTTGGGTGTTACTTGTATTGAGCCATATGAGCCGTAGACAACTTTTGAGCGCAGACTGCAAAAAGAGACTGCCAGCTAAAGCTTGGCTTTGTAGTAATTGATTTCTTTAAGCTAGGTTGCGTGTTGCTGCACGCCGCAGCTGTCTGGATCATGATGAACTCCTAAATTAAATAAGTAAGATGTGCTTGATTAAGTGTATTTTGCATTCGAATAGGTCAATTTAAAAACAATAAAAATTACTTTTTTCAGATAAGTTTTTCTAATGGTTTTTTTGTGGTTTTAAGTGTTTGAATAGTTATTCTTGTCTGATTTCTATGTTTGAAGGGAGCCTTGGGTTTGTTGTGAATAATTATTTAATAAGTCAGGTTAATTAAATTTATGCTCGTTGTTGTAAAGCCAAGTGCTTCGCCTTTTATTGAAGCGCAGGTTAAATGGTTAGAAGAAGAATGTGTAAAAAGAGGGCTCAAGCATCAGTGGATTTTTACATCAGGGTGTTTTGAGACAGATGTCAACGCTATTAAGCAAAAGCTTGCAGAAGTAGAAACTGTTGTTGCAGTTGGTGGTGATGGTACATTACATCTGGTCGCGAATGTATTGGCGAATTCACCTGTTTCGCTTGCTGTGCTGCCAGCTGGCACGGGTAACGATTTTGTGAGGCAGTTCGGTTATTCTCAACAGCAATGGCGAGCTTTAGTTTTTTCTGAATCTTATAGGTTATTAGATTTAGGTAAAGTCAATCAGCGCTTTTTCATTAATGTTGCAGGTATAGGGTTTAATGCTGCAGTTGTAAAAGATATTAATACGTTCCAAATCCGTCATAAGCTGAGCTATATTTTTGCGGGCATTAAGCATTTATTTAGCTTCAAACATATTTCATCGCTTGACCCTTCTTTGATGCGTGTATTTGCTAATGGTCAGTTTTTTGCTGCAGGCCTAAAAGTGGCGCCGAGTGCAAAGGTTGATAATGGCAAGCTATTAATGCTGCATTTTAAGGCTGAGTCTTTACTGAGCAGGCTTTGGAGCTTTTTATTGATGCTAGTACGACAGCATGAAAAGTCATCTCATCTTGAGGTGAATGAGTTGGTGGAGTATGAAATCTCTGATCCTGATCTGTTAATTGAAGCTGATGGAGAAATTATAGGAGAGACCCCCGCAGTCGTTAAAGTCTGTCGAGGCGCGCTTAAGATGAGGCTATAAAAAAGAGCTGACATTAGTCAGCTCATAAAGGGAGATAATTAATACTATAATTTAATAATGCTTATTTAGATTTAAAGTTGAAAAGCTGGTAGCCATTCATTGCTGGGATTTGAGCAACTAAATTAGTTTCTACATGTGCAATACCTTCAAACTTATCGCATAAGCCATTTGCTTGTTCTTCAATTTGCTTTGCTTGTAACTGTACTTTTTCTTCAATTTGCTTGCCCATGTTTTCCATGCGATCTTCAAAGCTTTCCATGTCGCCACCTGAGCTGATCATCTCAGAACCGATCATCATTAAGATGCTACCAATTGATTCCATCATGGCAGATTCGACAGCTTCTTCTATGTGAGTTTCAAAGCGATTGTCAAAATTTTCACCGAACTCATGGAAGGTCTTTTCACCCATAACAAATGCACCTTGTTGATAAAAGGTGTCACTGATCTCAACATGCAGATCATCCATAAGGCCGTTGAGAGATTCTAGCCCTTGTAAGTTGAAGGCTTGTGCCACTTCATTTAGCGCGACACCTGCGAGTTTAACGCCATCAAGTGCAATGTTTGCTACTTGTGGCAGCTGTACCCTAAGTGAATCGGCATAATTCGCTAAAGCATCTTTTTGTTCATGGGTTAATGTGATTGCCTGTCCATCAACATAAAGCTCACCATAGCTGTCAATCATTAGTTGCTTGTTATTCTCTGCGGTGATCTGCAATAGATTTGGCGTGATGCGAACATCATTCTGGAAATCGACTTGGCAGTTATCACTGCTGATTTGAATACCGTGATCTTCATGTGCGATTGCAGAAGTACTTAAAATTAGTGATGTTGCTAGCATAAACTTTTTCATAATTATCATTCCTGTTGATAGACTCAATGATTACCTATCAAGATGAATGCCAGAAATTAAAGTTTTTAAAATTCAGTGTCTTATGTGTTTTCTTTTGTTTTGATAAGTGTGTTGTTTAGCTAAAATATAAATAAAAGTGATTTATTTAACCAATTTTTACGATTTTTAACATCGCAGCTTCCATGCTAAGTAGTTTGTAAAGTTTGCAAACCTAAAAAATCGAGCTAATTATTAACTCAGTATTATGTTTATAGTCATGAGGTTCTCACCATGCGTAATTCATTTTCTGAAGATGTGCCTATTGATGAAGAATTTGATGCGGAGTTAGATGATTTAAATACAGAGCTTTCTGGTATTCAAAAGCGCCGAGCTCGGAAAAGGTTAGAAGATTATTTTGAACAAAAGCGCTTACGCGAATGCTTAGGTGATGATGAGTTTGAAGACATTGATTAAACTAAGCATATTTGAAATAGCTAATTTATTCACTTAAATCAAAATCAGTAGTGACAAAAACCCTGCGTTAGATCTCAACTATCTAGACACGCTTCTACAGTAAGTCATAATGGTGCGCACGGCATAAAATAGTTTGAGAGTAATATGGGCAAAGTTAAAGTTTGGGATGGTTTTATTCGCGGCTTTCACTGGTTGTTAGTCATTGCTTTGGGGGTGCTTTACATCAGTGGTGAAGAAGGCTGGTTAGAGTTACACTTTGTTACTGGTTATGTGTTGTTAGCACTGATGTTGACCAGATTTATTTGGGGTGTAATTGGTAGTGAAACAGCTAAGTTAAGCAAGTTGCTTAATCACCCGGCAAAGGTTCTTGATGCAATAAAAGGCAAAGAAGACAGGGTTGGCCACAATGCTGCAGGCAGTTTGATGGTTGTGTTGTTTTTTGTTTTGATTTTTCTACAACTCTTCACTGGGTTATTTACTACAGATGACATTCTTGTTGATGGTCCTTTGGTGCAGTATGTAAGTTATGAGCTTGTTGAGTTAGCAGGGTCAATACACCATAGTAATATCGATTTCATCATCGCCGCAATTGTCTTACATATTTTAGCTATCATTGTCTATCGTTTGAAAGGTAAAAACCTCATTAAAACGCTTATAACAGGGTCAACAGAGACAAACTTACAACAGCCAAACATGAAAGCAGGTTGGAAAGCATTCGTTATTTTTATATTAATTGCTATTGGCTTAATTTACGCTTGGGGTATGGAGCCACTTGCTCAACTTATAGATTAGAGTTTCTAGTTATTTAGGTTATAAAATGCAGCTTCGAAAAGCCGCATTTTTATATCCTTCATCAGTCTTTAAATGACTTGTGGCAGTCTTTACAACCTTTTGCCCAATTTCTAAAAGCTGGGCCTATTTCTTTTTTATCGCCAGATTTAGCTGCGATTGCGAGCGCTTCTGCATATTCTGCAAACTTCGCTGCTTTTTCATCAAATGTTGCACGGTCAGTCCATATCGCTGGTAATGCGCTAGTATCGCCTTTTTGTGAGTCACGAGTAAAAGCTTCCCAAGGTAAAGCTGATAAAGTAGCGGCAGCATTAGCGCGTTTTTGAAAACGCTCTGCATCAAAAGCTATTTTTCCTTTTAACATGTCACCCATATCACCAATCTGGAAACGAATAAGTTGGAATGTAGATTTGCGGTACTCAATAGCATCCTCTGATTTCTCGAACATAGATTGAGCGTTTGCGGAGAGAGTGAGTGTACTAAGCAGCACGCCAAATAAAATATTTTTTTTCATGATTTGCCCCAAAAAAGTTAATCTCGATCTTTGTACGTAAATCAGTACGAAAAGGCAAATAGAATGTGATAAGTGGTGGAAGACTTTTGCGGAACATGTGAAAGGCAATAAGTGAATCTGTACCTTTTGTGTGAACGATCTGTTAATTTGTTTACGTTTGTTTACGTTTGTTTTTGATTATAATTGTATGAAATTAAAAGGTATCTTTGGTTTTGTATTTTTGTTGTTATAAAATGTTTCTTTTATGTTGTTATTTGATTTGATTACGTACTATATTGTTGTCTTATTGAAAACAACAATAACAAGCTGTAACCATCAATATAACAAGACCTAGGGGAAACTATGTCTAAGTACTCATTCAAAGCAACGGCTGTTGCTACCGCTGTAACTGGCGCCTTAATGGCTGTATCTGCTTCAGCAGCTACAGAACTAGTAACAAATCCAGCTCTTAAACAAGCATTTGAAACAAGCCAAAAGGCAAAGTTGGAAGAATTGAAAGAAGTTCGCTCTGACGCTTTTTTGGTTGTTTTAAAGCAAACAACTGCCGCAGATTTAATCGAGCAAGGTAATTATTCAGTAGATGCTGCTCGAGCTACTTACGCTGCAATTGAGCAAGCGCAAGCTGACTTAAGCAACGAATTAATGCAGCTTGATGCTACTACGAAGATCTATGGCTCAACTAAACTACTTGCTCCAGCGCTAATTGTCGCTGCAAGTGACGCGACGCTTAGTGCTATTAAATTAAACTCAAACGTTGCTCGTGTTTTACCTCTTCGTGATTTTGAATTACATGTAGCTGATGTAAATGATTACATCAATGCTGCGCCTGTAAATGACAGCGGAAATACTGCAGCGGGTCAGAAGGTTGCTGTATTAGATACAGGTATTGACTACACTCATAAAGTATTCGGAGGCGAAGGCACAGTTGAAGCTTATGAAGCTGCTCAGTCAGATCCTGCTTCTGTAGCTTGGCCGCAGGGTCAAGTTGTTGGTGGTTTTGACTATATGCGTAATGATGCAGACCCAATAGAAAACGACCAAGACTTCCCAGGCTCAGATGAAGGTTACACAAGTCATGGTACATCAGTATCTCACTCTGTAACAGGCATTGCGCCAGATGTTGAACTTCTCGTTTATTCTGTTTGTGGTGGTGGATGTCCTTTTGCTGCACAAGTAAATGCTCTTGAAGCTGCGATGGATCCAAATGGTGATGGCGATTTAAGCGATCGCGCTGATGTTATCAATATGTCATTAGGCGGTGAGTTCGGCGATACTTACACTGAAGATGGTACTCAGTATCTTATTCAACGTGCAGTTCGTCTTGGCACCAACATGGTTATCTCTGCAGGTAACGATGGTGACCATCCATTCCGTATCGGTGGCCCGTCTACTACACCAAATGCATTATCTGTAGGTGCAATGACCCACCCAACACTTGAGGAAGCAAACCTCTCAGCAACGATGGCAGGTGCTGATGTTGTTGTCCAAGCAGCGAGCTTCGGTCCTCAAGGTGCATTTAGAGGCTCAATGGTACTAGGTGAAATCGTTTATCCTGGCGATGTTGTTGAAACTGAAGATGTAAATGAAGCTGAAGGTTGTGATGGTGTTGATGCTGATAATAATCCAACTAACCCATATGCAGGTATGGACTTCACTGGCAAGACAGTTCTAATCGACCGAGGTTCTTGTGCTTTTACTGAAAAAGTATTAAACGCACAAGAGTTAGGAGCAGATTTTGTTCTAATAGCTAATGCTACTGACGATGGTACTCCGGCACCAATGGGTGGCTTCGACGAAAATGTAACTATCCGTTCTTTCGGTGTAACATTTGCTGATGGTGCTGCAATTAAAGATGCTATTAAAGCTGCAAGCACTGATACTCTGGATATAAACGTAGAAATGGTTCAAGTTGCTGGTGCAGTAGCTGGATTCTCTTCACGTGGTCCTTCAATGGATGGTTTACTTAAACCAGAGATCACAGCACCTGGTACAAGTATCATGGTCGCAGCGACAGGTACTCAAGATCAATTAGCGCCAGCTACAGGTACGTCATTCTCAGGTCCTATCACTGCGGGTGCTGTTGCGCTAGTTCGTGAAGCACGTCCTGAATTGAGTGCACATGAAGTTAAAGCAATTCTTATGAATACAGCAGACTTGAATGTCACTGTAGACCCTGTGTCATTGAACCCTGACTCTCCATTAGCACCAATCAGCTTAATAGGTGCAGGTCTAGTTGACGTAGAGAAAGCAATTGCTTCTCCTGCAGTAGCAATGGTTCATCACCCAGAGTATGACACTAAGCAAGCTGCTCTTTCATTTGGCTTTGATGTCGTAAACGAAGTAACGTCTTATACTAAAACTGTTGAAGTAAATAACCACTCTGGCGAAGACCGTATGTATGAGCTTTCTATGAATGCTCGATACGCAAATGATGCAGATACAGGTGCACTTTCTTGGGATTACCCTAGTGAATTAAAAGTGCCTGCGAATAGTTCTGTTGAATTTGAAGTCACAGTTACAATTGACCCTGCACGCCTTCCTCAGTGGATGCTTGAAAACCCTCAAACAGCTGAAGACTTAGTGCCTCGTGCAGATGCATTAACTATGGCAGAGTTTGACGGTGCATTAGTATTTAATGATTTGTTTGCACCAGGTGAAAACAACCTTCACTTAGTTTACCACGTGTTACCTAAAGCATTTGTTGGTGGTGAGCTAGATATGGTTGAGATGGGCACTGAGAAGCTTGTTAAGTTGACCAACACTGGTTATGAGACACTTAACTTAAATGCTGAAATGTTAATTGGTGCGGATGATTCAACTGACGCTCCGTTTAACGTTAAAGCTGCTTCTGCAAACTTGTATGCTGTCGATTCTTGTACTTCAGGCATCATGTTAACAGCGACAATGCAATTAGCAGGTGAGCTTACGCACCTTCGTCAAGCAGGTTATGAGTTCATGTTTGATACTGATAACGATGGTGTATACGATTTTGGTATAGGTAACTACAATGATGTAGGTCGAGGTGCAGCTGTACCAGGTCGTTCACGTACTGCAGGTGGTGCTGTTGTTAATGGTGCGACTCAATGGGCAATTATTACTGGTGGCGCATTCCACACAACTGGTGGCGACTCTGTAACATTATCGGCATGTACTGAAGACTTAGGTTTAGGTGAAAAAGCATTTGGTGATACGTTCACTGTGAAAGCTGCAACAGGTTATGCAGGCTACTCATTAGGTATTTGGTCTGAAACCGATAGCTTAACGGGCACAATTGCATTTGGTATTAACTCTGCTCGTTTTGTGAATGCTTCTGGTGAAGAGGTGTCTGAGCTAGGTATGGGTGAGTCTGCATACATTGATGCGAGCTGGCCTGTATCAGTTAATAATGGCCTCAACCAAATTGTTGCTGTTGCTGACGCAGATATGATGCAAGAGGTTATAGACAGTCGTAATAACCACGCACCAGTGATTGAAGAGCGTCAAACATTCTACACTGATGAAAACGTTGAGCTAGGTACAGTAATTGGTACGCTAGTGCATTCAGATGAAGATGGTGACATTGAAAAAATCATGGTGAGCGGTACTAACCTAGTAGATGTTCATGCAAATGGTGAAATTGTAGTTACGGGTGAAATCGACTATGAATATGACCGTGATTTCCGTTTCACAGTAGTGGCTGTTGACGCACGTGGTAACCACTCTGACGCTGTTGAGGTTGAAATTCGTGTTAACAACGTTAAAGGTGGTGATGATAATGATGATGCATTCTCAGGTTCACTAGCTTGGTTAGCATTGTTAGCGGCTCCGTTTGCGGCACTTCGTCGTCGTAAGCAAAAGTAATACTATACTATTTGATTAGGAGCTGAGCTGACTCAGCTCCTTTTTTAAAGTTTGTTAAAAAAAATAAGTATAGCCTGTTGAACTACAAAGAAAAATAGAACAAGTCGTTATCAACCAAAGAACTATCCAAATTCCATAATTGCAAAACTAGTCCTTAGTTTGTTGCTATCTTAATCATATTGTTTACATTTTTTCACCTTCATTTTTTGTCAATTAAATCATGGCGTTAAGCTTTTTTTTGAGGTCTTTTCTGTTTCTGTTTGTAAAACTGTTGTTCCTATTTTGTTGTCTTTTATTCCATTCAAAGATTATATTGACGGCTGTTTCTATATATATACAAAAATAAAAACTCTACCACTAACCTAGAATTAGGGGAAAATATGTCTAAGATTTCTTTAAAATCAACAGCGATTGCAACCGCTGTTGCTGGTGTTTTATTTGCTGGAAATGCAGTTGCAGAACAGTCATTTAGTTTTATCCAACAAAGTGCTCAAATTGATGAAGCACTAAAAAATATCAAAGATTTTGCTGTAAATCGCGATAATAAGCAGCAAATAGAAGCATATTTAGTAATTTTAAAGCAGGAAACTGCTGCTGATTTAATGAGCTCTGGTAGATATACAGAAGATAAAGCTCGCCAAACTTACGAGTTGATTGAACAAGCACAAAGAGAGTTTGCATCAGAACTTTCGACATTAGATCCAAATGCTAAGATTTTTGGTACGACTAAAGTTTTAGCTCCAGCAGTAATAATCTCTGCAGACAAAGAGACATTAAATAAACTTAAACTGAATCGTAATGTAGAAAAAGTTCTACCAATTATTGATCATGAATTACATGTTGAGGCAGTAAATCCATATATTAATGCTGCACCTGTCAATGCTTCAGGCAATACTGCTCAAAACCAGACTGTTGCCGTTTTAGATACAGGCGTCGACTACACTCATAAAGCATTTGGTGGTGAAGGAACAGTAGAAGCTTGGGATGCTGCGCAATCAGACCCAACTTCAGTGGCATGGCCACAAGGTATTGTTAAGGGTGGTTACGATTATGTGCGTGATGACCAAGATCCAATTGAGCACATCACTAAAGATGATGATGGCAAAGTTGTCGGCTTAACTAGTCACGGTACAGCGGTATCTCACTCTGTTACCGGTATTGCTCCTGGCGTGGAACTTTTAGCTTATTCTGTATGTGCTGGAGGTTGCCCTGGTACTGCACAAATTAAAGCACTTGAAGCAGCAATGGACCCTAATGGTGATGGCCTATTAGATGACCGTGCTGATGTGATAAATATGTCACTTGGTGGGGAGTTCGGTAGTACTCAAGCACAATATGGTTCTCAATATCTTGTTCAGCGAGCTGTTAAGTTAGGCACTAATCTAGTTATCTCGGCGGGTAACGATAGTAATCACCCATTTAGAATCGGTGAACCGTCAACGACTCCAAATGCTTTATCAGTCGGTGCAATGACTCATCCTAGTTCAACGACCACTAACGCAAAAGGGTCAATTGCAGGTGAAGTGGCTGAGATTGAATTGGCTTCATTTGGACCTCAAGACATAGTTACATTAACACACTTGGATTTTGAGCTAGTTTATCCTGAAACTAACAATTTTGCTTGTGAAGCATTTGCAAAAGATGTCGACTTTACAGGTAAGGCTGTACTATTAGACCGTAGTGGCTGTGATTTCACAGCAAAAGCTTTAAATGCACAAGCACGTGGTGCAGAAATTGTCATTATTGCCAATCATGAAGAAAATGATGGCCCCGCTCCAGTTGGTGGTTTCGATGAAGCTGTGACTGTATATACATTTGGTATATCTAAAGAAGAAGGCGATAAACTTAAGGGGGCATTAAGTGCTGGTGAAGTTGCTGAATATGAATTCACAACATTCTTTGAGTCTACAGCAGGTGCTGTTGCAGGATTCTCTTCACGTGGACCTGCTCTAGATGGTTTATTAAAGCCTGAAATTACAGCGCCAGGAACAAGTATCATGGTTGCTGATTCAGGTTCTCAAGATAAACTCGCGCCTAACACAGGTACATCTTTCTCAGGCCCTATTACTGCAGGTGCTGTGGCATTGGTTCGTGAAGCTCGACCTGAGTTGAGTGCTCTAGAAATTAAAGCTGTGTTAATGAACACTGCAAATTTAAATATTACGACTGCTCCTAGAGCCATTATTAAAGACTCGCCTCTTGCACCAATTAGCTTAATTGGTGCCGGTCTTGTTGATGTTGAGAAAGCGATTGCTTCACCTGTTACAGCAATGGTTGAACAACCTGAATATGATACTAAACAAGCCGCTCTTTCATTTGGTTTTGATACTCTAGCAGAAGAAACGAGTTATACAAAAACAGTAGAAATTACTAATCATTCAGATAAAGACAAGATTTATGAGCTTCGAGCTGAAGCGCGTTATGATAACGATGCTCAAACCGATGCGCTTTCTTGGGACTTTCCTGAAACAATAAATGTTCCTGCTGGTCGAACGCTTGAGTTTGATGTAACACTGACAATTGACCCATCTAAGTTGCATGAGTGGAAAATGACAAATCCATTCAACGCCACTTCTCTTTCTGAAAGAACTGCAGCGCTAGATTTATCTGAATATGACGGTGCTCTTGTTTTCAATGATTTAGAAGCCTCAGAAAATCATGCTTTACACTTAGTTTATCACGTTCTACCTAAAGCTTTCTCTGGCGCAGAAGTCGGTAAAATGAGCGCAGATAATGGTGATGTACTTACAATTACAAACACTGGTTTCAATGACTTAAGCTTCAATTCACCGCTATTAGTAGCCTCAGCAGACGCTAAACCAGAACTAAGATATAGTATTACGAATGTTGCGACGACGGTATATGGTGCAAACCCTGAGTCTTGTGCTTCTGGATTATTGCAAGCGACAAGTGTACAGCTTGCTGACGAAGTAATGCTAGGTCGTCAAGTCGGTATTAATGTCTTCTTAGATGTAGATAACGATGGTACACATGATTATCAGATCACCAACTACTCGGCTTCAGGTCGTAGTGTTAGCATACCGGGTGGCATGTTATCTTTAGGTGCGCCTTTAATTGAAGGTGAGAATGGTCTTGAACCAGACTGGAGCAAACTATTTGTAGGACCAGCTTTCCACACAACAGGTGGCAATACGCTTACTTTAACAACATGTTCGTCAAACCTTGGCTTAGCTGGAGGTAACATTGGTGATCCGATTAACGTGAGTGTTGATGTGGGTAATCCGAATTTCATATTTGGCGGTTGGGCTGATATTTACTGGTTCATGGACAACATTCAAGGCACGGTTCCATTTGGTGGTCTTCGCCCTAATATCGTGAGCTTTGATGGCGAACCTGTCGATACATTAAAACCTGGCGAAACAGCGATCGTAGATGCAGCTCTACCGATTGCACTAAGTAGTCGAGATGACCAGATCGTTGCTAGTATTTCGCAGTCTGATATCAATGAAGTGTTAGAGACTCGAGATAACAACGCACCAGTTGTTGCACCTTATCAGGTATTCTATGTTGATGAAAATGCGCCTCTAGACCAAGTTATTGGTACGCTGGAGTTCTCAGATAAAGATAATGATATCAATAGCTTTTCAGTGAGCAGAACTAATCTTGTTAAGGTGAATGATGAAGGTGAAATTGTTGTCACAGGTGAAATTGATTTTGAATACGAGCGTAGCTTCACATTTGAAGTAGTTGCATTAGATGCAAAAGGCAACACTTCCGAGTCAGTAGATGTTCAAATTCGTGTTAATGATGTGAAAGGTGGCGATGACGATAATGATGACTCAGGCTCACTAGCTTGGTTCGCATTACTAGCAGCACCGTTTGCAGCACTTCGTCGCCGTAAGCAGAAATAATGTAGATAGATTAGCAGCTTGAATTTTAGCTAATAACTAAAAACCCAGTCTTTAATTTGACTGGGTTTTTTGTTGTATTTTTAAATTCGCCACCTTTAAATCCGACATAAAGTCGGTGCTACCAAATTGCTTCTGATTAAATGATAAGGTCTTATTTTTCGTCAACTGGCTATTGAATATCTTTAAATATCATTCCTCTGCGCATACTGCGTGTTGCTAAAAATACTTCGGCAAGCAGCGCCAAAAACGCGCTAATCAATAAAATCATTGCTCCGATAAAGCAGCTCGAAATAGTGACGCTTAAAGGCATAGTATATAGATGCGAGATAAACATCATCATCACCACGGCACAGACGAGAAGTGCGCTGAGTATACTCATACTAAAAGCGATATGAATGCAGCGAGAGCGCTTTAATAACGCGCGCATTTCTTGTGTGAGTGAGGGGGCAAAGGAGTCATTTTGGCTGTTATTAAGCTTTCTATCTAACAGCCTTGCCCTGTCGGTAATACGCGCTAAACGATTAGATAATACGCCAAGAGTTGCGGCTATACCCGTGATTAAGAAAACCGGCGCAACCGCGGTTTGTATCACTTTAGCAATCGTTAAAATGTGAACTGGATCTTGTGACATATAATCTCTTTATTGAATGCAATAAGCGTAAATCAGCTATTGGCTTCTTACGCTCTTAACACATTACCAAATGACTTTTTCAATCACATTAGCTTGTTCGCCAATCAATGTTTTCACGACTTTATTTTGTTCATCTAATAAGATTAGGCGAGGTATACCCTTATTTGCATAATGTTGATAAATGGCACGTTCTGGATCGGCAACTAGGGTAAAAGGTAAGTCAAACTCTTGGTTGAACTTAACTATTGATTCAGTATTTTCTTCGCGACCAATACCAATAATTTGTATATTTCGATCGGTAATAAGTGGTGAGGCTTTTAGTTCACGCAGCGCGCGTTTTGAGTCAGAGCACCAAGTTGCAAATAAGATAACCAACTTCTTTTTATCATTTAAGGTGACTTGTTTACCGTTAATATGAGTAAAACTGGTGTGTTTGAAATCATCACCTTGCACTTCATAGGTTTTATACCCTTTAAGATGAGGTTCAATGTTTTGTGTTGTGGCGCAGCCGTTTAAGGTTAGCGAAATGGATGCAATTAGTACGCTCTTCTTAAAGTATTCGAACATGTGGTTTAAATCCCTGTTGTTATTTTATTCTTATCAATGGGTAAGCGGTTACTCGGTTTTCATGCTTACATTAACTGCTATTTGGTAGGATAATGCAACGTTATACGAAATGATATGAACGCTTTATTGAATGTGGATTTATCTTAGTCTGTTTGCCTCGGCATTATTATCAGCTACGCTATTACCCGGTTCGTCTGAAGTCGTGCTTTCTGGGCTGGTGGTTAAGCAGCAAGGTTTACTCTGGCTCCTTTGGCTTGCTGCGACCTTGGGCAATGTATTGGGCAGCTGCGTTAATTATTGGTTGGGCCTAAAAATGATGGCGTTTCAAGACCATCGTTGGTTTCCGATTAATGCGAATCACATTGCGAAGGGTCAGAGGTTGTTTGATAAATATGGCGTATATAGCTTGCTGTTTGCTTGGCTTCCAGTGGTTGGCGATCCACTCACTTTATTGGGTGGGGTCTTTAAAGTTAGGCTTTCACTGTTTGTGTTACTGGTGAGTATAGGTAAAGCGTTGCGTTATGGCTTTATCATGGCGGTCGCATTAGGTATAGAGCGGTGGCTATAACCGCTCTATAATTGAGTAACAGTTAGCTTTTACGCCAATCTAAAGTCAAAGAGACTGAGTCAGCAAAGCGTAGCGCATGCGGTTTATCGATACGCACTTTTGCATAAGTGACTGATTCATGCTCGTGACAGATCTCTAAAATGTCAGCAACCAGTTTTTCAAGTAATAAGAAGTGACCTGTTTCGACTTGTTTGATCACAGCTTTAGTAATGGTTTTATAGTTAAGCGCATGTTCTACAATGTCACCGTTGATACAGGCGCTATCAGCGGGGTAATGAATTTCAATGTTCAGCACCACATCTTGCTTTTTTTCACGCTCTTCTTGATTAAAACCAATATAAGTACGTAGCCTTAAATTGGTGATGTTAATGATCGCGTTTTGCATTCGCTGCTCCTTAGTTTTTAACTAGCTGTAAAAACTCATTGCGGGTTTTAGGGTCGTGCCTAAAACTGCCTAGCATCACCGAAGTGCGCATTTTTGAGTTTTGTTTTTCAACGCCGCGCATCATCATGCACATATGTTTTGCTTCAACAATGACACCGACCCCTTTGGCACCGGTTACTTCTTCAACAGCTTTAGCAATTTGATGTGTAAGCTGCTCTTGAATTTGAAAGCGTCGAGCGAACATATCAACAATGCGCGCAAACTTAGATAGACCAAGTACTTTACCATTGGGAATATAAGCAATATGACAGCGGCCAACGAAAGGGAGCAAGTGATGCTCACACATTGAATAAAGCTCGATATCTTGAATGAGCACCATATCATCGGCATCTGAGCTAAATACGGCGTTATTAGTTATCTCACCCAAAGTCTCACGATAGCCTTTGGTTAAAAACTCCATCGCTTTGGCTGCGCGTTTAGGGGTGTTTAACAAACCTTCGCGTTCTGGGTTTTCACCTACTGCAGTTAAGATTTCTTGGTAACTTTTCTTTAAATCTTCATGCATAATCTGTCTCTTTATTTTAAGTGGCGCCCGCCATCAACTGCCAGGGTGCGACCTGTGATGTAGTTACTGCTTAATAGTAGTTCAACGCTATTGATGATCTCACGGCAGCCGGGCTCAATACCCATCAGGGATTTCTTCAATGTTTTTGCTTTATACGCGTCGTCGTCATGCTCGTTAAAGATAATCAAGCTCGGCGCGATAGAGTTCACTTTAATACTCGGAGCAAACTTCGCAGAGAAAGACTTAGTTAAATTGTCTAAAGCCGCTTTACTTGCTGCATAAGCAATGTGTTTGGGGCTGCCAGTCTCAACCACATAATCGGTTAAGTGAATAATATCGGTAATATCGTCAGAGCTTTGTAATAACGGGCCCAGTGCCATGTTCAATAAGTAAGGGACTTTGGCATGAATGTGCATCATGCGGTCAAATAAGTTGGCATGGTCGTCACAACTGGCTTCGCAATCCCAGCTTGATGCATTGTGGATCACGGCACGAAGGCTGGGAGTTATTAATGTTACTTGATTGACTAACTCGGTAATGGCGCCGGGTTTATCAAAATCGCATTGAATACAAGTTATTCCTTGGGCCTCGAGTTCATCAATACATGTATGGCGGGTGCGATAAGTCATTATTACTGGCTGTGCTTGAGCAATAAAGTGTTCAGTCAGTGCTAAGCCAATACGCTGTGCGGCGCCGGTAATAAGAATGGGTGCTGTCATGTAAGACCTATCTCGATTGTTAATCTTTATTTATTTTATCAGTGTATACGCTTTTTTTATTTTTATCGATCAAGCGCTTGCATCAACTTAGATTAACGCTCCCAAAAAGTGAACTTAAAGTATACAACTCGGGTATAATTGACAGCGTTGTCTACGGAGGTCAGATGTTAGCAAGAGTTACTCAAAAATCAGTTTGGCCGTTTTGGTTTACTGCTGGAGTTTATGCTTCCTTGTTATTATTACAAGGCGCAAAGCCTGCGCTGATGCAGATTTATCAAGAATTTGAAATTGCTTTAACCATGGCGTTGGGGTCTTTTGTGGCGGGTGGTACAGCTTTGGGAGGTGGTGCGGTGGCATTTCCGCTTATGACTAAGGTACTTGATATTGAACCGGCCACAGCCAAAGTGTTCTCTCTTGCGATACAAAGCTTTGGCATGACCGCGGCGAGTTTAACTATTATATGCCGGGGCATTCCTTATTATCAAAATGTGGTGCTGCTTGCGCTGCCAATGGCGTCAGTTGGGGTTATTTTAAGTTTATTGTATGTTGCCCCAATTGTGCCTAGGTTGATGGTTAAGTCGGTATTTAGTGTGTTGTTGCTGTGCTTTGCCGTGACCATGCTGGTTAGATGGTGGCGCAAAGCTCACCAAGAGCAAAGTATTGATGACATTCACCCTCATCCACAGCAATTAATGCTGGTGGCCTTTATCGGCGGACTTGCCAGTGGCTTGGTGGGCTCAGGGGCTGATATCGCATTATTTGCGCTGTTATTGCTATGCTATAAAGCCGATGTGAAAAAATCGACCGCGACATCAGTGTTAGTGATGGCATTTACCTCAGTGATCGGCAGTCTTATCAATGTGGTTTATTTGCAGCAGATCACACCAGAAATTTATAGCTACTTACTTGCCGCCATTCCTGTTGTGGTGATTGGCGCACCGCTCGGGGCGTATGTATGTGCGAAAGTAAAAGTGGGTTATGTAGTGATGTTTTTGTTGAGTTTAATTGTGCTTGAGGCGGGTATGACAGGTTATGAGCTAGTTAGCTCATAACCAAACGAATTAACAATAACGAAATTACAATTCGTCATAAACCGTATGAATAGGCTGGCGTTTATGTTGCGTGCGTAGATAAATTGCAATCAGTTTGTCAGCTACTTCAGTCTCTACGTCTTTTCCTTCCAAGAAATCATCAATTTGCTCATAGCTCAAACCTAATGCGTCTTCATCCTTTAAACCTGGCTTATCACATTCAAGATCAGCTGTAGGCGCTTTTTCTACTAAGACAACTGGTGCACCTAGCTTGCTGGCTAATGCACGAACTTGGCGTTTAGATAGACCAAATAAAGGTGCAAGGTCACAGGCACCGTCACCAAACTTAGTGTAGAAACCTGTGATGTTTTCAGCACTGTGATCAGTACCGACTACTAGACCTTGTGTAAGACCAGCAATCTCATATTGGGCAACCATACGTTGACGAGCTTTTACATTACCTTTTACAAAGTCTACATGGCTGTCACTGGGTAAAGCCATATCGCTATCAGACATTGCTAGTAGGGCTTGAGCATGAATTGCATCTGCCGCATCTTTAATATTCACAGTTAGGCGCTTGCTTGGTTTGATAAATTCCAAAGCTAATTGCGCTTCATCTTCATCCGCTTGCACGCCATAAGGTAAACGCATCGCAATAAACTGATACTCAGTGCTGTTTAACTCATTATTAAGCTCGTCAACGGCAAGCTGACATAAGCGGCCACAAGTTGAAGAGTCAACGCCACCACTAATACCTAACACCAGTGACTTACAATGTGCACTGACAAGACGTTGTTTGATGAAGTTTACGCGACGAGTGATTTCAAAGTCGACGTCGATATTAGGCTGAACGCGCATTTCGGCTAAAATGGCTTGGCGCATGATGATACCTCTGTGAGTTCTAGTTTATTGAGTGCAAGCTTTATTATGTTGTGATATTTGCTGAATTTAAAGACCTAGATGTTGTTTTATTTTGGCTAATTCTTGCTTAAGTTGCTGCACTTCTTCTAATAAGCTATTTAGGTCTAACTCGGCCGATGGCTCAGCCATCGCACTAGCCAGCTCCGCTTCTGTGCTCGAGACAAACAGGTGTTGATAACGGCTTTCGCGTTTGCCAGGTTGTCTTGGTAGTTGTTGAACAAGACTTTGCTGTTGAAGATCTTGTAATGCTTGTTCAACTTCACTGACTTGAGCAAAGTTAGCTAGGCGGTTAGTGCGGCTGCGAAGCTCTCCGGGAGTTTGTGGGCCACGTAAAAGTAATACACATATAACAGCGATTTGTTGTTCGCTAAATTGTAAGTCGCCAAATTCGGTATTGCAGAAACGATGGCGGTATTTATCGACTCGACCTGAAACAGCTTCATCTCGAACCACTATTCTTTTAGCAATTAAACCATCAATAACATCTAAGACTTCCGCTTCGCTTAACTCTAATACAGGTTCGCGATTCGATTTTTGATTGCAACCCGTCGTCAACGAGTTTAAAGATAGAGGATATTGATCTGGAGTAGTGACTTCTTTTTCTAGTAACACACCAATAATACGTTGTTCAATTTGATTTAATTCCATCGCCAAGCTCCTTAATTAGGCTACTTCTCAAATGTACGTTAAGGCAAATTAATATACCAGCAAGAATAGATAAAGAATTGATTTAGTTGGGTGTCAGAAAGGAACAAGATTGAAAAGCAGGATGTAACATGAACATAATGCAGTTGCGCTGACACAATAGCGTCACTTATTTATGGCTAAAATAGTAATAAAGCACAAGGAGACACCGCAATGTTAAGTTGGCTAAAGCGTGGATTATCTGGGTTGTTGATCCTTATTCTCATTCTTACCGCAGGCTTATATGGTTTGCTATCGCTCAGCCTACCTGCATTAGACGGTAAAGGCACTTCTGATGCCATTTCTAAGCCCGTTACACTGTCCAGAGATACATTGGGGCAAGTGGTGATCAGCGCAAAAAACCGACAAGATGCCGCCTACGCATTGGGTTTTGCTCATGGCCAAGACCGCTTCTTTCAAATGGACTTATTACGCCGCAACGCCGCGGGAGAGTTAAGTGAGTTATTTGGAAAAGGTGCGCTCGAACTAGATAAGGAAATGCGTTTTCACCAGTTACGTGCTCGCAGCCAAGAAATTCTTAAATTATTACCCGAAGCTGATCAGCAATTACTGGCAACTTACACCCAAGGAGTTAACGAAGGTAGAAGTCAGGCTGGCATAGCAAGCTTCGAATACCTGTTAAGTGGCGCAGAGGCGAAACCTTGGTTAAGCGAAGATAGCTTATTGGTGATTTTTAGCATGTATCTCGATTTACAAGCGGGCACCTATTTTAGAGATGAGGCACTAATTCACTTAGATAAGTTGTATGGTGAGCAAATGCGTGCATTTATTTTGCAGCCAAGTCAGTATCAGGCGGCACTCGACGGCTCAAAATTACCACAAGGTCGCGTCACGATTCCTGAGCCGATTAGACTTGAAGCAATATCGCAAGTAACGCATATCAGAGAGCAAGACCACTACGGCAGTAACAACTGGGCAGTAACAGGTGCGCTAACCAAGAGCGGTAAAGCCATGTTGTCGGACGACATGCATTTAGGTTTGAATGTGCCATCAATTTGGTATCGCGCACAGTTAAACTATCGCCACCAAGGTGAAAAATATCAAGTGACAGGGGTGACGTTACCGGGCACACCAGCGGTCGTCGTCGGCAGTAATGATCACATTGCATGGGGTTTTACTAACGGTTATTTAGATACAGCGGATTGGATAGCTTTAACAGCCCAAGATAAAACATGGCAAGTAAACGAGCGTATTGTATTGCCAAACGGTGAACATGCAGTATATGAGTTGACCATGTCTGATTATGGCCCGGTGAAAGAAATTCAAGGTCAGCAATATGCACTAAGCTGGGTAGCACACCAGTCTTACGCAGTAAACCTAGAATTACTTAGGTTTGAGCGTACAAAATCAGTTGAAGAAGCAGTCGCACTGGCGCCGCATGTGGGCATTCCAGTACAAAACTTAATGGTGGTAGACGACCAAGGCAATGCTGCGTGGAAACCAATGGGTGCCGTGCCTGCGCGCACAAATCCAGCAGACACTGCACAATCCAGTGAGCATTACGCCAAGCTTTGGCAATTCAATGAAGTACAGCGCCCACAAGTGGTGAACCCGCAAAGCGGTAAGCTCTGGACGGGTAATTCTCGTGTGGTCTCGACTGTTGCTCATCAGCGTTTTGGTGATGGCGGTTATGCTTTGGGGGCCCGCTCTGCGCAGATCAGAGATCGATTATTAGAGAAGTCACAATTTAGCGAAGAAGATTTTTATGCCATTCAGCTTGATAATGAAGCGCGTTTCTTAACGCCATGGCATGAGCAATTATCGTCGTTATTACGACAAGACAACGAAACCCAGTTTAAGTATCAAATTGACTTAAGTTGGCTTGATGATTGGCAGCAATGCGCTTGTGCCGAGTCAGTAGGTTACACTTTAGTGCGCTATTATCGCGATAGCCTCATTGATACTGTGTTTGTGTCGGTTGAGCGCAACATGAAAAAGTCAGGCAGCAGCTTGAGCGCGTTGAAAAATTATTTAGAGCCAGCACTCTGGCAATTGATCAATGCCCAGCCAGAATCTTGGCTGCACGGCCATGAAAATTGGCAGGCGCTGCAAATTGCAGCCTATGAGCAAGCCAAACAAAAACTGGCCGCCGAGTTTGGTCCAAATATGGCAGCATGGAGATGGGGTGAAGTGAATGCGTTACAAATTCAACATCCTTTTAGCAAGCAACTGCCTATATTGAGTCATTTCTTAAACATGCCCAAATACGATGGCTTTGGAGATAGCTATATGCCCGCGGTACAACGCCCTGAATTTGGCGCATCACAGCGATTTATTGTGCAACCAGGTGAGTTAGAAAAAGCCATTTTGACCGTGGCTGGTGGACAAAGTGGTCACCCACTATCACCTTTTTATCGCGGCGGTTTTGAAGAGTATGCAGAAGGCGATAATACGCCGTTATTGCCACAAGTTTTAACCCATGAAATAACATTTACACCACAGCCATAAATAGTGAGGGGTTATATTTTTATCTCCTGATTGTGTTATAAATAGGCACAGTACTGGACGAAAAATAAAAAAGGTGAAGCATGGAACACAATAACTTACCTGACATTAGCACAAACTTTTTTAAGAAAAAGGGCTTGTTTGGAAGTATTGCGGCGACAATCGGTTTGCTGATTGTTGCGAATGGTGCGTTTTATACCGTTGACGAAGGGCATGTGGGTATTATCAAGCGATTTGGTGAAGCCACAGAGCAAGTTAACCCTGGTCTGCATACTAAGGTACCCATTGTCGATAGCGTTGAGATGCTAGAGATCCGTACGCGTAAAAATGTCGAGAAATTACGTGCAGCGACTCATGAGCAAATGCCAGTAACTGCTGAGGTGTCGATCAACTGGACGGTGATCCGTGCAGAAGCGTTTGACTTATTTAAAAGTTATGGTGGCTTAACGCAATTTGAGAATCGCATTCTTGACCCTAAACTTCGCTCAGCAACGAAAGATGCTTTGGCACGATATAAGGCCGAAGAACTTATCCAAAATCGCTCTCAGGTAATTGCTCGCATTGAAGAGCTACTACTGGAAGAAATGAAAGACTATCCGGTGAAGTTAGATTCTGCACAAATCGAAAACTTAGAGCTTCCGCAAAAGTACATTCAGTCTATCGAGACTAAACAAACTGAAAAGAACCTTGCGGCTGCAGAAAAGCATCGTTTAGAGCGCCAAAAATTAGAAGCGCAGCGTGAAGTTAATACGGCACTGGCACAGCGTGACGCGGCCAAAGCAAAGGCGGATGGTCAAGCATACGCAATTAAAGTAGAAGCCCAAGCCGAAGCTGAAGCCATTAAATTAAAAGGTTTAGCAGAAGCAGAGGCGATACTGAAAAAAGCGGAAGCGATTAAGAATAACGCAACCCTAGTTGACTATATGCGTGCTCAGCAATGGAATGGGCAGATGCCAACAACTATGATGGGTGAAGGGCAAAGCGTACTTTGGAATATGAATAAAAAGAACTAACTTTTGTTTGTAAATAACAAAAAGGCTCATCATCGATGAGCCTTTTTACGTTTATGAATAGTAATTTTGCTAAGTCATCATCACTAAAATGGCCGCAACAGCGATTAAGCCTAGCCCTAGACCATCGCGTTTTTTTACCGGTTCTTTTAACCAGAAAATCGACAGCAAGATGGTAAAGAACACTTCAACTTGCCCCAAAGTTTTCACATAAGCAACATGCTGCAAGCTCATGGCACTAAACCAACCAATTGATCCAATGCAACTGGTAAAACTGATCGCACAAATGAGTGGTTTATGGCTCAGTAGAGTGCGCCAAGTGTGAGACTCTTTGATGCTGATATACGCTGACAACATCACGGTTTGGGTGAGTAATACAAATAGCAAAACCCAAGCTGCACTATGAGGAAAAGGCAATCCTGATGAGATACTCGCCTCTCGTACCCAGAGAGAAGTAAGGGCAAATGCAGTGCCCGAGGCTAAGCCAATGAGCGCCGTTTTTAGATTGAAGTTTTTTAAGGTAAAACCGCTTAGAAGTAGCATTGCCAGTCCACCGATGGCAACCCCTAACCAACCTAATAACGATAAAGTTGACCCAAAAAACAACATGCCTAAAATGGCGGCGACTAAGGCTTCACTTTTGGCAAGTCCTGCGCCGACGGCATAGTTATTTTGCTTAAAGAGCACCACCATGAGTGCTGTGGCGGCAATTTGCATAATACTGGCTGCAAAAACATAAAATAAAAAGCTGCCACTGGGAGAAAGGGCCTCAGCAGGTTGCCATTGATACAATGCAACAAGATAGAGAGCCGAAAGTGGGCTGGCGAGTAAAAAACGGGCGAGGGTGACACCAGCGACACTCGCATGGTTACTTAACTTGCTTTGCAAGGCGTTACGCCATGCTTGCGAGAAGGCGGCTAATAGCGTGAAAGCGATCCAGGTCATAGGATACCAATTGTTATTGTTTAGTGATCGGTCTAGTGAGCACAACAACTCACTCATTATTGATGATTAAAACTTCATATACTCAACAACACTATATCGAAATACGCTGCTTGTCTTGCAACTATATGAGGAGTATGAATATTTATCATACTCATTTATCTTTAATCGCAAGTTTTAGGCATTTGTTTTCATTATTAAACGTATCACCTGTAAATATAAAACTTAAAAAGGGCAGAATTAAAGAAGGTTTTTTGAAGTTAGATTGATACCCACCTAAGCTGCGACAATCTGTCGCAGTGTGTTTTTTATTATTGCGGGTATACTTAGCTGTCAGATGCTACAAATATATCGCCACCTGCTTTTTTAGGTGGCTTTTTTTTATCTACAGTTTTGTGTTAGCGTGCTGTTTTAAGTTAGAAATACCTTTAACTTTGAATATTGTCAGTTTGGAGGAAATAAAATGATCACGCTACTCGTTTGTGCTCTTATCGCCATGTTACTGCCTTATTTGGCAAAAGCCCCTGTTGCCATCGCGATGAACCGACTAGGTGGTTATGATAATCGACACCCGAGAGCACAACAAACGCAGCTTACAGGCTTTGGTGCTCGCGCTTTGGCAGCCCATCAAAATAGCTTTGAAGCATTAACTGTATTTGCCGTCGCATTAGCAGTAGTGTTGGGCACGAATACCATAAACGAGACCACACAAACTTTGGCTGTCACCCATATTATTGCCCGTATTGCATATTGCGTATGTTATTACCTTGATTGGCACATTGCCCGTTCATCGGTGTGGTTGGTGGGGTTAGTCAGCGCCTTGGCGATGGTTGTGGTTTGCTTTTAAAAAACACTAGAGCAACTCATCTAGGGTAATGGCTTGGTAGTTGTTTTCGCTTACCTCATTTGGGTTTAACACATAGTTGGCAATGCGAACTCGGTATAAATCTATCACCTTGTAACCACAATATTTGGCCATTTTTCTGATCTGTCGATTTAGCCCTTGCTTTAGGACGATCTTAAAGTGCCTGTCATCCACCAGAGAAACCTCACAGGGTAGAGTAACTTGGCCATCAACAGGCACGCCTTCTGCCATTTTTTCACAGAAATCGGCATTAAGGTGCTTATTGACTTCGACTAGGTATTCTTTCTCTTGATGATGGTCTGGATGGATTAATTGGTGGCATAATTCGCCGTCGTTTGTCAGTAATAACAAACCGCGAGAGTCTTTATCTAAGCGGCCAATTGGATAAACACGTTCACCTTGCGGTAAGTGATGAATAAGGCTACTTGGGTCTTCAGGTTTTAACTTACAGTCTATCCCAACAGGTTTATGGTAAGCGTAGAGTACCTTGTTTGCTGGGCCTTCAACTTTCATGCCCTGCACCATGATCTCATCAGATTCGTCAACATGGTCGATGTGATTTGCAGGTCGGCTATTCACAGTCACCTCGCCCAAATCAATTAAGCGAGAAGCCTGACGACGAGAGCAAACCCCCGCATGACCAATATATTTTGCAAGGCGTGTTTTAGGCATTAGTTACCCATAAAGTGACAAAAAAGGTTTTTGTAAATAAACTGGCTGTGAGCAAAGAGGAAGGTTATGAAAAAAGCAATTTTTACCCTCGCCATTGGCGACAACCCTATGTATCAAGCCGCTATTTTAAGTTTTCAGCACTATGCCGACAAGGTTGGGGCCGATCTTATTATCTCTGATAGCTTGCATTATCCAATACATATTGAAAATCCTAAGTACAGTGCGAGTCCTGCATGGGCTGAAAAGCTGCGTATAGGTGCGTTATTAAAGGAGTACGATCGAGTTTTATATGTTGATGCCGATATTCTAATTACGCCAAATGCTCGAAATATTTTCACAGAATATGACGACCCTGATTGTATTTATATGTTAAATGAAGGTGCTCACTGTGATCGTTCATTAGAAAAAGGCTTAATTGAGCAACAGTTAGGCGAAGTTGACTGGCCAAAAGTCAATGGTCAGCCAGATTATTACAATGTTGGCGTGATGCTATTGTCTCAGCCTCATCAGCTATTTTCATATTGTGACTTACCCCTTTTACAATCTGTGTGTAATCACATTCGATTTTACGAACAAACCGTGTTCAACTACCAGATTTTTAAGCATCAGTTAAAACACACATCAATCTGTGCTTCTTTTAATCGTATGGATATGTTTGGAGAAGAAGGTTATTTAGACGCTGACTTTATTCATTATGCGGGCAAAGGATATGCAAAGAATAATCGCCGACGTGACATACAATTTCTAAAAGACTTTGCACAGTTATACACAGGAATTATAAGTGAGGAAGACATTAAGCGGCTAAAAGCGCAAGCATGGCAGCAGTACTTAAATAAGATTTATAAGAAGTATCCACTACCAAACTTTTTGTTAAAAGTGCTGTGCGAGCGTAACGTACCGCCCTAGTCAACGTGACTTTGCATTCTTGTATTAAGTTAACAGAGCAGCACCTAAAAGTAGCTTTTAGGTGCTATGTTTGACAATAATCTCAGCAATCGCTTTCGCAAAGCCACGCTCATAATGAATACCCATCGCTTTTAAACGCTTGTTTTCAAGGGCACAATTATACGGGCGTGGTGTACCATCGTTTGGTTGACCTAAAGGCTCAAGTAGACTGCGGTCATAGCCAAGTGCATCAGCCATTAAGCATGCCATTTGGTACTTGGTCATTTTCTGAGTACCAGAAATATGAAAAATACCACCTAGTTTGTCAGCTTGCTGAATTAAGTCGCGAATACTCATGGCGATATCGGCCACATGAGTTGGGTAGCGGATCGCCCAGTTGTCGTGACTTGAAGGCGCAGTTGCACTGAGTTGTTGTGCAAGTGTGGTGACTGCTGACTCGCCTAAATGCGTGACATCACCATATAAAACCGGCACGCGGATCACGCTATGAGTTTTTTTAACCGCTAGCACAGCTTGCTCTGCTAGCTGCTTGCTTTGTCCATACAGGTTTAGAGGGTTCGGTGCAGCATTTTCTAAATATGGGGCATCTTGGCCGTCGAACACATAGTCAGTACTGATTAGAATCAATTTTGCACCGATGGCTTCACATTGTTCGGCTAAAAATTTTGAAGCGGCGACATTCAGGGCAATGGCTTGCTCAGGTTTGTTACTGCAAATATCTGGGTTGCGCTCAGCGGCAGCATGGATCACGATTTGTGGTTTATGCTCCATTAAGCTGTTTGCAACCGCATCTTGGTCGTGTAAATCTAATTTGATGATGTTGCCTTCAGCACGGCTAAAGCCTGTGCTAACTAGATCAAAATGTGGGCTTAACTCTGCAAACAAGGCGCGGCCAAGCAATCCTGTCGCACCTGTGATCATAACCTTATTAACATGTGTCACTGTTTGTTCCATAAATAATCCCTGTGTGCTTTTATTCTTTATTGCGTTAAAAGTGCTAGCTGCATAATGTCAGTTATTTCAATATCAGCAAGCCCCTTATGGTCGTATATACAATCTTGATTATCGAGCCAAACACTATAACAGCCCGCATTTTTTGCACCTAATACATCGGTATCAAGGCTATCGCCGATATGCAGGATGTCGCTTGGATTAACTTCTAACAGCGCGCAGGCTTTATCAAATAAGGCGCGGCTCGGTTTGGCTTCACCATGAGGACCTGCTTGTAGCACTAAATCAAACTCACCTTTTAGGTTAAATTTTTCGACTTCAACGTTACCGTTAGTAATGGCGATGAGAGTATATTTCTCACGAAGTTGTGCCAATAAATTAAGCACTTCAACACTAACCACAATGTTGCTGCGTGCATCGGCGAATATTTTATAAGCCGCGTTTGCATATTCTTGGGCTTGCCTATCTGTAAACCCTAATTGTGCAAAGCCATACTCTAATGCGACCTGACGCCATTTAGTCACATCACTCTTTAGTGCTGGTTGTGTTTCACCAATATGATTACGACACTCGCGCCAATAATCGGGGCCTTTAGCATGCCATTGCTCAATAGAAGCAAGGTAATCAAACTGTGCTTGAAGTGCCGATTTGATGATCGGGTGGTTGTCATAAAGGGTGTCGTCTAGGTCAAAGCTTAAAACTTTAATCGGCGTGATAGCTCGGTTGAATCGCATTAAATGGCTCCTTTAAGATTAACCCTATTATACGTAAATGATCCACTATTTGGATTTTTTCGCCCTCGGATGCGCTTTGTCGTAAACCTTAGCGAGATGTTGAAAATCGACATGGGTATAGACTTGAGTTGCTGACAAACTGCTGTGCCCAAGCATTTCTTGTACGGCGCGCAGATCACCACTTGATTCGAGCATATGACTGGCAAATGAATGACGGAGTTTGTGTGGGTGCACAGGGGTACTTATGCCTTGTTTCAGACCCCAATCTTTCATGCGTTCATGCACATGACGGGTTGAGATACGACGCTTTTGTTTGCTAACAAATAAGGCTGGATCACCTTCAATGGCAAATTGTGGGCGTAGCTTTAACCATGCCTCTAATGCTGCAAGGGCTTTACTCCCTACTGGGACCACACGCTCTTTGCTGCCTTTACCCAGCACACGGATTTCCCCTTCACGAATATCATTTAAGTTAGCATTTACTAGCTCGCTGACACGCAATCCGCTTGAATACATTAACTCCATCATGGCCTTGTCGCGTACTGCAAGGGCATCGTCTTCAGGCAATTCTAGTAACTGCGCAATTTGGTCAACATCGAGATTTTTTGGCAATGGTTTTTGAAACTTTGGGCCCTTAATACCTTCGCCTGGGTTGATTAAAGTCTGGTGGTGCTGGTGTTTAGCTTTTAAAAATTTATAGAGACTACGAATACAACTGAGCTTCAAATTAATACTTCGAGGGTTGTACTGTTTGCTGCGTAGTTGCATGCTAAAGCGACGGATATGCTCGGGTGATACACCTAGCCAATCATGGCAGTCTTGCTGAAAGACCAAAGCGGCTTGAATAAGTTGGCGTTTATACTGTCCTAAAGTGTGTTCTGAGTATTGCTTTTCATGACGTAAATAAGCCATAAATGCATCGATTGGCTGAGAAAATTCCTCTTTAAGCTCACTTTGAGAGGCATTGAACTGATTATTCACAACAGGCTATCCAAGCGCTGCAATTCTCAGCTTCAAGCCCGCTAAAAACTCTTGCATTAACAAGTCGTCGTTATTAGGGCAAAAATGCGCAGGGTTGTCACTGGCAAAAGCCAGTACCGCATCACTGTCGTCAAGTTGATACAGTGCCACAGAGCCTGTGCTTGGGGCTTTTTCCCAGACGCTATCTAACTGTTTTGGTGTACGGCCTAAGTATTGGGCTTTATCTTCAAGTGTGGTGTTTAGCGCTTGGGTTACTTGCTCGGGCTGAAAGAGCAGCTCTGTCGCCGAAATATTAGGTGTATTAGCAAACGCGGTTTGGATAACTTTAGAGATTTCATTCAATGAGCTAGCTTGCCAAATTTGGCGCTGGCAATCGCTCAGAGTTTTGAATATCTGTTCATTGCTGTGTGCAATTTTAGCCATCCCAGAGAGCTGATGTTTTAAAGCTTGGTTTTGCTCTCTTAATAAACGCAGCTGTTGTAGGGCTAAATTAGGTAAGCCTTGGCTTTTGCTGAACAATTCTAATTCGAGTAACACATAAGGGTGATGTTGAAAGAAGTCGGGATTGCGTTTTAAGTAGTCGCAGACTTGTTGTTCTTGATCTGTTTGCTTCATGTTAATTACTCCGACTTTTTTTTTCGAGCGCTTAAAAGCTTATTATTTACAGAGAAATTTGCCCATCGAATACATGCTCAGCTGGGCCTGTCATACGCACAGGGTTACCTTCGCCTTGCCAGCGTATTTGCAATGAACCGCCAGGTAAATCTACGCGCACTGTGCTGGCCAATTTCTTTTGCATAATACCCACAGCTACGGCAGCACAGGCTCCGCTACCACAGGCGAGAGTTTCAGCAGCGCCGCGCTCCCAGACTCTCAGTTTAATGTGTTCAGGGTTAATGATCTGCATGAAGCCTACATTGGCTCTTTCAGGAAAGCGTTCGTGGTTTTCAAGTAATGGCCCTAAAGTCTCGACTTCAGCAGTATTCACGTCGTCTACTTCTAATACACAATGGGGGTTGCCCATAGACACAACGCCGCAAAAAACAGTGCTTTCCCCCGCACGAAGAATGTAGGTGAGCTCTGGCTTTTTCGCTTTAAATGGCACACTGCTTGGCGCAAAGTGCGGGTTGCCCATGTTTACGGTGACTTGGCCATCTTTTTCAGTATACAGGGTAATGTTGCCACCCTTAGTAGAGACAGCGACCTTATGTTTGTTAGTGAGGCCTTTCATACGCACAAAGCGTGCAAAACATCGGGCGCCATTACCACATTGTTCAACTTCGGTGCCATCAGAATTAAAAATACGATAATGGAAATCGAGATCGGGTGAATAAGGCGCTTCAACCATGAGTAGTTGGTCAAAACCTACACCGAAATTGCGGTCAGCAAGTTTCTTGATTTGGTCGCGTGATAAAAATACATTTTGAGTGACGTTATCAACGACCATAAAGTCGTTACCCAAACCATGCATTTTAGAAAAATTTACAAACATAATGTCTTAATGTAACTCCAAGCTGCTACTACTTTGCCATGGCAATTATCAAAAGCCCAGTGATATCCACTGAGCTTGGTGCGGGAATGCGCTTCTTTATGGCAGTAATTGCTCGCCTTGCCAAAGCGAAGTGAGCGTCTCGCGTTGACGAACTAAATGACTCTCGTCGCCATCAACCATGATTTCAGCCGCACGAGGGCGCGAGTTATAGTTTGAGCTCATGGTAAAGCCATAGGCACCTGCACTGCGCTGTGCAAGTAAATCACCGGCATGAATGGCAAGGGGTCTATCTTTACCTAAGAAGTCACCAGTTTCACACACCGGGCCCACTACATCATAGTTTTGTATTGGTGTGCCATCAGCACGCGGCACAACAGCAATAATATTTTGCCACGCTTGATATAAAGATGGACGTAGCATGTCGTTCATACCCGCATCAACAATCGCGAAGTGTTTGTCTTTTGTTGGCTTAATATACTCGACTTTAGTCACTAGAATACCGGCATTCGCAGCAATCGCGCGACCCGGCTCAAAGACTAATTCTAGATGTGGGTAGTTTACTAATTTAGCTTTCACCTCTGCAGCATAAGCACTCGGGTGAGGCGGTTTTTCACTGTCATAAGGTACACCTAGTCCACCACCAATGTCTAAATGTTCAAGTTCGATGCCTGCGGTTTTTAATTTATCTACTAAGGCCAAAACTTTGTCTAGTGCGGCTAAGAATGGCGCCACTTCAGTAAGTTGCGAGCCAATATGAAAATCAACACCGACCACTTCAATGCCTGGTAGCGCATAGGCTTCTTGATAAATATCGAATGCCTGATTGATGTCGATACCAAACTTATTTTCTTTTAAACCAGTAGAAATGTAAGGGTGGGTTTTAGCATCAATATCTGGATTAACACGAATAGACACGCGTGCTGTTTTATTCAGCTCGCTAGCAACATGACTGATACGCTCAAGCTCGGCTTCGGATTCAACGTTAAAACATTTGATGTTTTGCACTAAAGCAAAAGCAATTTCTTGTGCAGTTTTTGCAACACCAGAGAAAACCACTTTGCTGGCATCACCGCCGGCTTGAAGCACTCGCGCAAGCTCGCCTTGCGAGACAATATCAAAGCCTGCGCCTTGTTTGGCCAAGACATTCAACACAGCCAGATTCGAGTTTGCTTTGACTGCATAGCAGACTAAATGTGGATGACCGTCAGCGGCATCGGTAAATGCATGATAGTGACGCTCTAAAGTTTTGCGAGAATACACATAACAGGGTGTGCCATATTGCTCGGCAATATCTGCTACCGAAACCCCTTCTGCAAACAGCTGATTATTTTTGTATTCGAAAAAATCCATCTTATTTTTCCTCTTGCTGTTGTTTCTGTTGGTCTTGCTTTGGTTGTTTACTCGCAGGTGTTTGGTTATCTTGTTGCTGTTGCTCTGGTAAATAGAGCATGCCACTTTGGCCACAACCAGTCACGAATAAGCTGGTAAAGATGACCAAAAATAATAAGCTTGTGAATGAGGGGTTCGCTTTCATTAGATTAATGATGTCAGTGCCTTTATAATCGCAGAGTAACAGAATTCATAGAAAATGCAGCTATTGGGGCTGTGAAATTTCGTCATAACTTATACAACCGTGCTTATTGAAGGATGCCGTGATGACCGATCATGAATACCACGAACTTGCCGACGCGTTAATGTTAACCATTGAAGAGCAAATTGATGACTGTGATGTTGATTTAGACTATGAGTCTCAATCTGGCATTTTAGAGATTATTTTCCCAGATAAAAGTAAGATCATCATCAATAAACAAGCACCACTTCATCAAGTTTGGGTTGCAACTAAGTTTAATGGTCACCACTTTGAGCTACAAGGCGAACAGTGGATCGATAATCGCTCAGGTGCAGAATTCTGGCAATTTATGAGCGAAGCGGCGACTAAGCAAGCTGGCGCATCTATAGAGTGGCAGCACGACTAATGCTTGAATTTGTAGAATACCCAGCACAAAGCACGCATAAAGCGTCGATCATTTGGTTACATGGTTTAGGTGATTCAGGTAATGGCTTTTTACCTATAGCACCAGAACTTGGTTTACCCGAAGAGCTTGGTGTACGGTTTGTTTTTCCTCACGCGCCAGAGCAACCGGTCACCATAAATGGTGGTATGGTGATGCGCGCTTGGTATGACATCAAGTCTTTTGATCTAGATAAAAGAGCCGATGAAACGGGTGTGAGAGACTCTTCTGCTCAAGTTGAAGCTTTAATTCAAGCTGAGTTAGACAAAGGTATACCTGCCGATAAAATCATCTTGGCTGGTTTCTCTCAAGGTGGGGTGATAGCCTTGCATTTAGCACCCCGTCTTAAGCAAAAGCTAGCCGGTGTGATGGCGTTATCGACTTATATGTGTGCGCCGCAAAAGCTGGCAGACGAGGCTGTGCAAGCCGAGTTAGATATTTTCATGGCGCATGGCTCGCAAGATCCAGTCGTGCCTATGATGGCAGGTCGCCAAGCGTTTGATACGCTCACCACACAAGGCTATTCTGTATCGTGGCAAGATTACCCAATGGCACATCAGGTATGTGCTGAAGAACTAACCGCAATTCGCACTTGGCTGCTTGAAAAACTGGCTTAATTAAACGGAGCAAAACATGTCACAGAAGATTGTCATAAAAACCAGTGTGAGTAAGGCACCTGCTCAACCGCAAACTGTGCATTATCAGTGGCATTGGCGACGCATTTTTATGGCAGCTAGCATGTTAATGCTGACCGCTTTGGCTATCGTGTATGGCTTGATGAATTCAGTAAATGCTGATGAAGTGCAAAATATTGAAATGGTTGAGATAAACAAGGTCGTTATTTCAAAACCAGAACTTGTTACAGATACTGCACAGCACGAATTAGGCCATGGCGGTGCTACTATCTCTGAGCCAGTAACCGAAGTGGTGGCCTCAGAAACAATGGCACCTATGCAAACTGTTGCAACGGGTCCTGAGTTACAAGAGTCTGTGCTAAACGCGACTCTTATTAATAATCAAGCTGATGTGGAAACAGCAAATGCAACTGCAACAGAGCAAACAGACACTGTGGAAATGCTTGATAGCGAGTTTGAGCTTGCGCGATCCACTGATGGAACACTCGTTGATGAAGAAGTAATTGAGACAGTTGCAACCTCTCCTGATGTTGAGCAAGATACACAAACATCGTCAACGCAGTTTTCAGACAACGCGAAAGTGACTTCAGTGGCGCTAGGTGCACAAATTGATGTGCAATTTATCAGTCGTGCTGTACTGACTACAGGCATTAGTGAACGTGAGCCGGTTGATGTGCTAAAAGACTCAATTGAGCAAATCGAGTTCCAAGAAAAACTATTTTTCTTCACAGAGGTGCGTAAGCTCAAAGGTCAAACTATTAGCCATTTATGGTTTCATCAAGATCAGTTAATGGCTGAAATCCCATTGACGATCAGCGCAGACCGCTACCGTACTTATTCAAGCAAAAACATCATGCCAAGCCAGACAGGTCAATGGCGTGTTGAAGCCGTAACAGCGCAAGGCGAGTTACTGGCACAAAAAACTTTTCGAATTATTCCATCGGCGCTTTAATCGCGTCTAACAGGCAAAAGCATGACAGAACAAGCAAATATTTTACGTATCGCAACCCGCAAAAGCGCACTGGCACTGTGGCAGGCAGAATTTGTGAAAGCCGAACTAGAGCGTTTTCACTCAGACCTTACCGTTGAGCTTGTGCCAATGTCGACGCAGGGTGACATTATTCTGGATACGCCACTGGCAAAAATCGGTGGTAAAGGGTTATTCGTAAAAGAGCTTGAGCAAGCCATGTTAGATGGCCGTGCCGATATCGCGGTGCATTCAATGAAAGATGTGCCTGTTGAATTTCCTGAAGGGTTAGAACTTAACACCATTTGTGAGCGTGAAGATCCGCGCGATGCGTTTGTATCAAACAAATACAAAAGTTTAGATGAACTGCCGCAAGGCGCAGTCGTGGGTACTTCGAGTCTACGTCGTCAATGTCAAGTACGTGCATTACGCCCAGATTTAGATATTCGAGACTTACGCGGTAACGTAAATACCCGTTTAGCTAAGCTAGATAACGGCGATTATGATGCGATTATTTTGGCTGCTGCTGGTCTACTTCGTTTAGAAATGCCTGAGCGCATTGCTGAGTTCATTGAGCCAGAAACATCGTTACCAGCCAATGGTCAGGGTGCAGTAGGCATCGAATGTCGCAGTGATGATGAGCGAGTAAAATCATTCCTTGAACCGTTAGAGCACACTGAAACACGTATTCGCGTGCTTGCAGAGCGTGCCATGAATCGTCGTTTAGAAGGCGGTTGTCAGGTACCAATCGGTGCTTATGCAATAGTAAATGATGAACAAGTACATATTCGTGGCCTTGTTGGTGCAGTTGATGGCTCTGAAATTTTACGCGATGAAGTATCAGGTTCAGTCGAGCATGCCGAGCAGTTAGGCGTTCAGCTTGCCGAGCAGCTATTAGCGCAAGGGGCTGACCAAATTTTAGCTGAAGTATATAGAGACGCGTAATAAGGTTGAATTTAGTATGACTAAGATTGCAATCACTCGGCCAAGCGGTAAAGGTGAGCAGCTTAAGGCACAACTCGAGCAGCATCAGATTGCATATCTTCATACCCCAGTGTTATCGCTTACTTCGATAACACTGGACGCTCAGCAGCTTGCGCCACTCGATAATGCCGATATCATTATTTTCATTTCACAAGATGCCGTGCAATCTCTTGCTGAGCAATATCCTACTTTACCAGTCCATGCCAAACTATTTGCAGTGGGTGAGCAAACTGCACAAGCCATAGAAACATACTTTTCTCGCAAAGCTGACTTTCCAGAGCAACAAGATTCCGAAGGCTTATTATCCTTAACAGCATTACAAGATTTAGATGCAAAACAATGCGTACTCGTCAAAGGAAAAGGCGGTCGCACTTTGATAGCAACAACCTGTAAATCACGCGGCGCCATTCTAAATCAATGTGTTGTATATGAACGTGCAGCGTTAGAAGAAACCGCGGATAGCTGGTTAGACCACTGGCGTGAGCAACAGATAACCGCTATAGTGCTGAGCAGTAATGCTGCGATTGATGCTGTTTTTAACACACAATCAGAACAACATTTAGGCTGGTTAAAGCAACGAGATTTTTATCTGGTCAGTCAACGTAGCTGTGATTATTTACAACAAGAGTACCAAATTGCTGAGGCGCAGGTATACCTTGCTGACGGTGCCAGTGATGATGCCGTGTTCAGTTGCATTAAGTCGTCTCAAAAACAGCAGGTAAGCACCATGAGTAAAGAACAAAAACAACCAATCGCTGCGAGTGAAAAACCGAGCGTGCCAGAGACTAAACCGATGAAGCAAAAGATCAGTAAAGTGGGCGTATTTGCCTTGTTGATAGCAACGGCAACGGGTGTCATGACAACCGGTTTAATTGTCCATGGGCAGCAGATCAGCGACAAAACTTACGCGGCACTAGATGCCTTAAAAACTGAAAATAGCGCCTTAAAAAATGAACTCAAGCAGTCTCAACAGAATTTAGCTGCTCTGCAAAGTGAGCAATCAAGTTTGTCACAAGCGGTGAACCAATCTTTATCATCGCAAGCAGTGCAGCTTCAAGAGAGCTTTGCAGCACAGTTAGACAGTAAATTACGCCAAGCGGAACAACAGCTCAGTGGCGCAGCAATTAATGAAGCAGTTTACTTACATCGCTTAGCGGTTTTTAAAGTGGCCGCAGAGCAAGACTACCAAGGCGGTGCTGCAGTATTAAAGCGTGTGCACGATGTGTTGTTAGCACAGAGTAACAATACGGAAGTCTTAAAAGCATTGGCAGATGACATAGCTTTACTCAACGCTCAACCACAACCCGCGGTGGAAAGCATTTATTTAGAATTACATGGCTTATTGAATCAGGTTGATACACTGCCAATAAAAAGTATTGAAAGACAAATTTCTGAAATGAAAACGACAGATGTGAATGAAGCTCTTTCTTCAGACATCAGTGATTGGAAAAGTAATGTAGCGCGTTCTTTTGATAAATTGGTTGATGAGCTATTCACAATCAAGCGTAGTGAAAATATTGATATCGATGTACTTTTAAACACTCAGGAAACACAACTAATTACAGCTCAGTTAAGAGGTTATTTTTCTCAGGCTCAAACTGCGTTAATGGATAAACAGGCAAGTGTCTTTTTTACTGCTTTAACGCAAGCCCAAATGCATTTAGATAAATATTTTAATGCCGAGTCATCAGCAGTAAAAGCAGCTAAAGCGAAGCTTGTTGAACTAGAGCAACAGCCTCTGGTCTTTAGCAAAAAGGTGGAGTTATCTTCTGAGCAAGCACTGAAGGAGTGGTTGAATGATTAGGTGGATCCTCGCTTTCATTATTGTTGCTATCTCTCTGGCTGCCAGCCATGCTCTGATTGATGAAAAGGGCTATGTACTGATCGCTTTAGGAAATACAACTATTGAAGGTACAATCATTTCGTTCCTTGTCTGGGCTAGTATCTGTTTCACTGTACTTTACCTAATGTTTATTACGCTGCGTGCACTACTACGTATGTACGGTAAAACTACGGGGTTTTGGCGAGGTAAAAAAGCACTTCAAGCACAGCAAGTGTGGCTGCAGGGTTTATGGGCAAGCATCAATGATGATGCGGCTGTAGTGCAAAGTACGTTTAATAAAGGGCAAGCACCAGAGGAGTGGCAAGACGCGCAGCAAGCCTTATTGGCAAAAGCTGCTTTACAGCAAGGTGATAAAGCACAAGCACTCGCACATTTACAAAGTATCAGTGATGCTGCGCAGAGCAGGGTGCCTAAACTGTGGCTAGATGCCAATCAGAATGAGCAGGCCTTGGCTTTGTTGGATGCCCCAATGGCAGAGAAAAAACCAACTCAGGCTGCGGTGAGTAGTTATTTGGCCGGGCTACTACAGGCCGAAAAATATGCCGAATTAGCGGCGGCGATAAATCAGCATTACAAGCGTTTAGATTGGTCGCAAGCACAGTGGCAAGCATTTATGGCACGTTGGTTTAATGCGAACGTGGAGCTGGCGATTGGCCAATTTGAGCAACTACCAAAAGCGCTAAAAGTGCAAAGTGAAGCACTTTATATGCAATCGCAAGCCAGAGCCGGTCAATGGCAAAACTTACTGCCGACATTACAAAAATGGTTAAAGAAAGGCCAGTATCAAGCATTTGCTGATGTGGTCGTGTATGCCAAGAACCCTGATATTAAATTGCGTTCATCACTGCAAGATGCGTTGAAGAAACACCCAGAGCAACCACAATTGTTGTTTGCCATGGGTTGTCTAGCTAACGCGGCGGGTGAGTATGAGTTGGCGGCGAAAGTATTCGACAATTGTCAGCTAACAGAACTCGATAAAGCCCAATTAAAACCAGTTTTAAACAGTTATGAGCAAACCCAACAGTTCCAAAAGGCTTACTTATTATTGGTTGCAAAATAACGGTAACTATTTAACTCGAGCTTTGGTTAAGAGATTTACTATCCAGAACTCAGTTTATTTAGAAACTTAGACACAAATTGAGCCCCAGCTATAGTTATGTAGCTGGGGTTTTTTATTGAAAGAGGTCTAATGAGCTCGCTCTGGAGGACACCTGTCCTTGATCATAATCGCTGCATGCGTATGATCTGAAAAATTTTATCCGCAAAACAGAAGAGTAAATTATGTTTAGTAACCAATATCCGCTATTAGACTTACACCGCCACTTAGATGGTAATGTGCGTGCTAACACTATTTTGGAGTTAGGTAGGCAATTTAATTTACCGCTTCCGGCCAATGACCTAGAAGGCTTATTACCACATGTTCAAGTGCAGAGCACTGAGCCAAATCTTGTGGCGTTTTTACAAAAGCTAGACTGGGGTGTGAAGGTATTGGGTGACTATGATGCGTGTCGTCGTATTGCGATAGAAAACGTAGAAGATGCCATTGCACAAAACATCGATTACACCGAATTAAGATTCAGCCCATACTACATGGCACAAAGTCATAACTTACACCCGCAAGGTGTCGTAGAAGCCGTAGTTGATGGCATTAAGTCGGCAACCGCTAACCGTGATATTAAGGTTAACCTGATAGGTATTATGTCGCGCACTTTCGGTGTAGAAAAGTGTCAGCATGAGCTAGATGCAATCTTAGCATTCAAAAACCATATGGCAGCCGTTGACTTGGCGGGTGATGAGCTTGGCTTCCCAGGTGAATTATTTGTTGATCACTTTAAGCAAGTGCGCGACGCGTATTTAGGCGTAACCATTCATGCAGGTGAAGCTGAAGGCGCATCAAGTGTGTGGCAGGCGATTCAAGAGCTAGGCGCAACGCGTATTGGTCATGGTGTGAAATCAATTGAAGATCCAAAACTGATGGATTACTTACGTGATAACCGTATTGGTATTGAATCTTGCTTAACCAGTAACATTCAAACAAGTACCGTGGCTGATTTAACCAAACACCCTCTTAAACAGTTTTTAGATCACGGCATTGCGGCATGTATTAATACCGATGACCCAGCAGTACAAGGTATTGAACTACAACATGAGTTTATTGAAGCCGCAAAAGTAGCGGGTTTAACCGCTGGTGATGTGAAAAAAGCCCAAGAAAATGCGCTTGAAATCGCATTCTTAAGCGACTCAGATAAGCAAGCCTTACTGGCGAAAAAAGCGGGTTAACTTTTAATTATACTCATAAAAGTAAACGACGGTAACACTCAAATGGTTACCGTCAATTCTAGTTTAATCTGAAATTAGATTAACTTATGAAGCTTTTGCACAGCTTAGATATGCTTGTTTAAGCGCATTAATAACACGCGATCGAGTCACTAATCCAATCACTGTGTTGTCCTCCACGACAGGATAAATTTTAGGTTTATCCCCTTGCATTTGTGTGGCTAAGTCGACCACTAACATGTTGCTTTTTACTGCTAACACGTCTTTGCTCATCAAATCTTGCGCGATGATTTTACCGTCACAAAAATAGCTGTTTTGTAACAATGGATTCAGTAGTTGTTGTTCAGAGATAAAACCAATCAACTGCTTTTGTGCATCGACTACGGGCGCGCCGAATAGCCCATGGCTTTGCAGTTGTTCAATAATGTCCGTTAATTCTGTGTGTGCGTAAATAGTCGGAAATTGGCTAGTCATAATGTCTTTAATTGCTTGCATAATACGGTTCTCCTGTTGGTTGAGATTAGTATCAGCAATAAGAGTCGATAGGTAAAATGGGTTGTTTAGATTGATTTGATTGTTTTTATTGAATGAGATTGGTGAAATTGCTTTGGTTGAATTCTATTCAGTGTGCAATATGCGTGCTTAGGTGTATGTTTTGTTTACCCATAACGAGTATTAACATGATAAGGAATATAAACATAAAACTAACACTCAATAAGAAAGCCGTAAAAAGCTTAAGTAAAGACAAGCAAGCATTGCCAAATGAGCTAACACCACAAGTAGGTGGTGCATCGCCTCAACCAACAGCTAGCCCAATAGTTTGTGTAAGCCATCCAGTGTGTTGGACAGTAAATTATTGTATTTAGTACCTGTTCCAAAGCTCTTGATCTTCTTCAAGAGCTTTATATTAAATTACTTAAAAAGAAACCTGCTTTGATATTTTATTTACTTGAAGGTGAAAGAAAAATTGAAAACTGTCTGTAATTGTTGATTTTTATATATCTATAGAAGGTAAGCTTTTCTAGTCTTTACTGAGGCTGGTATCTGTAATGAAAGCTTCAATTAAAGTCAGCAAGAGTTAACTGACTTTAAGAAAAATGCGAAATTAGCACATATTTGATGTTGCGCAACCAGCTCCAACGCTAGGAGTACAAAGATTTGTACATAAGTTAGTCATTGGTTGGGTGGTACAATTGGCATAATAGCTGTAAGGCTTGTCTCCTGCGCCTGCAACTTCGGCAGTTAGGTCAATTGGCAACTTTGATTTGTCAAGTGAAAGTGATTTTATACTTTTCTTTTTTAATTTAATCATTTTATTTTCCTTAAAATTAATGAATTACTCCATTTGGAGTGAATCTTTTATCTCACATTAGCTCTTTTAAATGAAGAGAGTATTCAAGAATGTGGAGGTTAAAGTGTAACAAGATAATTACTGATTTAGATGAATAGATAGTGGCAAATAGCTTGGTAGATAAATACTAACAATCACTATATTTCTCCCTGATAAGTGCCACATAGTGGTCAAGATTCTTCCTTTCATGCAGGTTAAAATCTTCGTCTAATAGAGTTGAACCTTGAATTCTATCGAGTCTAAATTCACGATAATCAGCTCTGAGTTGGCAATAAGCAACCAGTGTCCATTTACCACCCCAATAAACTAACCCCAGCGGTTCGACAGTGCGTGAAGTGAGCGCTTGTTTGGCATCACTGTAATGTAAATCTACACAACGTTTTTGTTCGATACCTTGGCGCAGGGTATAAGTAAACGATTGATGCTCGGCGTTATGGCTCCAGCCTGAGACTAAATAAGGCTGATCGGTTGTCTGTTGTTTTAACTGGGCGGGCAGTACAGCTTCTATTTTGGTGATGGCGCTTTGTGCTTTTTCTGCTAAATCTGGATCGGTCCATGCGCTGACCATTTTACTGCCAAGTAACAGCGCTTGCAGCTCATCCATGGTGAACATCATAGGTGGCAAATCATAGTCACTAATGAGATAGCCAATGCCTGCTTCGCCTTCAATGGGCACACCCGAACTTTGAAGGTGTTGGATGTCACGATAAATGGTGCGCTCTGACACATTCAAACGTGTTGCCAAGTCACAAGCTCGGGTTGCGAGTCGACGACTTTTTAGAATGTTGACCAGTTGAAATAACCGCTCAGATTTATGCACACCATTGTCCTTTCTGTTTTACTTGATGACTAGAGTGTTAGGCACTTTGTTCACAAGGTGTCTGACTCACTGCATTGTAGCGCTCTAATTTCACAGTGTCTTTCTCAATCAGTTGTGCAAACTGCTGACAAATTGGGTTTTCCATAAAGGCATCACCAATGCGCTTGGCATCAGCCATGGTTTCAAAATACACCACATCAACATAACTATGTGCATCTGCTAATTTTGCAAGTGAGCGGTAGAGCACACCTGGTTGTTGATCAATGAAGCTTTGGAAAGCGGTGTTTGCTGCTTCGAACTGAGCAAGATCAGCGTTTTCTTGCAACTGGAATTGCACGATTTCAATGGCATTATTAGACATAATTATCTCCGTATTGACTGTTGTTGGTTGACGTTAATAAGTAAACCACAGCGTCATGTCAGGGAGTGTCAGTAGGGTTTTATTAACTGGCAGCAGGACAGTTCGATTTAGACTCTGTGATAGACTTTACAGTTTTCTTATGCCTATCAAAGCGGTAAGATGAAATTCGGTACTTGTAGTAAAGATTCAACGGACATGAAAGAAAAATTAAGAGCAAGCTTAGGCAAAATCACCTTTGAGCTAATGATAGTAACGCTAGGTGTGTTAATCGCTCTGGTTATTAATGAGTGGTTTCAAAATTACCAAGAAGAAAAGTATGCGCATGTCATTCTTGAAAAAACACATTATGAAATGGAGAGTAATTTAGAAAAACTTCAGGGTGTTGCAAAAGCCTATGAAGAAACAATTTTAATTCTCGGACAATTGCTCGAGTTGAACCACAGTCATAAAAATAATCAACTAGAAATAAGCATTACAAACTTAGACACTAATTCTAGCGTGTGGGAGTTTGCATTACTGAGAGATGAACTAAAAGAGGTGCCTGTGGAACTGTTGATCTCTATTTCATCAAGTTATAAGGCGGCTCATGATGCGCAGCTAGCATCAGAGTATGTCAGCCCCAGCTTCTTTGCTAATTTTCTTAGAGAACTTTCAGTAACGACTGATCGAGAAAGTTTACTGAAGAGTTTTAGGTCAGATGTTCAAAACGTCCATTTGAAAGCGCAGATTGCATCTTTAATACTGGAGCAAGCAGTTAATGACACTGCGTATTACCTAAAAACAGGGGATACAAACATTGAAAAAACCCCAATGGAGATTTCTATTAGCCTAGATTAATGCTAATCCGGAAGAGCACTTAATTATTTTGAATGAGTAAACCTTAAGATAGCTGAGTTAAAGGTTTCTCATTTAGAACAACTAAATAACGAAGTCTTTGCCTTACCTACATAAATGTAGGTACCTCAGCGTTAGCAGGACGCATGAGCGGTGCTACCGACAGAGTTTTCTTGCCTTAAAATAGACCACTTGGTTAAGTGGATTGATACAAGCAAAAAACGCCCGCAAATATGCTGGCGTTTTTTATGATGAAGTTACTTACTTGATATACGCAAATGCATCAGCGTACATATTCTCACGAATTGCACCATGAGCGATAAAGTCATCGCGAACAGGACCAATCATATCGAAACGACCAGCCATATAGATTTCGAAAGCTGCAAGTGAATCGAAATCTTTTAATACCGCTCTGTGAACAAAACCTGTGTGGCCTTCCCAATTATCGCTGGCATTATCAACGACAGGTACGAAGGTGAAGTTTGGTTTTTTCGAAGCCCAAGCTTGCATTTCTTCTGCCGCATAAAGTGCTGATTCATCACGCACACCCCAATAAAAGTGTACCTGACGGTCTGAGTCAATTTCAGCTAAATGGTCAGCCATTGATTTTACATAGCTAAAACCTGTACCACCCGCTAATAACACGATTGGTAATTGTGACTCGGTACGTAACTCAGAAATGCCTAAGCCCACTTCAACTGAAGCCTTAGTGCCATTTGCGTGGTGCTCACGTAAATGATCAAGCGCTTGCATGGCATAGCTGTTTTCTTCAGAGGCACCAATGTGTAGCTCAAGCAGCTCTTTTTGGCTCGGGCGACTGGCAATTGAAAAAGCACGTTTGTCTTTTTCGCCAAGCACTAATTGAAGATAATGACCTGCTTTAAACTCTGCAGGCTCGCTTGGTTTTAGCTCTACCTTGTAAACAAATTCTGTTAAGGGGGTAATATTTACTACTTCTGCATTTAACACTTGCATTATTAAACCTTTCACGACGCGTGCTGCGTTTATTTATTTAGAGACATAATGTTTAACGAGTCCCAAATTTCATCAACTCGTTGTTTGGTTGATTCATCCATCACGATTGGTTCACCCCACTCGCGATCGGTTTCACCTGGCCATTTATTGGTGGCATCCATTCCCATTTTTGAGCCAAGACCAGACACTGGAGAGGCAAAGTCGAGGTAATCAATCGGGGTGTTTTCGATCATGGTGGTGTCACGTGCCGGATCCATTCGCGTAGTTATGGCCCAAATGACATCATTCCAATCTCTCGCATTGACATCATCGTCACACACAATGACAAACTTGGTGTACATGAATTGACGTAAGAACGACCAAACGCCCATCATCACACGTTTCGCATGACCCGGATACTGTTTCTTCATGGTGACCACGGCCATTCGATATGAACAGCCTTCAGGCGGTAAATAAAAGTCGACAATTTCTGGGAATTGCTTTTGTAAAATAGGCACAAATACTTCGTTCAGTGCCACGCCTAAAATGGCTGGCTCATCAGGCGGACGACCTGTATAAGTGCTGTGATAAATCGGGTTTTCACGATGGGTAATATGTGTGACGGTCATCACTGGGAAGTCATCCACTTCGTTGTAATAACCCGTGTGGTCACCATAAGGGCCTTCAGGTGCTAACTCGCCTTGTTCAATATAGCCTTCAAGTACAATCTCGGCACTGGCAGGTACTTGTAGGTCGTTAGACACAGACTTAACGACTTCAGTTTTTGAACCGCGCAGCAACCCTGCAAATGCATATTCACTTAACGTATCAGGTACGGGCGTGACAGCGCCTAAAATTGTTGCTGGGTCTGCGCCTAGTGCTACCGAGACAGGGTAAGGTTCTCCTGGGTGCTCTTTACACCACTCTTGATAGTCAAGTGCACCACCTCGGTGTGATAACCAGCGCATGATGATCTTATTCTTACCTAACAATTGTTGGCGATAGATGCCTAAGTTCTGGCGCTTTTTAAATGGTCCTTTAGTAACAGTTAATCCCCATGTGATCAGCGGTGCCGCATCACCAGGCCAACAATGTTGAATCGGCAATTTAGTCAAATCAACATCATCACCACTTAATACAACCTGCTGACAAGGTGCCTTGCGCACTTCTTTGGCTGGCATATTTAGCACTTGCTTGAACACGGGAATTTGTCCTAAGGCTTCTTTAATGCCCTTTGGTGGCTCTGGCTCTTTTAAAAAAGCCAATAACTTACCTACTTCTCGCAGCTCGCTGACATCGGTTTGACCCATGCCCATTGCAACACGCTTCGGTGTACCAAATAAGTTGGCTAAAACAGGAATATCAAACCCATCAGGGTTTTCAAATAAAATCGCAGGGCCGCCAGCACGCAGAGTGCGATCGGCTATTTCGGTCATCTCTAGCTTAGTGGAGATAGGTTGCTTAACCCGAACAAGTTCACCTTGTTCTTCTAAGCGCTTAATAAAGTCTCTTAAGTCTTTGTATTTCATCGTTGGCATAGGGCACTTTTTATTGTCTCGGAGTATATCAAGATGTGGCGAAAATGGCACCACAACATGAGATTTGTAAGGTATACGAAGGTAAACGTCATTTTGTTTGATTTTGCAAAAATGTAGTAACTTGAGCTATGTTCAACTACTACGGATTAGATTATATTCAAATGTGTTGTGTGATTTACGAGTGGAAGTTTTGAAACGACTTAAAGCGATACTGTTATGTGCCTCACTCAGCTTGAGCCACAACGTCAGTGCCGATTATTTGTCAGAGGAGCTGTTTGAACAACACAGTGCAGTGATGCTTGTGATCACGCCTTCGACAGGTGCTATTGTGGCTGCAAATAGCGCTGCTGACAAATTCTATGGCTATCAAGCTGGAGAACTTGAACAGTGGTTCATCCAAGACATCAATCAACTTACGCCTGAGCAGGTAGCTAACGAGCGAGCTAATGCCGCAGTTGAAGGTCGCAACTATTTTATCTTTAGGCATCAACTAGCCAATGGTGAAATACGCACTGTTAGTGTTCACTCTGCGCCTTTTATCGATGAGTATGGCAGGCAGCAATTATTATCTGTGATCACCGATATCAGTGAACAGCGTGCCTTACAAAAATCGCTTTGGCATTATCAAGCCAATCTTGAGCAGCAAGTTGAAATACAAACTGACGCTATTCAGCAAGCCAGTCAAATGCAGTTACTATTGTCTTTTGTCGTTATTGTTTTACTCATCGGATCCTTGCTTATTTTGGGGCGCTTTTTTATCAAGCTCAAAAATGCCAAGCGTAAAGCTGACTCTCAAGGCGCGCGATTATCCTCAATTTTTGATGCCATAGAAGGCTACTTACTTTTCACATCTCGAACAGGTACCTTACTTGATGCTAACCAGCAGGTTTTTAAAGATATTGAGAGTCGCGACTCTATTGTTGGTAAAGCGTTAGGCGAAGTTTTCTTTAGTAATGTGGATTGGACCAATCAGTCTTATGGCTGCTCTGAGCATCGCTTAAAGGTAAAAGGCGAATGGCGCTTTTTTAAGGTTGATAAACAAGCGGTGAACAACGCTGACAAATCGCTGGGTGATTTATACATGCTGCAAGATATCACTGCGCAATTAGCTATTGAACGTGAGCAGCGTCTAGCCAGCACTGTGTTTGCGACAACCAGTGAAGGAGTTCTGGTTTCTGATAAACACAATCAGATCCAAATGGTGAATCGGGCATTTACTGAGATCACTGGGTTTACCCAAGAACAAGTTTTAGGTCAGTCGCCAGCGATTTTAAATTCTGGCCACCATGGCCCTGCTTTTTTCTCGCAAATGTACGACACCTTGAGCCAGCGTGGTCACTGGGAGGGAGAGGTCTGGAATCGTCGTAAAAGTGGCGAAGTATTCCCTTGTTGGCTACAGGTATCTGCGGTATTCGATCAGCAAGGTGAAATTGAAATGCATGTTGCTTTGTTTAATGACATCACCTCGCGTAAGCACCACGAGCATATGATGTGGCAACAAGCTAACTTCGATACTTTAACCAGTTTAGCGAATCGCAGAAATTATCGAGAAAAGTTTGAAAATGCGCTGCAAAAGGCCAAAAAAGATAAAAGCCGTTTGGCTGTGTGTTTTATTGACTTAGACAGGTTCAAAGCAGTAAACGACACGCTCGGTCATCATATTGGTGATTTGATGCTTATTGAAGCGGCAAAACGGTTAGAAGAATGCACTAGAAACTCAGATACAGTGGCGCGCTTAGGAGGGGATGAGTTTGCATTGTTGCTGCCTTGTGTGGATTCAATTGCAAAAGTTGAGCAAATCGCAGCTCAAATTCTTGAAACTTTGCATGAGCCTTATGAGCTTGAAGGTCATGAAGTATTTGCTTCGGGCAGTATGGGGATCACTTTCTATCCTGAAGATGGCGACGATACCAAAGTATTGCTTCGTAATGCAGATAATGCCATGTATAAGGCCAAAGAATTGGGACGAAACTGCTTCCAATTTTATACTTCGGCTATGCATGAGCATGCAAAAGCACGCAGTCAATTAGAAGGCGCGTTGCATAAGGCGCTTGTAAACAATGAGCTTCATCTCGCTTATCAACCGATTCTCTCTCGAGATGATGATAGAGTGGGTTGTGAAGCTTTGTTACGTTGGGAAAACAAAGTCCTTGGTTCAGTATCGCCCGCAGACTTTATCCCTATTTGTGAAGAACTTGGTTTGATTATCTCTATTGGCGAATGGGTAATGTATCAAGCTTGTTCACAAGCTAAAGCATGGCAGCAGCAATGTGATAAACCTTTTTTTATAACCGTGAATGTTTCTAGCACCCAGTTTAAACGTCAAAGTGTGGTGGAGATGGTTAAAAGGGTCTTAGCGCAAACAGGATTGGAGGCGAAGTATCTATCTATTGAGATCACTGAAACCGTGCTGGTAGATAATTCAGAAAGTATCTTATTACAGCTTAAGGCGCTCAGAGCGATGGGTGTAGAGCTGGCTATTGATGATTTTGGTACGGGTTATTCGTCTTTAAGCTACTTAAAGCGCTTCCCGCTTTCTAAGCTTAAAATCGATAGAGAGTTTGTGAGAGATCTGCCAGACGATCAAGACGATCATGAAATGGTTAAAGCAATTATTTCGATGGCAAGCAACTTAAACCTCAAAGTGGTTGCTGAGGGTGTAGAGACTGACGAACAGTTGTGGCTGTTGAATGAATTGGGCTGTGACTTTACACAAGGCTATTTGCATAGTAAGCCGCTGAAAGCAGCGGCCTTTGAGCGCTTTTTACGAGATTATATGAAATAAAAAGGGCTTACCGACACATAGCCTTGTGTTTTTCACAAAATGACTCAAGTGCAGTTTTTGCTTTGAAGTTGTTTTGCTCTGCTGCGCTTTTATACCATTTATACGCACCAGCTAAATCAACATTACCGCCTTCTCCGTACTCAAGCATATCGGCGAGGTTGAACTGTCCATAGTCATAACCTTGCTCAGCGGCCTGTGTGAAAAGTACCCTTGCTTCCTCGAAGTCTCTTTCTAAATAGGCTCGTACGCCTTCTTGGTTAAATTGATTAAATGAGACCTTTAATTTATGTGGTACATGTTCAGGAGCTGCTCTGTGTCTGACTATGCCACCCATCACATAGATGTCTGTTGGACGGAATATTTCGTCGATTGCTCCCTGTTCATGAAGCGCTGCAAGTTCTGATTTTTTAAAGCTAATTAATGCAGGGCGAAAATAGTTACTGAGCATTAAGCTGTCTAGTTTAATGGCGCGTTCTGCGCCACGCTTTTTACGGTAAGTGTAACTGCCTTGTTTTAGAGTGATAGAGTCTTCTTCTACAGAGAGTACCTGCGCAATACGATATTGGGTTTGGTATTTACGGTCTGTGATTAAGTGGCCCATATCTAAGATAAGTACATCATCGACTTTGGGGGCTGATAAAAACTCAGCCTGTTGTTGTTTGTTTTCGAATATGCTGTAAGAAAAGTAAGTAATAACGATCAGTAAAATAACAAACAAAGTGAGATGGTGATGTTTGTAGAGTTTGTCAGTTTGGTCGTGAAAGTAAAAAAGAGACTTTTGAAAAATGCTTTGCATAACTGCTTCCCTGTACCGATTAAAATTTCAGTCTGCCATAAGTTTGTGATTGAGTCATGTGCTTAAACTCTGAGCGGTTTAATTTTGAAGCTTAATAACCATGCTGTAATTGTGTGGTCGAGTGTATTTGCTGGTAAACTAAGCCATTAAACTAGCTTTGTTAGAGAGACGAAAAGCATCATGCAATTTAATACACTGGCTTTATCACCCGTATTACTTGAGACCATTGCGCAATTAGGGTTTAAACAGATGACAGAGGTTCAGGCGCAAAGCTTGCCACTGATCCTCGACCAACAAGATGTGATTGCACAAGCGAAAACAGGATCAGGTAAAACGCTGGCGTTTGCGCTTGGTGTGCTATCTAAACTCGATGTATCGAGTATGCATGTACAAGGCTTAGTGCTTTGTCCAACACGCGAGCTGGCAGATCAAGTAGCGACAGAAATTAGAAAGCTAGCCAGTGGCACAGCAAACGTTAAAATTCTTACCCTTTGTGGTGGTGTGCCAATTGGGCCGCAAATAAGCTCTCTTGAACATGGAGCACATATTATTGTTGGTACGCCAGGGCGTCTTGAAGATCACTTGTTTAAAGGCACTTTAGACTTAACACAAGTAAATACATTAGTGCTTGATGAAGCAGACCAAATGCTCGATATGGGTTTTACTGATGCGATAGAAAACATCGTTGCTTACTTACCCCCTGAGCGACAAAGCCTATTATTTAGCGCAACTTATCCAAAAAATATTGAGTCGCTCTCAGCGCAACTAATGCATAACCCGCAGCAAGTCAAAGTTGAAGAGGTGGGGATCAATAAAAGCATCAAACAGACCTTCTATAAGCTCAGTAATAACAAGCTGCGTTTTAATACATTGCGACTAATTTTGATGAGGCATCAACCAAAAAGTTGTGTGGTGTTTTGTAATACCAAGGTGGAAGCTAAGCGTTTGTTTGAAGAATTAAAAGAGGCTGGTTTTTATGCTTCGGCACTGCATGGCGATTTAGCCCAACAAGAGCGTGCCATGATGTTGATGCGTTTTGCCAATAAGAGCGCTTCAATTTTAGTCGCAACTGATGTTGCGGCGCGTGGTTTAGACATTGATGATATGGACATGGTGATTAACTATCATCTCGCTCTCGACCCTAAAACGCATGTTCACCGTGTAGGCCGAACAGGTCGTGGTGATAGAAAAGGCCTAGCATGTTCAATCTTTGGTGAAAAAGAGGCGTTCAGAGTTAAGCAAATAGAGCAGCTATATGACCGTGAATTTGAACCTGCAGTTTTACCTACGCTAAGTTTATTAGATAAACCCCCTTATAAACCAGAAATGCAAACCCTCTATATTGATGGTGGCAAAAAACAAAAGCTACGCGCTGGTGATATCGTGGGTTGTTTAACGGGCGAAGAGGGCATTGGTTTTTCACAAATCGGTAAGATTAATGTTTCTGAAAACCACTCGTTTGTTGCCGTCAAACGTGAGGCAAGCAAACCAGCTTTTAGAAAGCTTCGCGATAACAAAATCAAAGGTAATAAATACCAAGTACGTCGTGTCAATTAAATTGATTTAATGTGCCCAAGCAGTTGTTGATACTCATCCTGCAACTGCTTGAATCGTGCATCATCATTACTGCCTTTGTCTGGGTGGTGTTGAATGGCCAGTTGCCGCCAGCGTCGTCGAATGGTTTTTTCTTCAAGCGGCTGTGTTAACTGCCATTGCACACACAAGTTATCGAGGTCAGATTTACTCAGTGTACGCTGCGGATGGTGAATGCATTGAGCATAGCGTTGCCAAAAAGAATCCAGTAACGCTTCTATTTCTTCATTATCTGTTTGGAAGTTCTGCCAATCTAAGTAATAGCTTCTGAGTGGCGTGTTTAATTCTGGAGCTTTGCCTTTGTCAGCAAGGTAGATGTCCATGCTATTTATATGTAAGTAGATGTCGTCCTTAATGAGTTCCGATTGCAAAGTATATAGGCTATTCATCAACACAAAGTTACGCTTGAATAAATTTTGATTGGGATCTTCGTCAAGTTGCTGCAGTAATTCAATGGCTTGTAGATGTGCAGCCAACGTATGCACCTTGTAATGTTCACCATTACTCAATAAAGAAAAAATTTCATCTAGAATTGGGCGCAACATTGTTCCTCAAGGTTTGTTGGTGTATCTTCACAATACCATGATTATTTTTTTTTAGGCAATGAGGGCAAGGATGTTGATTAAGTCATTGCGAAAAATACTCGCTTCTACACTTGTTGTCTCAAGTGTGTTGAGTACATCTTTCATAGCATCATCTGCGACAGTTCTCCCTGCGCTTTCCGCAAAAATAAAAAAACTTAAAGAAATAAATGATTGGTCAGCCTTTAAATTAGAAGCGGATAAATTAGCTAAGCTGAATATGGGTGATGTCGATGCCCACACTGGACTTTTAAAAGAACTAGGAAGAGAGGCAATCAAGCGTGAAAAATTGCGCGATGCCGACAAATATTTCAATCAGCTAGCAGAAGCAACATTACATAATAAGGTGAGTGATGAGCATTTCCTTGCATTCAAAATGTTGGGGATTAGTGCTTATTATCAGGGTGAGTACGCTGAAGCAATCGAAAACTATCAAACTGCACTTAATATCGCAAAGTTACGACACAAGCCATTAGAGCTTGCAAATATGCATAACAATTTGGGGTTGGCTTTTTTAAAGGCGCATGATTTAGAAAGCTCAGTTCGCCATTATGTTGAAGCCCACAAGTTATATGAATTACATGGAAGTGATCAAGATAAAGCCGATATTTTACTGAATCTGTCTGGGGTATATGTTCGTCAGTTTAGGTTTGATACTGCGAAAGATATGTTATTTCGAGCAATTAGCGCTTTTAATTTGTTAAATGACGAGTACGGAGTTGCGCTTGCACAGGCAAATTTAGGGGTTATCTACGTTGATACTAATGAAAATGAGCTTGCGCTTGCAAGCTTTAAGGCTGCGATCGACTATTACGAAAAGATTGATTCTTCAAGGCATCTTACATTTGAATATAGTAATTTAGCGAAGTTAAGTGTGTCTTTGGGTGATATGGAAAATGCTCGCCAAGAAGTACAAAAAGCGCTTTATCATGCCGAGAAATTAAATTTGAGAGCGGGGCGAATGGAAGCATTGCCTTCTTTGGCTAGAGTGCAAATACATGAGGGTGATTTCACATCTGCACTTGCGAGTATTAATGAATCGATAGAGATAGCAAAGTCACAAGGCGAACAGTTACGTGTTACTGAAAACCTCGCAATAAAATCTATTATTTTAGCAAACTTAGGTTATACGAAAGAATCAATAAGTAGCTTTCATGAGCATAGAAAGCTGCAGCGTAAACTTGTTAACGATAGCCTAATAGCTCGTCTAAATGAGTATCAAAGCCAAATTGAAGCCAATGAGTTAAACCAAGAGATTGCGCTTCTCAAGCAACAGCAGGCTGTACAAAAGTTACAGAGTGAGCAGCGTGAACAACTGGCTTGGTTTGCAATTTTACTGTTAATTACAGGCTCAGTTGCCATTGTGAGCATGTATAGAAAACGCATGGAGCGTGTTGCCAATATTGAGTTGAGTCAACAAGTTGCTAAGCGCACTGCTGAGTTACAGAAGCTCGCTGATGAACTTGGTGAGGCAAATAAAGTTAAAAGCCAATTTTTAGCTAATATTAGCCATGAAATCCGAACACCTCTGACTTCAATTATTGGTAACAGCGAAGCACTGTTACAAGAATACCAACATGACAAACATATTCAGGAACCTTTGCAAGTTATACAAAGACAAGGGGAGCATTTAAAAGATCTTGTCAGTGATGTACTCGATCTGAGTAAAATAGAAGCACAGCGTTTTGAGTTAGAGTTTACTGAGTTTGCCTTAGAGCAATTGCTTGATGATGTCACCGATATGTTTCAGCATGTCTGTGAGGCAAAGGGATTAAATTTCATCGTGGTGAATCAGCTTTCTTCACCGTATGTGGTGCGCTTAGATTATGTAAGGCTTAAACAGGTACTCATTAACTTACTCGGCAATGCGGTAAAGTTTACTGAATATGGTCATGTTGAGCTGGTTGTAAGCCAAGAAAGTAATGGCGTTAGGTTTTCGGTTAATGATACTGGCATTGGGATGGATGCCACGCAATTACAGCATATCTTTGACAGCTTTCAGCAAGGGGATAACAGCATCACGCGTCGCTTTGGTGGCTCAGGCCTAGGTTTATGCTTATCTCAGCAATTGGCAACCATGATGGGGGGGAGCATTCAGGTGAGTAGCACTCTAGAGCAAGGCAGCCAGTTTTACATTGTGATACCTTGTGCACGTTTAGACTCAGGGTTTGACTCAATTTTGATGCATAAAACGCCTCGCTCGATCACACAGTTCGCCAAGCTCAGCGGCACGGTATTGATTGCAGAAGATCATGATGATAATCGTGCGCTATTTGAGCGCATACTTTCTCAGCTAGGTATAGAGGTTATTACAGCCGAAAATGGTCAGGTAGCGGTAGAAAAAGCATTGTGTGAATACCCTGATTTAATCCTAATGGATATTCAAATGCCATTACTTGATGGTCTCGAAGCATTTAAGTTACTTCAACAAGCTGGCTTTAATGGGCCTATTTTTGCTCTTACTGCGAATGTCATGCAGCATGAAATTAAGTCTTATCTTGAGCTTGGGTTTGCAGGGCACCTAGGAAAACCTCTTGATAGAGATAAACTTCATCTGGCTTTAAGTGATTTTTTAGCAGAAGCAGGTGATGTAGGTGAGCTAGATATGAAAGTTGATATTAGCGATTTAATAGAAAGTTTTGTATTAAGTCTAGAGCAAGAACGTTTTACTGTTATCGATCTTTGGCAAAAGCAAGATTGGTTGGAGTTGAGAGCTGTGTGTCATCGCCTCACAGGTGCCGCATCAACATTTGGCTTCGAAGATATTGCCAAAACGACAAAACATATAGAGCAGGCATTAAAAAACCCACAAGAAGTTGATTCTCATGGGTTACAGCATTGGTACTTAATTTTGTGTGATGAGTTACAGCAAGTTCAGTTATCAGAACAACTCAATGTCTCCTGAGTCTTGTTGAGCGTAGGTCTGTGTGCCGACTGTTTTCTTGTCAGAATATAGTCGAGACCTATCCGTTCTGTGGTCACCCTCAAAAGCATCCTTATCCACTTTAAAAATCGCTAATTTATCATGAATACTGTTGGCAAGACTGATCAGGTCATTACTAGAAACGGCTTGTATCTTAGAGCTTGAAAGCGCATCTGAATTAAGCTCAACCATAGATTCAATACTATTCTGCGCCTCATCAGATACGGCTTTTTGATCTTTCACCTGTTCGTGAATACTGTGAGACATAGAGTTTATGTTGAGCATGGCCGATTCTATTTGGTCTACTTCTCGAGTAGATGCCTCTGATAGCGTCACTGTGTGTTTTGTTTCTTCAAGTGCGTTAAGCATGAGCTGGTGTGCACTGTCTGTACCTGCTTGAATTTTATTGACTACTTCACGAACTTGCTGGGTCGATTGACTGGTGCGAGCGGCTAAACTTCTTACTTCATCTGCAACAACCGCAAAGCCTCTACCTTGTTCACCTGCTCGAGCTGCTTCAATTGCTGCATTCAGTGCCAGAAGATTTGTTTGTTCTGCAATTGAGTTAATGACGTCAATAACAGAGCTAATAGCATCAGAGTCAACTTTTAACGTTTCAATTTGCTCACTGGTCTGTTCAATATTTTTCGCTAAGCTCATTAAGCTTGCCTGGCTCTTATCTGTATCTACACGTGTTTTCTTAACTGCGTCTGTTGCCGCTTCTACTGAGGTGTAAATTTTCTCTAGGTTATCATCAAGTTCTCGAGATACAGCAAGCATACGGTTGATTGAGTCTGCTAAATCCTCACCATGGGCGTGCTGAATCGTCGCTTTTTGTGTCATTGATGCATAAGTGTCTCTAAGTCCATCAGCCATAGGAGAAAGCCGAGATGAAGAAACATGCACTTCACCAATGATATGTTCTATGGTGGCAAGGCTGGCGTTAATCGCTAAACAGGCTGATGGTGTCGAGACTTTACTATCATCAAAACGATAAGTGAGATCAATTTGTCCATCATGGTTTATAGAATTGACTAAAGTCTGTAAATATTCTGCTTGCGATGTCTTTTGACTCGAATACCAAAGTGCAGCTAAACCTAAGATAATTTGTACACTAAGAATAACGGCCGTTGTTGACCAAGACACAGAAAGTAATGGCAATATGACCAATAAAACTAAAGTGTTGAAGATAATAAAGTTTCGAATTAATTGAAAGGGCTTCATAAACTGAACAGCTCCCTGTCTAAGCACATAAGTCTATAACTAGAATATTAAAAATTGTGGGCAATGCGATAGTAATTAAGGTCAAAAAAGCCTGCATGAGCAGGCTTTATAGGATATTTACTTTCGACGCATGAGGTCAAAGAACTCATCGTTTGTCTTGCTCATTGAGAGCTTATCGATGAGGAATTCCATCGCATCAATTTCACTCATTTCATGAACGATCTTACGCAAGATCCACATTTTCTGTAGTTCATCCGCCTTAGTGAGTAATTCCTCGCGACGCGTGCCTGAGCGGTTGAAGTCAATGGCAGGGAATACACGCTTTTCAGCAATCTTACGATTTAAGTGTAATTCCATGTTACCAGTACCTTTAAACTCTTCGTAGATTACTTCATCCATCTTAGAGCCAGTATCGATAAGCGCAGTTGCAATAATTGTTAAGCTACCGCCTTCTTCGACATTACGTGCTGCACCGAAGAAACGTTTAGGTTTATGAAGTGCATTCGCATCAACACCACCCGTTAGGACCTTACCTGATGAAGGAATAACGGTGTTGTAAGCGCGTGCTAAACGTGTAATTGAATCAAGCAGGATGATTACATCCTTCTTGTGCTCAACAAGGCGTTTTGCTTTTTCGATAACCATTTCTGCAACTTGTACATGACGACTTGCTGGCTCATCGAACGTTGAAGCAACAACCTCACCTTTTACAAGACGCTGCATTTCAGTTACTTCTTCTGGACGTTCATCTATCAGCAGCACCATAAGTGTTGCATCTGGATTGTTGTAGGTAATAGATTGCGCGATGTTCTGTAGTAGCATTGTTTTACCCGCTTTTGGCGGAGCAACAATCAGAGCACGCTGACCTTTACCAATTGGTGATGCTAAATCAAGAACACGGGCAGTAATATCTTCTGTACTACCATTACCACGTTCCATCACAAAACGCTCATTGGCATGAATAGGCGTTAAGTTTTCAAATAAGATCTTAGTGCGAGAGTTTTCAGGTCTATCAAAGTTAACTTCATTTACTTTCAGTAATGCGAAGTAACGCTCTCCATCTTTTGGTGGACGGATAAGACCGCTAATTGTGTCACCAGTACGCATGCTGAAGCGTCGAATTTGACTTGGTGAAACATAAATATCATCAGGACCGGCTAAATAAGATGCTTCTGATGAACGTAAAAAGCCGAAGCCGTCTTGTAGAATTTCTAAAACGCCGCCGCCATAAATATTTTCGCCGCTTTTAGCATGTGCTTTTAGAATGGCAAAAATAATGTCTTGTTTTCTTAAACGGGCTACGTTTTCAAGTCCCATGGACTCAGCTAGTTTTACAAGTTCGTTGATTGACTTGTCTTTTAATTCGCGTAAATGCATATTGGTGGGTTCTTTATAACAATTGTCATCTCAGTGATGAGAGGTTGATTTGATAAAGCTAAAGGTTAGTGGCTTTATAAATTAGCAGTTAGCTTGCTAGTCGTCCAGTCTTTAAACAAATTTAGTCGAAAAAAACTATGGGTAAGTGGGTGGGATATACGCCCAGCAAGGGCGAGGCGTATATGTACAGACTTAAATGTTGTCGTTTAAAAACTCAACTAATTGAGTCTTTGATAACGCGCCAACTTTAGTCGCAGCTACCGCACCATCTTTGAAAAGTAGCAGTGTAGGGATACCACGAATACCGAACTTAGGTGGTGTACCTGCGTTTTGGTCGATGTTTAATTTACCGATAACTGCTTTACCAGCAAACTCTTCAGCAACTTCGTCTAAGATTGGCGCGATCATTTTACAAGGGCCACACCATTCTGCCCAAAAGTCTACTAATACTGGTAGATCTGATTTAATTACATCAGCTTCAAAGCTGTCGTCAGTAAGCTGGATAATTTTGTCGCTCATTGCGTTCTCCGTTAGAAATTGGCGAATTATTTACTGCGTATTTAAACACTCTTGTTTCTTATTGCAAGTTTAAACGTTATGCTTAATTGCTATGACTAAGACACATTTGACCAATAAAAAATTTTCTGACTTTGCTATTGCACCGGAAGTGGTCGCCGGTTTAGCTGCGAATGGCTTTGAATATTGCACGCCAATCCAAGCAAAGTGTTTACCTTTTGTCTGTGACGGGCGAGATATCGCTGGTCAAGCACAAACTGGTACTGGCAAAACATTGGCTTTCTTAACAGCCACTTGCCACCGTTTAATGCAAACAGAAGGTCATTCCAGAAAGCACCCAAGAGCGCTGATCATGGCTCCTACGAGAGAGCTTGCGATTCAGATCCATAAAGATGCAAAAATTATTGCGCCACACTGTGGTCTAAACTTAGGTTTAGTATATGGTGGCGAAGATTACGAAAAACAACGGGCGCAACTCGAAAAAGGTGTCGATATTTTAATTGGTACTACGGGCCGCTTAATCGACTTCTACAAGCAAGGTGCTTATAACTTAAATGAAATCGAAGTTGTTGTGCTTGATGAAGCCGATCGCATGTTTGACCTAGGCTTCATTAAAGATATCCGTTATCTATTTAATCGCATGCCGCCGACAGCTGAAAGATTAAACCTACTTTTCTCTGCGACTTTATCCTACCGCGTTCAGGAATTGGCTTTTGAACATATGACCAATCCAGAACATGTGCAGATTGAACCAGATGTAAAGACTGGCAAGCGAATTCAAGAAGAGCTATTCCACTCATCTCATGACGACAAAATCCCGTTGCTTCTTACATTAATAGAAGAAGAGTGGCCAGAAAAAGCAATCGTATTCGCAAACACTAAACAAAGTTGTGAAAACGTATACGCTTGGCTAAAAGCGGATAAACATCGAGTAGGTCTATTAACGGGCGATGTCAATCAAAAGAAACGACAGTCAATATTGGCACAATTTACTAAAGGTGATCTAGATATTTTGGTGGCAACAGATGTTGCAGCACGTGGTCTACATATTCCTGAAGTAAGTCATGTGTTCAACTTTGATCTACCGGATGACTGTGAAGACTACGTTCACAGGATTGGTCGTACCGGTCGTGCTGGTGCATCAGGTCATGCAATTAGTTTTGCCTGTGAACAGTACGCATATAACTTACATGAGATTGAAGAGTACATAGAACATTCGATTCCTCTGTCTCATTATGATAAAACAGCATTAATTGAAGATTTACCTAAACCGAATACACAGAGAAGGCGTCATCACTCTGGTCCAAGAAAAGGGAACAATCGACGTCAATCAAATTACAATAAATCGAAAGCGAACACTTAAGAAGTTGTAATTGCGGGATCTTGCAGCTAGAGGTACAAAGTGGCCAACAATATAGATAATAATAACGTTTTTGCCGTTATTGATTTAGGCTCTAACAGCTTTCATATGTTGATTGCAAAACACATTGCCGGTGGTGTTCACACCATTGGCCGGGTTAAACGTAAAGTTCGACTAGCAGCAGGCTTAGACGAACACAACACGTTATCTTCTGATGCAATGCAGCGAGGCTGGGAGTGTTTGGCGCTTTTTGCCGAAAGGTTGCAAGACATACCGAAGCAAAATATCAGTATTGTCGCAACGGCAACACTGAGACTTGCTAACAATGCTCAAGAGTTCAAAATACAAGCCGAAAAAATTCTCAATCATAAAATCAATATCATCAGTGGCGAATTAGAAGCACGCACTATATATAAGGGTGTTGCACACACTTCTGCATGCCAAGGTAAGCAGTTAGTGATCGATATTGGTGGTGCAAGCACTGAGATTGTTATAGGCAAAGGGTTTGAGGCACTGCTTTATAAAAGCTTAGATATGGGTTGTGTCACCTACTTAGAGCGTTATTTTCAAAATGGCTTACTTTCTGAAAAGAATTTTGAACGAGCAATTGCCGCAGCACATAGTGTGATTGCACCGATAAAGTCTGAATATAAAGATACTGGATGGGAGCTTGCTATTGGCGCATCTGGTACTGTGCAAGCAATTCAAGAGATTTTAGCTGCGACAGGTCAGACCGATTTGCTTTCTTTAGAAAAGTTACAGCATATAAAAGTCGAAGCGATTAGGCATAAAAATGTATCAACACTTTCTTTGCCAGGTTTGAGTGAAGAGCGTCGCTTGGTGTTTGCCTCTGGCCTTGCAATTCTCATTGCATTATTTGAAGCGTTGAATATTCAGCAGATGGGGCTGGCAGGTGGTGCGCTCCGTGAAGGTGTACTCTATAGCATGATCTCAGATCTGCACCATTCTAATATTCGTGAAAGAACGCTTGAAAGTTTTGCGCTGCGTTTTCATACCGATAAAGAACAAGCTAAGCGCGTTTCAGATGTTGCCCTTTTAATAGCAAAACAACTCTGTGATCCATGGCAACTAGATTTACATCAAGCAAATGTATTGCTTTGCGCAACAGCGCACTTGCATGAGATTGGTTTGTTAATAGATTACAAGCAATATCATCAACACAGTGCCTATATACTCAAGAACACCGATATGCCTGGTTATTCACCAACAGAAAAGACAGTAATTGTCAGGCTTTTAAAAGGCCACCGTGCCGATTTAAATGATGCGTTGTTTTCGAACCTAGGTGCTAATAAAGTAATGACTGAAAAGTTAGTGCGCATAATTAGGCTGGCAGTTATCCTATCCATGCGCCGTAAAGATGATGTTTTACCAACTTTTGAAGTAAAAGCAGATAAAAACAGACTTAATATTAGCTTTTCTGAAGACTGGTTAGCCCAACACCCACTTATGAAAAGTGAACTTGAGCAAGAGAGCGTGTATCAATCAAAGTTAAATTGGCAGTTTAGTAGCTGAAACTGCTTATAAATTATACTTAAAATGTCATAATTCTACCGTTTCGGTTAAAATGCACACGAACGGTTAGTTTTTTGCGTTTTTCTTTAAAAAAGGGCTTGCGTAATTTTCTGCTCTCCCTATAATGCGACCCCACTGACACGGGGCGAGACGCTGAAAAGCAAATCAGAACGATGTCGAGTCAAATAAAACTTAACTTTGAAAATT
>Ga0209992_10000369_pt1 | contig 60623 bp, 49 predicted proteins | sample 2SBtaG_2_FD_182564 | JGI IMG/M metagenome (GOLD analysis project Ga0209992, IMG submission 182564) | Deep subsurface microbial communities from Kolumbo volcano to uncover new lineages of life (NeLLi) - 2SBTROV12_ACTIVE470 metaG (SPAdes)... | ecosystem: Environmental > Aquatic > Marine >... | reverse complement strand
GTCAGCGACACCTACGCCGCCGATGGCGTCTCATCGCGCCCGAAAGTGCGCGTCAGCGACACCTACGCCGCCGATGGCGTCTCATCGCGCCCGAAAGTGCGCGTCAGCGACACCTACGCCGCCGATGGCGTCTCATCGCGCCCGAAAGTGCGCGTCAGCGACACCTACGCCGCCGATGGCGTCTCATCGCGCCCGAAAGTGCGCGTCAGCGACACCTACGCCGCCGATGACGCGCAGTGGGCCATGGACAACGGGGACAACTCTGGCGCGACGTCGGGCGGCACCCACCGGATCCGGGTCCGGATCCGGAACCAGTGGGCGGCACGCCGCGGCCCCCTCGCGGAGTTGCCCCCATTGACCACAGCCCCGACTACGACGTGAAAAATGGAAGGACGGGGTCGGGCTCAGCAGCCGAAGGCCAACGCTGCCGGCACCGCCGACGTCGGTCCTTGCCCGCCCCCGCTTCCATCAGGCCCTTCTTTGTCTCGCCGTCGTCGGGCCTGTGGAGTCGTGGGCAGGTGCTTCAGTGACCTTGTTCCCGCCACCGACCTGGCGCGCACCTGTCCATGTCTCCACAGGCCGTCCCGCCACCCCTCGCCCCCACACATCCCAACCCAGAGTCATGCCCTGGACTCAAACCGTTATAGATCAGCGATCTACACACGAAATCCTAATGCTTAACAAAAGGTTCCTGACCCCTGTTCCGCTCGGCCCGCTGGGCATGGCTGCCGAATGCGCTCAGGCCCGGCGGCGCCAGGGCACCAGGCCCGCGAGCAGCCAGGGTGCCCACGACCCGCGCGGCGCGGTACTGGCGCAACCGCAGCTTTCCTCCTGGGCTGGAGCGCCGGAGTCCGCGGGCTCCGGAAGGCTGTCCGTGGCCTCCGTGTCCAGGGTCGCGTCTGTGTCCCCGGTGGGCCCGCCCGTGTCCCCGGTGTCTCCTGTGTCGACCGGGGGCGGCTCGGCGTCGGCGCCGTCGCAGTCCTGGTCTACACCGTCCAGGGGCGTGTCCTCGGCGCCCGGATGGATGTCCGCCGACGTGTCGTCGCAGTCGGTCGTGGTGTCCGCGCCGTCGCCGTCCCGGTCCTCGACCGGGGCCCCCTCGCCGCCCCAGGCCCCCAGGTCGCTGACGCTCCCGTCCAGGTCCCGCCGCTCGGGATCCCCGGCGTCCTTGAACGGCGACGCCTGGCCGAAGCGCAGGTCGTCGTTGGTACAGTCCCCGTCGTCGACCCAGGACATGAAGCCGGGGTCCGCGACCACGTTGCCGTCCCGACCGTGCTCGGTCCAGAAGTACCCCCCCGCGTCGATGACCGCGTTGTCGAACCAGCCGTCGTGCCACAACAGCGACGCCGACGCCGTGCCGGCCTCCTGGGCGTAGACCCCATTGCCGGCCCGGGTGTGGGCGAAGACGTTGTTCGCGACGGTGCCGTAGGACCAGGACGTGTAGTACCCCCCGCCCCAGTCCGACGCGCTGTTGCCGACAAAGGTGTTCTGGGCGATGTCCCCCACGTAGTCGGCGTAGCGGTAGAGCCCCCCGCCCAGCAGAGCCACGTTGTCCTGGAAGACGTTGTTCGCGACCGTGTCCGCGCCGGTCCACTGAATCCCCAGTCCCCCGCCATACCCCCCTTCGTTGCCACAGAAGTGGTTGCCCGTGACGGTCGCTCCGTCGGCCACGTAGATCTCGACGGCACCGCCCACCGATCCGCCCCCGGACCGATTCCCCTGGAAGGTGTTGTCCGCCAGGATCATGTCCCGCCCGTACACCGCCCAGATCGCACCGCCCGCGCCCCCGGACACGTTGTCCGTGAACAAGCTGTCCCGGACCGTCAGGTCCTGGTCGCCATAGGGGTAGTGCCCGATGGCGCCGCCGCTCGAGGCCGCGGTGTTGTGGGAGAAAGTCGATCCGCTGACCGTCAACGACGCCTCGTACCAGTTCGTCATGGCCCCGCCATACCCCCCGGCCACGTTGCCCTCGAACAGCCCGTCGGTCACCGTGATGCGGTTCCACCAGACCGCCTCGATGCCCCCTCCGGTGCTCCCAGCGCTGTTGCTGCTGAAGCTCACCCGGTCCATCGAGATGTCCGCGTCGGTGGCGTAGAGGTACAGACCGCCCCCGGTGCCGCTGGCGGTGTTGCCCTCGAAGACCACGCCTTCGAGGGACAGGGGTGTGTACCAGGAGACCACCGCCCCCCCGCCGGAGCCGTCGGCCGCGTGGTTGGCCAGCAGGGTCACGTCGACCCACGCCAGATCGTTGTAGGCATAGGCATAGACGCCGCCCCCACTCGTCAGCGCCTGGTTGCCCTGGAACACACAGGACGACATCGCGAGGGTGACCCCCTGGTCGACGTAGAGCCCTCCACCATGGGCCGCCGTGTTGTGCTGGAAGGTGCAGTCCGTCAGCGAGACGGTCCCGTAGCCCAGGGCCGCTCCGCCACCGGCCAGGTCGTCCCGTCCGCTGTTCGTGACGACCAGGTCCGTCGCCTCCAGGCTCCCGCCGGTGACCGTCAGGCCGCGGCCGTGGGCGTTCTCCAAGGTCAGGCCCTGGAGCGTCACCGCCCCCTCGGCCACGCTCAGCACGGCGTCGCAGGCGTCGGGCCCTTCGAGGGCGGTCGACCCGCTGCCGTCCAGGCCGGTCAGCGTCACCGAGATCCCGCCGGTGTCCAGACACTCGACATAGGTGCCCGCGACGATTGCCACCGAGTCCCCGTCGACGGCAGCGCCCAGGGCACCGGCCACGGTCGCGTAGGCCTCGGCGTCCCCGGGATCCACGCTCAGGGTGGCGGCGGCCGCCAGTCCCGACCAGGCCAGGATCACCGCCGCCTCCGGACCAAGCCCAGGCCGAGCAGCGCCAGCAAGGCGGCGGGCAGCCCGCCCCCGGACCCCGCAGCACAGCCGCAGCCGCCCTGGACCCCAGGCTCATCGCTCAGGGGCGCCGTGTCCTGGGGCTCCGGCACCGTCGGATCGCTGTCGTGGCTCCCAGTGGCCGTGTCTGTGTCGGTGTCGCTGTCCCCGGAGCCCTCACAGGCCAGATCCGAGCCGTCGCAGTCCTGGTCGATGCCGTCGTCGCAGATCTCGTCCGCGTCGGGGTAGCTGGCCGGATCGGCCTCGTCGCAGTCCTCCAGACAGCTGAAGCCGTCGGCGTCGGCGTCGATGCCCAGCCAACAGCCGTCGCCGTCCGGATCGAGCTGCAGATCCCAGATGCCCCGGCCATAGGTCGCGAACCGCATCGTGGTCTCGTGGGCCAGCCCCTCGATGGACCAGTAGATCGTGACCGGGGCGTCGGCGCCGGTGACGTCGACCCAGGCGTCGTCGTCGGGCCCCCGCATCCAGGCCGCGGTCGACGTGCCCGCGAACACCACCCCCGAGCCGTCTGGCGCTTCAGCCAGCCCGTACACAAGGGTGTCCGGCAGGCCTTCGGACCAGGGCATGAAGCTCACACCCCCGTCGGTGCTCCGGTAGACCGCCGGCACGCCGTAGCCGCTCCCGCCGATGGTCACGGTGTCTCGATCGGTCGACGAAGGGGCGATGGCCTGGCCGTAGTACCAGTTGTCGTCGGCGATCAGCGACTGGGACTGGGTCCAGGTCTTGCCCTTGTCGTCGCTGAACCAGACCCGTCCGTGGCTGGTGGCAGCCCAGGCGCGGTTGGGGTCCACCGGGGAGAAGGTCAGGACCGAGACGTACTCGGCGGTCGCCACCGAGAAGTCGTGGGCCGACCAGGGCCGGGCGTTCCAGGCGTCGCCGTCCCGGGCGTAGCGGTAGATGTGGGCCGCTGGGAAGAAGAACGCCTCCTTGTCCTCGGGGTCAGCCACGATCGGCGGCAGCCAGGGCACGTAGTCCTCGTTGGACGGAAAGCTGGCGTAGTGGAGGCGGATGTCCTCCTCGCCCTCCTGGATCAGGATGAAGGTCGGGTAGACCGAGTAGACCAGGTCGTGGGAACCATCGGAGCTGGTCAGGTGGCCGTAGTCGCCGCTGATGATCTGGTTGAACTCGTAGGCCCCATCGCCCACCTGTTCGACCCCGCTGGTGACCTGGTAGCCCTGGTCCTGGGCCCCTGCGATCACGTGCTCGGGCACCGCCGAGCTGGTGTGCACGTCGTAGTACTGGCTGACCCGCAGGCCCGTCAGGCTCAGGTTCGAGACCGTCTCCAGCCCGTCCGCCGACTCGAAGAGCCCGCCGTCGGTGCAGACGTACCAGGTCTCGCCCCCGTCGCCGGTCGGAATCACGTCGATGCCCGGGATGTCCGCGTGCAGCACGTTTGCGGGGTCGTAGTAGTACTCCCACCATGCGTTCACGATGTCGAAGGAGCTCCCGGCGTCTCTGGTGACCCAGACCTCGACCCCGCCCCAGGCGAACAGGTCCGGATCGACCATCGACGCGTTCAGGGAGCCCCAGTAGTCCGAGACGTCGTGGACCCGGGCCCAGGTCGCGCCGGCGTCGTCTGACCGCCACAGGTGCCGGCTGTCCACCACTGCCCACAGCCGCGGTGCCCCGGCCTCGGAGCCGACCAGCTCGACCCGGCTGCTGTTGGCGCCCAGGCTGCCCACCTCGACCCAGGAGTCCCCGACGTCGTCGCTCCGCAGCAACAGGTCGTCCACCACCAGGTACAGCGCGGCGCCGCCGCCCCGCGGAGCCCACAGGTCCCCGGCGTAGTCCCCGAGATCGGCGATCTCGGCGAAGCTGCGGCCGCCGTCGACGGATCGGGTCAGGCTGTAGTGATCGCTGTCCCAGAGCAGCAGGAACAGGGTCTCGCTGCCGTCGGACAGTTGGAGGAGCCGGCGCACGCTGCCCGGGTCCGTGAGCCCGGTGGGCTCGGTCCAGGTCAAGCCCTCGTCGTCGGTCCAGTGCAGCAGGCCGCTGTCGGTGGCGGCCAGGATGGTGTCGGTGTCGCCCTCGGCGGTCGGGGCCGTGACCTCGAGCCAGTGGGCGCCGCCGTAGAGGTTGTCGCCCAGAGGCGTCCACTCGTCGCCCTGGAGCGTGCCGCGCCACACGCCGCCCAGGGACGAGCCCGCGTACAGGTGCGCCCCGTCGGTGCCCGGCCGGGCCACGTGCATGCGACCGGCCTGGTTCTCGCTGCCGCGCTCGACCCAGACCAGACCGTCTGCGTCGCCCGCGGGGACCGCGTTGAGTGCATTGCGCTTGCTGATCTGGGCCAGTCCATTGGCCCGCTCCATCGCCTTCCAGTCCACCCCCTCGGCGGTCCGGTGCTTCTCCCGAAACCACTGCTTGCGGCGGGACTTGTTGTCCGCCTCGGCGGTGGGCGGCAGGCGGTGCTCGGTGGGCTGGGGGATCCGGGACAGGGCTGCCCTGGTGCCAGCAGGCGGGCCCTCGGATCCCACCGGCGACGAGGGGATCGCGAACCGACTCTGGGGCGAGGGCAGCATCACCCAGACCACCACATAGGCCAGACCCGCCAACAGCAGCGATCGAGGGGCCTTCATCTGGGCGTCCTGCCTCATCGGGGACGGCACCACCCTACCCCACCGACCCGACCCCCGCAGCGACCCCGACAGGGCACCAGGCAATCCCCCTCAAGTCCCGCTCGCGCCTGTCCGTACCGCAGTGCGCAACTTTCAGGGCGAACCTCCTTTGCGTCCAGACGACCTCACCGCGGACCCTGTCGTCGCCGCGGAGATCGACCGCCTCAGGGACCGGGTCGGACGGGTGACTGCGCTGGCTGTGCTGACCATCGGCACGCCGCTCGCCAGCTCTCTGCTCATCCAGCACTTCAGCATCGAGCTGCTGCTGCTCACCGTGCCGGTCTTCGTGTCCATGGTCATCGCCCTCGTCCTGTTCGCGCGACGGGCGGGCCGTGCGGCTCGTCTGATTGTGCTCGGCACCCTGGTGTTGGCACTCACCGCCCGCTCCATAGCGCTGGGCGGCGTCACGTCGGTGCCCTTCACCGGCTGGGTGATCGTGGTCTTGCTCTCGGCGGTCCTGCTGGGCACTCGCTCGGCCTGGCTCAGTGCCGCGACCGGCATCGTGCTGGGGTTGACCCTGTTGGCCCTTGAGCTCGGTGGTCAGCTGCCGACCCTGGGCGGGGCCCAGAGCGCCGCGGCGTCGCTCCCGATCTCGATCGCGCTGTTCCTGGTGGTGGCCTTGCTGGCGTCCAGCCTGGTCGACGCCATGCAACAAGCGCTGGCTCGCTTCACCACCGCGGACCGGGCCCGGCTCTCCCTGCTCTCCCGGTACAGCCAGGCCGCCGAGGGGGCTCTATTCGGCATCTGGGAGTGGGACCTGACCACCAATTCGGTCTGGTCCGGACCGGGGACCCAGGGCCTGCTGGGCGAGGAGCGCGAGGTCGCCATCCTGGAGCAGTGGCAGTGGTTCGACCTGATCCACCCCGAAGACCACGCCGCAGCCGAGGACTTCTACGCGCGCCTCCAGCGCCCCCCGGCCCGGGACGGCCGGGTGGACCTGCGCATCCGCCACACCAGCCGCGGCTGGGTGTGGATGCGCTGCCAGGGCACCGTGGTGATCGGCGACGCCGGTCGGCCCACCAGCCTGGTCGGCAGCCTGCGAGACGTGACCGAGCGCAAGCAGCTCGAGCACACCCTGGAGCACCGCGCGACCCACGACTTCCTGACCGGTCTGCCCAACCGCAAGCACTTCCTGGACAAGCTGGAGAGCCAGCTGCCAGACCGCCCGGGCGGCAAGCACCGGGACCTGGCCGTGCTCTTCGTCGACCTGGACGGCTTCAAGCTGATCAACGACTCCCTGGGCCACACCGCAGGGGACGAGCTGCTGATCGAGCTGGCCAAGCGCCTGCGTGAGGTCATCAGCGCCCCCGACATCGTGGCCCGGCTGGGCGGTGACGAGTTCGTGCTGCTGCTCCACGACGTCAAGCACGTGCAGCACGCCCGGGGTGTGGTCGAACTGATCGAGAAGAGCCTGGCGGACCCGATCCAGCTGGCGGGCCGCGACGTCCACCTGCGCACCAGCATTGGCATCCTGATGTGCACCAGCGAGTACACCAGCGCCGAGGACGTCCTGCGGGACGCCGACCTGGCGATGTACTCGGTCAAGGGACGGCCGTCCCAGGCCGTGGGCGTGTTCGAGCCGACCATGCGGGACCAGATCCGGCAGACCCTGGACCTGGACCAGGACCTGGCGCTGGCCCTGGACAAACGTCAGATCGTGCCCTGGTACCAGCCCATCGTGGACCTGCGGACCGGCGAGCTCCAAGGCTTCGAGGCCCTGGCTCGCTGGATCAAGCCCTATGGCGAGATCCTGATGCCCGCTGAGTTCATCCACCGGGCCGAGGCGACCGGACTGGTGACCCGGCTGGACCGGGCCGTGCTGGCCCAGGCCGCTCACATGATCGGCAGCTGGAACCGCTCGGGCGCCCAGCTCTTCCTGAGCGCCAACCTGTCCGCGCGGCAGTTCACCGACCCGGACCTGGTGGGCTGGGTCGAGGCGATGCTGGCGAACTCGGACCTGGTCCCCGGCCAGCTCCAGCTGGAGATCACCGAGGCCGCCCTGCTGGCCAAGGACGCGGTGGTGAACCAGACCCTGGGTGGGCTCCAGGCCCTGGGGGTGAAGATCGCCCTGGACGACTTCGGCACCGGCTACAGCTCGCTGAGCTACCTGTCGGCCTTCGAGATCCACGTGCTCAAGATCGACCACTCCTTTGTCCAGGAGCGCGGCGAGCTGGGGCCCGGCCCGATCTGCCAGGCCATCCAGTCCGTGGCCGACTCCCTGGGCATCGACACCGTCGCCGAGGGGGTCGAGAACGAGGCCCAGCGCGAGGCGCTGCTGGGTCTCGGCTGCACGAAGGGCCAGGGCTTCCTGTTCGGCGCGGCCATGCCACCGGAGCAGGTCTGGTCGTCGGTCGCCCGCTCGACGCTCAAGGTGAGCGCCAGCTGAGCACCGCTAGTCGTCGATCGACTCCTCGCCCGCACAGACCGCGCTCAGGCGGTTGCTGCTGGTCAGCGACTTGTTCACGGCGTAGTTCAGCACCAGCGGATCGTCGGGCTCCAGGCCAGCACCGACGGGCTCGGCCCAGACGGCGAGCATGCGCAGGGTCTGATCGCCTTGCTGGGCGTTGATCTCGACGCTGTAGGTCTGGACCAGCCCGTTCTCGCCAGCGTCGTCCCAGACGGCGTCCTTCTGGTAGGTCACGATGGCGAACAGGCCGATGGTGTCGTCGCCGACGTCGTACTGGCCGTGGCGGAAGTCCAGGTTGAGCTCGTAGGCGGGCAGGTCGGCGAACAACACCGCCGTGGGGTCGACCTGGTTCACCGTGAGCAGCAGGGTGCTGTCCACCGTGGTGCTGTCGAAGTCGCTGGCGAACACGTCGGTCTCTTCGGTGACCTCTTCGAACTCGCTGCTGGTCGTGGCGGCCTCGTAGGCGTCCCGATCGCTGGCGTAGACCCGGTCGTAGCTCTCCCAGTCGTCGTTGAAGACCGAGTCCTGGTCGGGCCGCAGCAGGTACTGCTCGGACTCGTCCCACGTGCAGTCCATCATCGCCAGGCTGACCACGCCCTTGGAGTTCGTCAGGTCCCGGGCCCCCCAGGTGTCCGTGCTGGGCTCGAGCAGGATCTCGTCGCTCAGGGGCAGGTGGGACACGTCGTCGGCGCCGAGCTCCCCGACCGTGAACGAGTCCGTGTTGGACGTGGTCGCCGACTCGCCGACCAGCAGGTAGCCCTCGTCCTCGTACCACTGCATGAAGCCCTGGACCCCGGCCTGGAAGCTGGCGTCGTCGTTGTAGAACTCCCGCATCATGAAGGCGGTGGAGTCGTCCAGACCCTCGGGAGCCTCGGGTGGGGGCTTGCAGGCGATGGCCAGGGCGAGCAGGGTCACGGGCGTCTCCGGGGCGGGTCGGGGTGCCAATTAGCCTGCAGGCAACCGGAGCGACTGTCGAGAGTCAGTCCGCAGACGTGAAGTCCGCAGTGGCCGACAGCGTGACCAGGCAGCCGTCGATGCCCAGCCCGTTGGGCGCGCTGTCCTCGAGATCAGCCTGGATCGGGTCACAGTCGGCGCTGGGCCCCGCCAGGGTGAACAGGATCTCCAGCCCGAAGTCCAGGGTGGCGCCCTGGTCGGTCAGGACCCAGCGGTCGTCGGCGTCGAGCATGCAGGACCCGCCGTTCTCGATCGGGGTGCGGACGGCGTCCGGGTCGTAGACCAGGTCATGGCCGTCGATGTCGAACACCACGTCGCCGTCGACACAGGTGCTGCTGTCCGTGGTCCCACACAGCTGATCGAAGGCCTGGGTGCCGTCGTCGCTGACCCGGTAGACCACGTAGGTGTCCTGTTCGAAGGCCAGAGGACCCAGGTCAGCCCGGAAGTCTTCGGCGTCGCTGCACTGCTGGCCCCAGGCGATGTCGCTGCTGGTCACCTGCCAGTAGAAGATCAGGCCGTGCTCGTCGGTCGAGGGGCCGGCTTCGCGGGAGCATGCGGTCAGCGACAGGAACAGCAGAGCGGTCACAGGCCGAGGGTATTCCAGTATCGCTGAGCCGTCAGCACCCTGGAAACTCGTGCCCGCCGCGGTGGCCCTTCGGCGGATCTCCAGGGTAGGAGCCCCACATGCTCCTGTGGATCACCGCCGCCCTGGCCACCCCCTATGTGGAGTGGCTCGACGACACCCTCATCCCCGGCGCGCTGCTCCCCGACGAGCACGACGCCCTGCTCGAGGCCGCCGCCGGCCGGGCACCTGCCGACGCCACCCACGTCGAGGTGCGGGCCGTGGGCACCGACGGGGTCCCCCGCCGCCTTGACGAGTTCCTGGTGCCGATGGTGCCGGTGCCGGACAAGGAGCCCGGCCACAAGAGCGCCCCGGCCGACAACCCCGGCCGGGCAGACGGCGCCCTGTCCGGCAGGGCCGTCTACCTGAGCCAGTGCCACGGCTTCATCTGGTACGACTCGGTCGACGGCTTCACCACCCAGCGGGGCAACCTGTACGACACGGTCGAGGACTTCCACAACCCCGAAGGCGCCAACCAGTACCTGACCCGCTACCTCGAGAACGCCGGCGCGGCGGTGTTCACGGTCAAGGAGCGGGACATGAACCGCCGCTCGGCCATCGCCGACAACGACGGCAGTGGCTACTCCGAGACCGGCAGCGGGTTCACCGGGGGCGCCGCGGGCTTCGCCGAGACCGGCCCCTGGGACTACGGCGACGATCCCTTCGACAGCGGCACGACCCGGGACTTCCCGGCCGCCGGGGGCGGCGTGGCCACGTGGACCCCGGCCGTGCCGGCCGACGGGGTGTACGGCGTCTACCTGAGCTGGGACTCCGACGCCGGCCACGCCCCCGACGCCCACTACCGGCTGACCCACCCGGGGGGGGTGATCGATCGGACCTTTGACCAGACCGTGCACGGCAGCACCTGGCAGTACGTGGAGACCCTGTGGCTGCCGGCGGGCACCGGCGGCCTCACGGTCGAGCTGATCGCCGACAGCAGCAGCTCAGGGCGCACGCTGAACGCCGACGCCGTCCGCATCGGCGGGGGCATGGGCGACGTGGTGCGCCACGGCGAGACGTCCGGTCGGCCCCGCTGGGAGGAGGGCGCCATCCAGTACGTGCAGTACAACGGCGCGCCGACGAGTGTGTACGACCCCTACCTGGACCAGAACGGCTCCGACCCGAGCAGCCGCAGCCGCTGGGCCGCGTGGGAACACCCCGGGGGCGAGGACGCGGTCTACGTGTCCTGGCACTCCAACGCCGGCGGCGGCACAGGCACGAGCGTCTACAGCTACGAGTCCGGCTCCACCCAAGGCGTCGAGGGCTCCGAGGAGCTGAGCGAGCTGCTGCTCGAGGAGCTGGTCGACGCGATCCGCGCCCAGTGGGACAGCGACTGGACCAGCCGCGGCACCAAGACCGCGGCCTTCAGCGAGGTCAACCCGAGCCACAACAACGAGATGCCCGCGGCCCTGATCGAGCTGGCCTTCCACGACCACGACGTCGACGTGGAGCTGCTCAAGGAGCCCGCCTTCCGCCGGGACACGAGCCGCGCCATGTACCGGGCGATCACCCGCTACTTCGCCGACCAGGCGGGCACGACCCCGACCTTCCTGCCGGAGCCCCCGGTCGACGTGGCCCTGGTCCACGACGCCGACGGCAAGCTGTCCCTGAGCTGGTCCCCCGGGCCCAGTGGCTTCCCCCTGGGCGATGCCGCGACCGAGTACCTGGTCTACACCTCGGCCGATGGCCGGTCCTGGGACAACGGCTTCGCTACCAGCGGCGCCGTGACCACGCTCCAGGTCCCCAAGGGCGACGCCGTGCACGTCAGGGTCGTCGGGGTCAACAGCGGCGGCCAGAGCTTCCCCAGCGAGGTGGTGTCCGCGCGGCGGGCCCTGGATGGCTCGGCGGTGGCCCTGGTGGTCGGGGCCTTCGACCGCCTGCAGTCGTCGCTGCTGCCCTGGGAGGCCGTCGGCGGCGCCGTCGGGGACGTCCGACGCATGGAGCTCTGGCGGGTGAACCCCTTTGACGTCATCGCAGCCCACGGCCGCGCCCTGGATGGCGCCGGGGTGCCCTTCGACAGCATCGCCGACGAGCGCCTCTCGGACCTGACGCTGAGTGACTACGACCTGGTCATCTGGGCCGCCGGCGAGGAGTCCACCGCCGACGAGACCCTGTCGGCGACCCAACAGGCGGCCATCACCGCATTCGTCGACGCCGGGGGTGCGTTCTGGATCTCCGGGGCCGAAGTGCTCTGGGATCTGGACGCCAAGGGCTCGTCCACGGACCAGGCCTTCTGCAGCGACGTCCTGGGCGCCACCCTGGCGAGCGACGACGCAGGCACCGATCAGGCCTCGGGCGCCGGGATCCTGGCGGGGCTGGACCTGGGCTTCGCCGAGAGCGACGGCGGTGCCTACCCGATCGAGTACCCCGACGTGCTCGCCACGGGCCGAGACGTGGTCGTGTCCTACGGCGACGGCAGTCCGGCCGGGGCTCTGGGGGACCGGGTGTTCCTGCTGGGCTACCCCTTCGAGGTCATCGCCAGCGAGGCGGATCGCGCCGAGGCCGCGGCCAGACTGGTCGACGCCCTGGTGCCCGGCTGGAGCGACGAAGGCGCCAGTGGACCTGGTGACTCCGGGGGCTCGAGCGGCGACACGGGCAGCGCCACCGGTGGCCAGGACACCGGCCTGGTGGCGGGGCCCAACGGAACCTGGGACCGCACGCCGCTCCCCACCGGGTGCGGCTGCGCAACCGGCCGAGCCGGCGCTCCGGTGGCCGCTTGGCTCCTGCTCTGCGCCCTGGTGGCCCGCCGCCGCCGCTGATCAGTCCGGCGTGAGCGCCCGCTGATCGCTGTCGTAGACCGCGATGCTGTCCTTGATGGCAGCCACAGCCTGGGCCGCGGGCGGATCCAGATCCACCGCGAGCACGGCGTCCAGCAGGGCCTGCTGGGCGTCGACGATGGCCTGGTCGTCGCGGTCCCTGTCGTGGCGCCCTGCGCGAAGGGTCGTCGCCATGGCCCGGGTCTCGTCGGCAAGCTCGGTGTGCCCCAGCCGGTCCAGCTCAAGCCCGACCCCTTGCCAGCGCGGCGCGGCCTGACTCGAGAAGCGCACAAAAGGGGCTGCAGCGAGCTGCTCGGGTGTGGGCTCACCGGTCGGCGAGCCCGCTCGCGCAGGCTTGGGAGGCTGCTCGCTTCGGTCCTTGGGCGTCACGTAGCGGACCTGGCCCACGGCCTCGCGAACCGGGCCCGCGGTCGGTCTCTGGGTCGCAGTCGCCTGGGGCTCCCCCGCCGGGTCGTCGCTGCCGGAGGCCACGATCACGCCGATCCCGAGCAACACGGCCGCCAGGCCCAGCAGACCCCGCTTCACGGCAGGACCTCGCTGAGCACCTGGGCCAGGTCCTTGACCTGGTACGGCTTGGGCAGCGCGGCGTGGAAGCCCTCGTCGCGGAAGCTCCCCAGCAGCCCGTCGTTGGCGTAGCCGCTGGACGCGATCACGACCGCCGCGGGATCGACGTCGCGGAGCAGGCGCATGGCTTCGCGTCCGCCCATGCCGCCCGGAATGGTGAGATCCATGATCACAGCGTCGAAGGGACGGCCCACGGCCCGCGCGTCTTCATAGGAGGCGACCGCCTGGGCCCCATCGCTGGCGTAGGCGACCTCGTGGCCGAGCACCGCCAGCATCTCGCCGACCACCTCGCGCACCAGGTCCTCGTCGTCCATCACCAGCACCCGTCGACCGGCCTGGGCAGGCACCACGGCCGTGCGGCCGGAGTCCTCGCGGTCCGTCGTCGCTGGAGGGGCCGCCGCGGGGAGGTAGATGCGGAACGTGGCACCGCCCCCGGGCACCGAGTCGACGGTGATCACCCCGCCGTGTCGCACCACCACAGAGTGGGAGACCGCCAGGCCCAGCCCGGTGCCCTCCTCCTTGGTGGTGAACCAGGGGTCGAAGAGGCGGCCCAGGTCGTCGCTGTCGATGCCCTGGCCCTCGTCGCTGATGGCCAGCCGCACGTAGCGGCCCGGCGCCAGCGGGCGGCCCCCTTCGCTCCAGGCCGCGCCGATCTGGACGACCGCACCCCCGACCGTGAGCACGCCGCCCCCGGGCATCGCCTGCTGTGCATTGATGACCAGGTTGTTCAAGACCTGGGTCAGCTGGCCCCGGTCGACCAGCGCCCAGAGCGCCCCGCTGGGCAGATCGAAGTCCGCCCTGACGCTGGTGCCACGCAGGGTGAAGGCCACGACTTCGCGCACCAGGCTCTCCAGATCGAGGGACCGCTTCACGGGCTCGCCCCCGGTGGAAAAGGTGAGCAGCTGGTTCGCCAGCTCGGTGGCCTGGCGACAGGCGCTGAGTGCCTGGCGCAGCGAGTGGTGGAGCTGGGGATGGGTGGGCGCGTGGCGCCGGGCCAGGGACAGGTGCCCGGAGACCCCCATCAGCAGGTTGTTGAAGTCGTGGGCGATGCCCCCGGCCAGCACACCGAGCGACTCCAGTCGATCCACCCGCGAGGCCGCGTGTTCGAGTCGACGGGTCTCGGTCACGTCGGTGCCCGTGCCGATCACGAATTCCACCGAGCCATCGTCGTGGCGCATGTGAGTGCTCTGCCAGAGCACGGTGCGGAGCTCGCCCGCACGGGTCAGCAGCGGGCTCTCGTAGTCGGCCAAGGGGGCGGGGCTGTCCAGGTTGGCCTGGAAGGCGTCCTGGGCCTGCTGCCGGGCCTCTGGGTTGACCAGGGCCTCCCACGCGACCCGGCCGCGCACCTCGTCTGCCGTCCAGCCGGTCAAGCGCTCACAGGCCCGGTTGAACCCCACGATCCGGCCGTCGGTGTCCAGCACCAACACCAGGGCGGCCACCGTGTCCAGGACGGCGGTCAGGAACTGCCGCTCGTGCTCCAGGGCATGCTCGGCCTCGACCCGCTCGGAGATGTCCAACAAGACGCCGTTCCACAGGACGCTGCCGTCGAGCTGGCTGGTGGGGCTCGCCGACCCCTGCAGCCAGCGGGTTCGACCCTCGCGGGTGCGAATGCGGAACCGGTGGCTCCAGGTCTCCAGGGTGCGGTTCGAGTGGGCCTGGGAGGCGCGGAAGGCCGCGCGATCGGCGGGGAGGATCTGGCGGAACCACGCCCCGATGTCCCGGACCAGGTCCGCGGCCTTCAGTCCGGTCAGGCCCTCGATGGAGCGGCTGATGAACGGGAAGTAGGACGATCCGTCGGCCTCGAGCACGACCTGGTACAGGGCGCCCGGCATGTGGCGACCGACCTCCTCCAGGCGAGCCAGGTCCTCGTTGTCGGTGAGCTCGGCGCGCACCCGACGGCGCAGCGCGGCCTGGCGAACCAGCTGGGTCAGCCGGCCCTCGCGGGTCTCCAGCTCCTCGGGGCCCACGACCTCGACCCAGGCCCGGGGCGCGGCCTGGGCCAACCGGGTGACCGGTGGCGGCTCTCCCCGGTCGACCACCAGCACCAGCTCTGGCGGCTCCAGGTCCAGGGCGTCCAGGGCCTCTTCCAGGCTCACGGCCCACGCCAGCTGGGCCTGCTCGTCGGCCAGGCAGCGGGCCAACACGTCCATCCCTGCCGGATCCGGGTCCAGCACGAGCACCCGGGCCTTGGGAGGAGGGGCCATGCCATGCACCTATCCGTCCCGCGCACCCCACACCTGGAACCAGCCGTCCTCTCGGAGCAGACGGGCCCAGGAGAACCGCGCCCGCAGCCGACGGCCGACGCCTGCGGTGCGCTGGCTCACGATGATCAGCTGCCCGCTTGGCGTCATGCGGCCTGGCGCCATGGCGATCAGGCGGTCCAGGGTGGTCCGATCCGCCGCCACGCCCCGGTGGAGGGGCGGGTTGCTGAAGATGGCGCCGTACTGGGTGTCGTGGGGCACAGGGGCCCACCCGTGACCGAGCACGACCCGTGCGGTGGGCAGGTTCTGGCGGGCGCAGTGCACCGACCAGGCGTCCACGTCGGTCAGGGTCCAGGACAGGCCCGGATGGCGACGGTCGACACCCAGCGCGATGAGGCCGGCGCCGCAGGCAAAGTCCAGGCAGGGTCCCTCGAAGCTCAGGTCAGCGGCGGCCTCGAGCAGCAGCGCGGTGGCGGGATCCAGCTGACCCTTGGCGAACACCCCGGGCACCGTCACGACGTCGACCGGCTCGGCCGCTCCCGGCAGCGCCAGCGACCGCTGCGTCTGCCACTGCACCAGCGAGCCGCGGGCAGGCGCAGAGCTCCGGCGGGCCTGGAGCAGGCGACAGTGCCGCCGGGCCGCCACAGTCTCGACGGCTTCGAACAGCGGCGTCAGCCGGCGGGCCGTGGACTTGATGCCTTCGTCGTTGGCGCCGACCACCCACAGGGGCGCGCCCTGTGGGAGCCGCCCCGCACACAGATCCAGCACCACCTCCAGCCGGGCCCGCTCCCGCGGGAGCCGCACCAGAGCCCCGGCCCAGACGCCCTCGGCAGGCTCTGCCATGGCGTACACGCCGTCCCAGGCCCGGGTGTGCCAGCGGACCGGGGCGCACCCGAGGGACGACAGGGCATCCGCCACCTGGCCCGTGCCCTCGTCCACCACCCCCACCGGGCCCTGTGGGTCCAGCGCCAGGAGCTCCTGGGCGGCCACCTGGGCGCACGCCAGATCGCGGTTCGCGGTCATGGGCGCCGGGTATCCCCGCCCCGCCGTGGGCGCACCGCCTACTCGATGTAGCCGATGCCCCCCAACAGCTCCTCCAGCACCACCGGTGTGAGCTCCGCCGGCTGCTCGGGCTCGACCTGGGGCTGCTCGAAGGGCTCGATGGCCAGCCGACCCATCATCGGACGCACGTCCTGGGGCGGCGGCTCCCACATGGGCTCTCCCATCAGGATCTCACCCTGTGCCGGGTCGATCAGGCCCGGGCCGGGCTCGGTGATGTCGCCGCCGAGCGGACTCTCCTCGCAGGCCCCGGGCTGGAGCACCACCGCCGCGGCCGCAGCGCCGGTGCTCAGGCGACGCCACAGCGCCCGCCGCCGAGGGCTCAGCCGCGACGGCGTGAAGCTCCCGCAGGTCGCGACCGGCTTGGCCAGCGGCACGTCGTCCGCGCTGACCACCCGTCCATCCGGGGTCCGGAACAGGCGCACGCAGATCTTGCCCCGGGTCTCGCGCAACAGGTCTTCGGCCTGGGCCCTGGGCAGGGCGCTCAGGTCGACCACGTCCTTGTCGCAGGATCCGCAGTGCCGGACTGCGTCGCCGCCATCCATGTCGGCCCAGGACTCCTGGCAGCGAAAGGTGAAGGTCAGGTCTTCGAGGGTCACGCGGCGGGCCATCTTCTTCTCCCGAGGTCGTCTGGACGGACCGACAACGGCGAAGCCCCGCAGTTCCTTACAGGCCGCGCCGCTCGGCGATACAGCTCGGCCATGAAGCGCCCCGTCCACCGCGCACGGGCCCTGGTCAACGGGATCCAGGCCCTGCCCCGCCACGGCTGCAACCGCGCCGGGGATTTTGGCCTGGCCCTGGTGCTCGACCTGCTCGAAGCCGCTGCGCCCGACGCCAGGGACGCCATGCTGGGCGCGCTGCGGGTGCCCCTGTGGCGAGCCGGCCGCTCGGAGCTCCAGACCGCGGCAACGCTCTTGGGCAAGGGCTCCGAAGCCCAGGCGGATCCCGCACTCCAGGACGCCTATGGCTGGCAGAGCCACGCTGTCCTGGCCTCGTGGCTGCCAGGGCCGGCCCGGGACGCCGCCGAGCACGCCTGGCACGCCCTGCACGAGTGGTCCGAGCCCCCGCTCTCGGCGCTGGTCAACCTGGCCGAGCTGCACCGGATGCGCGGCGAACACGGCCCGGCCCGGATGCTCCTGGGGGAAGCCCAGCAGCGGCTGCAGCGGCCCCGCCGGCGCTGCGGCGTCGCCGATCGGGACTACGGCCCGCTGGTCGAAGCGATGGACCGATGCAACGCAGGCGCCGAGCCCGACGTGGACATGGCCCTGCTCCCGGTGGGCGACCTGGGCTTCTTGCTGGAGGCCCAGGACCGCTCGGAGCTACGGTCAGACCTGTGGTGCAGCTGGCGCCACGCCGACCGGACCGCGAGGGCGCGGATCCGAGCGGTGTTCAGCGGGACCTGGCTGGGACCGCTGCCGGGCCCCCTGGACGCTGCAGAGCTCCAGGAGGCCGCAGCGATCCGGGGCGCTAGCGGGCGCTGATCTTCACCGCCAGGCGCTGGACCTTGGGGTCCTGGTCCTGGATCAAGGCACCGGCATGGGGCAGCGCGGCGTCCATGCGGTCGAGTGCCCGCAGTGCGTTCAGGCGCACCTCGGCGTCGGCGTCCCGAAGCAGGGGCACCAGGTCGCGTGCGGTCGGGGACAGCTGGAGCACGCCCAGGCTGCGGGCCGCTCCGGCCCGAACTTCGGGCGCCGGGTCCCGCAGAGCCCGGACCAGGTCGGCCTGGAGTCGCTCGCCGTCCAGGCGGTGTGCGGCGCCTCGGGCGGCCATCCTGCGCACGGTCGGGTCCTCGTCGGCCAGCCCCAGCTGGATGGCCTCGACCCCTAGGTCAGTGCGCTGCAGGGACCAGATCAGGCCCTCCCGCACGACCGGGTCCGGCTCGTCGACCAGCAGGGCGTAGAAGGGCTCGGACTTGTCGAAGGCCGTGCGGTGGCAGACCTCGATCAGGGCGCCCCGGGTCTTGGCGTCGTCGTCGGCGTGTAGCAGCCGATCCAGGAAGATCATGTCCCAGGCCTCGGCACCGCCGGGGTAGCGGCCCAGGGCGTCGGCCCGGGACTGCATCGGCGGCATGGTCCAGTGCACGGCGGCCCGCTCGCCGTCTGCACGCCACGCGAGCACGACCCGGGCCTGGTGGGCCAGGCGCCAGTCGCTGTCGGTGGTGAGCAGCTCGAGCTCGCTGTCGGTCCAGTCGGGGTCGGACACGACCGCGGACAGGGCCCGGCCATAGCCCAGGTCGAGCTCGTGAAGTGCGATCAGGTCAGCGGGCTCGCCAGCCATGGCGGCGGTCATCAGGGTGAGCAGCATCTACTCGTCCTCCCCGTAGAGGTGGGTGGCCGTGGTCCAGTCGGCGGTGGGTGGCGTGCGAACCACGTTGGAGCCGCAGTGCACCTCGCCCAGGGCGACGTGGTACGCCTCCCAGTCGTCGAGCCAGACGAACTCCAGACCCTCGGGCATCATCGACTCGAACTCCTGGATGTAGATGTCGTCGTCGTGGCTGTCTCCGGTCCCCCGGAAGAACGGGTCGGGCGGGAACAGGATGGGGCTGCCGTCGTCGTTGGTGGCAACGATCAGGTTGGCGGTGCCCGGGATCAGCGCGGCGGTGGTGCCGCCACAGCCCTGGACTTCCTCGTAGAGGGCCGGGATGCGGATGATGTCGTCCTCGGTGAGCCCCAGCGCGTCCTTGAACAGCTGGATGTTGGGCTCGATGTAGTCCTCTTGGAGCTCCACCTGCAGAGCCGCCAGTTGGTTGTCGTCCTGGATCTCGCCCACCGAGCTGACCTGGTGGGGGTAGCCCTTGTACTGGGGCAGCTGGAAGCTGCTGTCCAGGGTGTCCAGCCACGCCAACCCGACCTCGGCGTCGCCCACGACGAACTTGAAGCCCTTCTCCGACGACGGGTCGGGGATGAAGGTCGTGAACTCGTCGATGTGGCCCACGCACAGAAAGGACGTGTCGACCTCGAAGGGCGCCTGCACGCGCATGTCGTTCAGCATGTCCACCACGTCGTCGTTCACGTCGGCGCTGCGCCCGGCGTTGCCGTAGTAGAAGCGACCCACCGGGTACTCGACGCCGTCGACCGTCACCGGGGGCGAGATCTCCAGGTTGCCGCCGTAGTCCTGGCTCGTGGCCCGACCGGAGCCCCAGTACATGACCGGGAAGTCGGGACCGCCGTGGTAGTCCTCGGCGAAGTCGTCCAGGTCCCGGTCACGGATGGTGTCGAAGATGACGTCGATGTGCTGCTGGTCGGTGCCGGCCATATAGCCGTACTCGATCTCGTCCTGGAGCCAGACGTCGCCGTTGTAGTCGGTGCCGTCGACAGCGGTGAACTTGTCGCCCAGCGCGTCCTGGTAGCCCTCGATGAACTCGGGGTTGCTGTAGCCGAAGTAGTTCACCTCGATCGCGTAGGTGTGCTCGGCGGGCTGGAGGTGGTGGTTGAAGACCAGCGGCGACGCGACCAGGCGCAGGGTGTGGGAATCCACCACGGCGCCTTCGCTGTCCAGCTTGTCGAGGGTCAGCGTGCCCTCGACCAGGAAGTCTGCGAACTCGAGCTCGAAGACCAGCTCTTCGGCGGTGGAGATCTCGCCCACCTCGTCGGCGCCGTCGCCCAGGCGCAGGCTGCCGTTCTGGTAGATGCGGATCTCGTCCACGTCGCCGGCCAGGGTCAGCTGGATCGACTGGCCTTCTTCCATCTCGTCGATGAGCGCCTGGGAGACCACGAAGGGCACCCGGTCGTTCTCTTCTTCCAGGTTGTCGTCGTCCCAGTCCTCGTCGCCGTTCCCGTCGTCGTCGTCCAGGTTGGGGATGCCGAAGACGTCGTCGAAGACCCAGGGGAGCGGCTCGGGTTCGGGTTCGCCACCGATTCCACCGTCGGTGCAGGCGGCCAGGGCGAGCAGGGGAGTGAGCAACATCGGGCCTCCAGGGGCTGGCGAGCACCATATAGCCGCGAGACGGCTGGACGGGGTCAAGATGTCGCCCCGTCGGCGCCGCCGCAAGGAAGTGTTGAAACAGCTGCGGGTGCTCACCCGGTAGTGCTGTCGAATCCTCGCGGAGGACGGGATGGGCAGCTTCCTGGTGTGGTTGTGCGGGTGCTACGGGGGACTGACCCTGACCTCCTCGAGTGAGCTGGCGCCCGAGGAGAGCGATGCCTCCTGGCCCGTCTCGGTCTGGCGAGACGCCGTGATTCAGGGCATGGGCCACGGCGTGTCCTTCCTGGACGACGGCGCCGCCCTGGTCGGCATGGGGGGTGCGATCTGTGAGGTGGATCCCCACACCGGCGCCGTGGGCGGCGACTGGATGCTGCCCGGGTTGACCTGGGCGGCCGGGGTGGACGGCGGCCAGGGTCTGGCGGTCAGCGAGGCGCGGATCCGGGTGGTGTCTCCCGGGGGGGACCCGGACGCACTGGAGGGGCCCAGGGCCGCAGGAGACTGGCGCGGCGCTGCCTGGGTCGACGGCGCCCTGGTGACGTTGGGAGAGCACGCCGCGGGTTGCGAGGTCAGCTGGTGGGCTCGTCCAGAGGCCCAGCCGCTCCTGCCCGAAGCCCGCACCGCGGTGCCCCGCCGCTTCTGCCGGGAGAGCGTGGCCCTCGTGGCCGACCCCTCCTCCTGGACCGTGTGGCTCGCAGTCGACGACGAGCTCCGGGAGGTCACCCCCGAAGGCGACCACCCGCTGGAGACACCGGCGACGCTGTTGGCCCACGACGGGGCCCAGCTGTACACGGTGGCGGAGGGGAGCGACGAGGTCCTGCGCTGGCGCGGCGGTGGCCCCGAGACCGCAGCGATCCTGTCGGGGCCCATCACCGCCCTGGACGTGACCGCCACCCTGCTGGCCGCGGTCATCGCCGGGCCGACCCTGGTGGTGGCCAGCCCCGCCGACGGCCAGGTGCTGTCCCAGGTGGACCTGCAGAGGGGCGACGTCGACACCCTGACGGTGCGGACCGATGGCGATCTCATCGGGCTGGCCCTGGGCGACCAGATCCGGTTCTACGGCGTGCGGTGACCCGGGCGGTGGGTCACTCGGCCGGTGCAGCTTCCTCGGCGGGCTCGACCCCGACGTCCTTCATGGCGACCAGCTTGTCCATGTCGATCTTGTCCCGGGCCCGCTCCAGCTCGGCGAAGTCCACGTCGCGGCCCTGGATGCCCACGGCGAAACGCCCCACGACGAAGGCGTTGATCTCGCCCCGCCGGTCGCTCTCGTCGAACTTCTCGTAGCGCTTGACGCCCTCGCCTCCGGCGACCGTGCGCTCGAAGCCGTCGTCCCACTCCCGCTCCAGATCGACGGCAGCCCAGGCAAAGGACGCCGCGCGGATCACGCCGGACATGCCGCCGGCGTCGGTGATCACCACCGTGATCTTGCCGCCGTCCTGGGTCGTGTAGGACTGCTCGGCCTTGGAGATGCCGAACCCGGACATCGACGTCTTCTCGCCGGAGCTCTCACCGGCTTCGAAGCCGCGGAGCTTCTTGGGCAAGAGCTTCTTGAGCTCGCGGAAGTCCACCGGATCGGGCCCGCCGGTGGCGTCGCCGAGCTGCTTCATCGCGTCCTGGAGGTTCTTGGCCGCGTCCTCCAGGTTGACCTCGGTGGCCTTGTCCCCGACCTCCTTCTCGACAGCGTCGGCCAGCCCCTGGAGCGCGTCGCCGACGCCTTCGACTTCGTTGGCGGCGTCACCGCAGGCCAGGGTGAAGAACAGGCCGGTGGCGGCAAAGGCGGCGAGGGGGCGAGACATGTCGACTCCGGGTGCAGGGGGGCACGGTGTGTACGTCCGACGCGCCGAACCCTATCAAGACAGGCTATGAAGCGGCGTTCCCACACGGTCTGAAGCCATGATCCTCCTGAGTCTGCTCACCCTCTCCGGCTGCGAGTCGGATGCTGGGGTGACCGAATACGAGACCCCACCCAACGCGTCGATCACCGCGCCGCCCAGCGGCCAGACCTTTGAAGAGGGCGAGACCGTCACCTTCCAGGCGCTGGTCAGCGACAACCAGACCGCGTCCGAGGATCTGGAGATCATCTGGTCTTCGGACATCGACGACACGCTGTACGAAGGCAACCTGGCCGACGTCGATGGCTACGTGGAATTCGTGACGGCGAACCTGTCCGACGGCAACCACATCATCACGCTGACCACCGTCGACAGCGACGCTGAAAAGGCCACCGACACCATCGAGATCTCGGTCACCGACCTGCCCGACGACCCGATCATCGAGATCCTCCGGCCCACGGGGGTGGACTTCGGCGTCGAGGACGAGACCTTCACCTTCAAGGCCCAGGTCTCCGACGAGCAGGACCCGCCCGGGTACCTGAGCGTGGTGTTGAACAGCTCCTTCGACGGGGACTTCTGCACCCCGGCACCAGCGTCCGATGGGCTGGTGACCTGTGACACCGAGCTCTCGGTCAACGACAAGGAGCACGTGCTCACCTACACGGTGACCGACGCCGACGGCTACACCGGCAGCCAGACGGCGTACTTCTTCGTCTACGCGGCGACCGCCATCGACAACGACGGCGACAACTTCTCCGAGGACCAGGGCGACTGCGACGACGAAGACGATGAGATCTACCCCGGCGCCGACGAGGTCCTGAATTCCGAGGACGACGACTGCGACAACACGGTGGACGAGGGCACCGCCGGGTTCGACGACGACGGTGACGGCATGTCCGAGCTCGATGGCGACTGCGACGACGGCGATCCGCACAGCTACCCGGGCGCGAACGAGAACTGCGACTCGGCGGACAACGACTGCGACACGACGGTCGACGAGGACACCGACTGCTACGACGACGACGGGGACGGGTTCACGGAGGATGGTGGGGACTGTGATGACGGCAGTGCAGCCGTCAAGCCCGGCGCGGTCGAGACTTGCGACGGCATCGACAACGACTGCAACGGCACCGAAGACGACCAGGGCGCTGTGGGCTGCACGACCTACTACGTCGACGCGGACGGCGACGGATACGGCGACGACTCGACCAGCGGAGCCTGCTACTGCGATGCCACGGGCTCGTACACCGTCACCAACAACGACGACTGCTACGACGGTGACTCCGCCGCCAGCCCCAGCCAGACTGGCTACTTCACCTACGACCGAGGCGACGGCTCCTTCGACTGGGACTGCAACGGCGCCCAGGACAAGAGATACCCCGATGGATTCTCGTGCACGCTCCTGTGCATCGGCGACGAGACGCCGGGCTGGGAGTCCGGTGTGCCCAGCTGCGGCTCAAAGGGGACGTGGGTCGACTCGTGTCTGGTGCTTTGTGACGTGAACTCGACGAGCTCGCAGACCCAATCCTGCCGCTGACCCTTTGGCGCGCCTACCAGCCCGACCCGAAGAAGAAGTAGACCGCGCCTGATTCTTCGGCGACCGTCGCGTCATCGCGGGCGGAGAGCCCGACGTCCTGCCACCCATCGCCGTCGAGGTCACCCAGGGCGAACATCGGATAGCCGAGGCCGGAGTCGGTCCCGGTACCCGTGACAGTCGCGATCGCCTGGTCTTGGAGCAGGGAACCGGACAAGGGGCCGCGGAAGAGGTGGACTTCTCCGGAAGATCCACCCTCGTGGGCCCCTACAAGGACATCCAGCTGCTGATCGCCGTCCAGGTCGGTGCCAATGACCGTGGCACCGAAGAAAGAGAGGGCCTCCTGGCCAAGGACCCTGAACAGCGCCTCATCCGGCGAGTGATCCCCTGCCGCCAGGGTGCCATTGAAGCCATAGACCGCGCCTCCAAAATCCGACGAGCCGTCGTTGTCGGCCACCGCACCCATCAGCAGGTCCGCAAGACCATCGCCGTCCAGGTCCCCAGGGACCGTCAAGGACAATCCGAACAGCCCAAGGTAGGTCTCCCCGGAGATCGTCGAGTCTGCAGCCGCCGCGACCAGGTCTCCTGCGACAGGGCCATGGAAGATGTAGACGCGACCCTCAAGGCCGAGGGTGACTGTCGTGTTGGCCACCACCACCAGGTCCTCGACCCCGTCGCCATCGAGGTCCGGTGCCACGTCCATGAAGATCCCAAACGCGTCGCCTGCTGACTCCCCAGTAATGACGGCGTGAGCCTGCGATGAGACGAGGTGCGTTCCCTCTGCGCCTTCGACCAGGTACACGGAACCAGCCAGCCCTGACGTCGTCGTTCCGAGTGATGCCACAGCCAGCCCGCTGGAGAGTGTGGGCGTCAGGGAGGAAGTCAGGACGATGCGCCCACCCAGGGCCTGGCCACTGGTGTCACCCAAGATCTGTCCCGCCGCGCTGGCTGCATCCACGCTGCCTTGGATCTCCTGGGTAAAGACAAGAACCGCTCCTCCATCCTCGGCCCCGTAGTCGCTGTAGGGCGAGTCGATGTAGAGGCGACTCCCGCTCTCGGCGGGGTCCGAGCATCCCACGACGGCGCCACCGAAGGAGCCTTGGTCCTCGCTGTCGACGATCTGGTCCAAAGTGTCCGACAAGAGGAGCGTCCCAGGCAGTGGCAGGTCTACGCGGAACACGCGCCCTGAGACGCCATCGCCGCTCACGCTGTCCGACGCTGTGATCCAGATTCCGCGGGGCTCTACCTGCTGGCCACAGTCGGCAGCAACGCGCAGGCCTGCTCGGGCTCCGGGCTCGACCCCAAAGACGGATGCATCCGCGTCGTCCACCAGTAGATCACCGTTCCAGAAACACGCCCCATACGTCCCATCACAGTCATCATCCACGCCGTTCTCACAGACCTCCACGGCCCCGGGATTCACCCCGGCATCCCCGTCATCACAGTCTCCGCCTTCGGCGACATAGTCCCCACCCGGATCGCACTGGAGCCCGGTCTCCTCTGAGCCGTAGCCGTCACCATCCAGGTCCACGGGCCATGGGGTCTGACCCGCCGCGGTGTCGTCGGCGTCGTCCGCGAGCCCATCACAGTCCTCGTCGACGTCCAGGTCGTCGCACATCTCCTGGGCTTCGGGGTGCACGCCTGGATCGTCGTCGTCACAGTCCGACACGTCTGCGACGTACCCGGTCGGTTCCTCGCACTGGACGAGGGTCTGATCGGCCCGCCCAAAGCCATCACCATCCAGGTCGAGGCCCCAGGTGACCCGATCCGTCGCGTTCTCCCCGTCGACGACCCCATCACAGTCATCGTCGACACCATTGCAGAGCTCGATGGCCCGGGAATGGACCTCGGCATCCTCGTCGTCACAGTCCCCGCCGCCGTACATCGGCGGCGAGTCGCCGTCGCCGTCTCGGTCCTGCAGGTGAGCCCGGACCGCGAGGTAGTCCTCTTGCCCCGGCCACCCACAGGCGGCGAACCACATCCACAGAGCCGTCATCTCCGGACTCTACCGCCCTTCGGGATCCACCATCCGCGCCAGCATCTTCAGCGGCTCGATCACCTTTCGCTGCCGGTGCTCCGCCTCGTAGATCCGGGTGACCCCCAGCCCGATCAGCGTGGCAAAGGCAAAGGCCACGGCGACCTTGTAGTAGGGGTCCTCTCGCTCCGGCGGCGGGAACATGTCCTCGCGCACGCTCGCCGCGTTCTGGTCGAAGGCGCGGGTGACCTGGCGGACCTTTTCCAGCAGGACCGGGTCGGTCCGGGCCGCGACGATGAGCTCCAGCCAAGCGTAGAAGGTGTCACCCGAGAGCTTGGTCCACAGCAGCTCGATGGCCTCGGCGGCGCGGTCCTCGGCGTCGAGAGACAGCCCGGCGAAGCTCTCCTGGTACTCGGCGATCTGCTTGTCGAACACGAAGTCGACCGCCGCGGTGACCAGATCGGCCTTGGTCGGGAAGTGATGGAGCAGCGCCCCCCGGGACACCCCGGAACGACGCAGGACCTCGGGGGTCGAGGTCCGGGCATAGCCGAGCTCCACCAGGGCGTCGAAGGTGGCCTGGAGCAGGCGCTCCCGGGTGGCCGCGGTGCGCTCTTCCTGGGTCCGGCGGCGAGGGGTGGACATCTCTGACCCTGTATCCCCCGCAACCAATCTGCCCCCTGAGGGGACTTCCCCGTCATAGACTGACAGGAGGGAGCACACAAGACCGCTGCGCACAGGCCCCACCAAGACGGCTTCAGAACACGCCCACGACCTGCTGCCGGCGCGGGAGCTCCCGCCCATGGGACGGCTGAACCAGCGGTTCCAGGACCCGGCGCTCGAGGCGGCCTTCGTCGCACACCACGCGGGCAAGACCCGCACGATGGGCCGCGCCGCGATCGCGCTCGGAGTCGCGCTGTACGCGACCTTTGGGGGGCTCGACGCACTGGTGGCGCCAGCGCATCTGACCCCGCTGTGGACCATCCGGTACGCGGTCGTCTGTCCGATCGGGGTGGTGCTGTTCGCGCTCAGCTTCAGCGCCTGGGGCCGGGACCGGCTGCAGCTGCTGACCGGCACCCTGGTCACCCTGGCCGGGCTGGGGGTGGTGGTGATGACGGCCATCGTCGACCCAGCCATCGCCGAGGCCTACTACGTGGGCCTGATCCTGACGGTGATGTTCGGGTTCACGGTCGCCCAGCTCCGCACCGTGGCCGCCACGCCGATGGCCGGCGTGATCGTGGTTGCCTACGAGTGGGTGGTCTGGGACGCGCTGCCCATGGAGTTGCTGGTCAACAACAACTTCTTCCTGCTCACAGGAGTCGTGATCGGGTTCATCGCCTGTTGGGAGCTGGAGCGCTTCCACCGCCGGGACTTCCTCCACCTGCGCCAGATCCGTGACCAGCGTGAAGCCCTGGCACTGGCGAACCAGCGGCTGGAGCAAGAAGCCGCGCTGGACCCACTCACCGGCCTCCGGAACCGGCGCCACCTGGAGGACCGGCTCGAAGACGCGGCGGGGCTGGCCCGCCGCTACGGCATCCCCGCGACGCTGGTGCTCCTGGACCTGGATCACTTCAAGCGGGTCAACGACTCCCTGGGACACCCGGTCGGGGACGAGCCGCTGCGGGCCACGGCCCAGGTGCTCTCCAACGCGGTGCGGGACACGGACCTGTTGTTCCGCATCGGCGGCGACGAGTTCCTGGTGGTCCTGCGGGGCACACCCCTGGACACGGCCCTGGAGGCCCAGATGCGCATGACCGAGCTCCTGGACGAGCTGTTCGCCAGCGGACCCTGGCAGGACCTGGCCCTCGGGGTCAGCGCTGGGGTGGTGTTGCTGGACCCGGAGCTGAGCGCCGCACAGAACCTCGAGGCGGTCGACCGCTCGCTCTACACGGTCAAGCCACCGCAGTCGCGTTGATCAAGGCGGCTGCTGCTTGTCCGACGGCCCGATGCTCTCGCCCTTGCCCTTGCCCTGTCCGCCAGGACCGCCCGGGCCTCCTTGGCGGGCTCCCTGCTGGGGCCCTCCCTGCCGACCCTGGCCGGCTTGCTGACCGGTGCGGGGGGCCAGCCGAGCACCGCCCATGGGACCGTCGTCCCGGTGCATCTGGAAGAGGGAGTCCGACGGCTCGGCCACGCCTTCTTGGGCCTGGAGCTCGTCGATCTCGCCAGCCAGCTCGTCGAGGGCGGCCTGGACCGAACGGCCGCCGAGCTCGGACTCCGAAGGGTCGTAGCGCACATGGTCCGCCTGACCGATGCCCACCTCCTGCATCTCGGCCACGAGCAGCTCGATCCGGGACAGGCGGTCGTCCACAGCCTCGAGCTGGCGTCGGGACTCGTCGAGCTCTTCCCGGAGCAGCTCGGTCTCCTGGGCCGTGACCGAGGTGGTGGCCGCCTCGGTCCCCGGCACCGGGGAGTTCGCGTCGGGCCCTGGGGCGGGGCCGTCGGAGTCGAAGGCACAGGCGGCGAGCAGCAGCAGGACAGCGTTCATCCGCAGAGCCTACCCCGTGCCGGTTACGGCCTAGGGACCGCCGGAGGTGGTGATGTCCTGGTTGTTCCTGATGTTCGCTTGCCAGCCCGAGACCACACCCCTGGGCATCGTGCTGGCACAGGACGGCGTGACCTATGCGGGCTCGGCGATCATCGACATCACGCCGGTGATCACGGATCTGTTCCACGACGACAACGGCAACCACCTCTTCGAGGGCTGCATGGACGATCCCGACGCCGAGATCTGCAAGGAGGGCTTCGAGGACGTGGACGGCGACGGCGTGTTCGACGCCGTGTGGATCGGCGGGTTCTCGCCTTTGAGGCCAGCTCTGGAGGTCCACGATCCCGTCTACGCCCGGGCCACGGTGATCAGTCAGGACGGCGAGTACATCGCGCTCGTCGGGCTGGACCTGGTCGGGTTGGGCAGCCCCCGGATCTACGACGCCAAGACCCGCCTGGGCGCTTCGGGCTTCGACCCCGACCGGCTGATCGTGGCGTCGAGCCACAACCACCAGGGGCCGGACACCATGGGGCTCTGGGGCAACCCCTTCAACTTCTCGGATCCGGTGAGCGGCACGGTCCCGGCCTACCAGAACCTGGTCAGCTACGCGATCGAGTACGCCGTGCGCGAGGCCGCTGCGGACATGCACGCGGTGACCCTGACCGTCGGGGTCGAGCACATGCGCGACCGAAGCCCCTACTTCAATGGGCCGGCGTTCGGGGGGCGGAACCCCACGTCCCACATGCACGGCATGATCGACGACCACCGGGATCCGGTGGTGGTGAGCGACCAGCTGCTGGTGCTCCAGGGGGTCGCGGGCAGCGGGACGGTGTTCACCCTGACCAACTGGTCCGGGCACCCAGAGGTCCGCGGTTCGGGCAACAACGCCATCTCGAGCGACTGGGTCGGCGTCACCCGCCAAGTGCTCGAGGCCGAGTACGGCGGCGTGGCCATGCACCTGCCCGAGTGCCTGGGCGGCATGATGTCTGCGCTGGGCGGCGACGTGCCGCTGGTCCAGGACGACGGCACCCACGTCTACCAGACCTGCTCGGCCGAAAACGTGGCCGACGAGACCGACACCGAATGCTTCGGCCTGGCCGATGGCGACGAGCGCATCGACTTCGAGGGCCTCCAAGTGCCGGAGTGGGCCGAGCACGACAGCTGGGAGTTCGTGACCAGCCACGGCTGGCACATCGGCGAGGCCGCCATCGACGCGCTGGCCGGCGGCGAGACCCTGGAGGCGTCGCCGCTGCGGGTGGACCTGGAGAGCTACTACATCCCGATCGAGAACTACGCCTACAACCTGCTGGGGCCGACGGGGATCTTCGACCTGGGCCTCGAGGACGCGGTGACCGACACCGCACTGTGCCCAGAGGCCGTCAACACCGAGATGGGCTGCCTGGAGACCACCACCCTGCGCATCCAGCTGGGACCGGTCGGGCTCATCACCGTGCCGGGCGAGCTCCTGCCCGAGCTGGCTTGGGGCTTTCCCGACGACGATCCCCAGTGGGTGACAGAGGCCGCTGACCCGACCGCTCGGGGTCCGGGCGCCACGTACTTCCCCCAGCACGACAACGACTGCGACGCCCTGGACTACAGCGAGTGCCAGGTCACCGATGAGCTGGGGGACTGCGACTGCCTGAAGGTCCACGCCTGGCCCTACACCCTGAGCCACGATCCCGACATGCCGCCCCTGTTGGACATGCTCGACACCGAGTACCGGGCGATCATCGGCGCTGCCGACAACTACATGAGCTACATCGTGCCGGAGCCGGACTTCAACTCGGACGTGACCCTGCTGTCGCCATCGGACGGCGACCACTACGAGGACACGGTCAGCCCGACCGGCCTGTTCGGCACCAAGATCCAGGAGGCCCAGGTCCGCATCAGCGAGCGCTGGTAGCCCTTTACAGGCCCACCTCCCAGCACACCGGGTACCTTGAGATCCTCCCGCGGAGGCCGTGATGTTCTGGTCCGTCCTGATGGCCTGTGGTCCCCAGCTGAGCGCCACCCCCGAGCCGATCGAGTTCGAGTCGCTGCCGACCCCACCGCCGTCGCTGGCCGGCCTGACACCCGCCGATGGTGAGCTCCACCTGGTGGACCAGGGCCGGACCGCGGGGGTGAACGCGGGGCTGGCGCTGTCCAGCGACGGACTCTGGGCCCACGCCGGCATGAAGGGCTACACCTGCGACGTCTGGACCCACGACGGCTCGGTGGCGGCAGATCTGGACTACCCGGGCAACGGCGACGAGGTCATCGACGGCACCGACGATCGGCTGCTGGTCCGCACAGAAGACGGGCTGTTCGTGACCCGCTTCAACCAGCACACGGCCTCGGGACAGCTGGTCGAGGAGTTCCTGGCCGACGCCCGCCTGGTCGACGGGGGCCTGGCCACCCTGGCCTACGACGGAGAGGCCTGTCGGGTGGCCTGGTACACCCAGGTCGAAGCGCCCGATCAGACCCTGGCAGTCGACGACAGCTGGTGCGGTGGCGGGGTGATGATGCTCGCCGAGCGCGACACCGGCACGGTCTGGCTACTTGACGAAGGCCGGCTGATGCACGTGACGCCCCAGGGCGAGCACGTGATCGCGCTGGGTGGGGACCAGCTGGCGTGGGATCCCGTGCACCGGCAGGCCTGGGTAGGCCGCACGGGCGACGCCGGGATCGCAGCGGTCGATCCGGACGGCGGCTGGACCATGCACGAGACCGCCGGACCCGTCAGCGCCCTGTCCAGCCTGGGCCAGGTCGGCGCAGTGGTCGTGGGCAGCGCAGACACCCTGGAGATCCTGTGGGGAGCCGACGGCTCCCTGTGGGGCACCTATGAAGGCCTGCTGGCGCCGGACACGGTCCTGAGCGCCGACAGCGGCGCCGTCGTGGGCGTCCAGGACGGCACCACCGCGCGGTTCTTCCTGGGCGAGGTGTTCTGATCGGCCGACCCACTGCCCACCGGCCCTGATCGCCGACTTCGCCCAGGTGCACCCCCGCACGCTGCGCCGCACGGCAGCCACCTGGGGCGACGACCTGGGGCGGCTCGCCCGCGTGCTCGACGATCCCCGCTTCTACCTCCTGGACGGGGGAGACCTCCGCGGCCTGGACAGCTGGATCCGCTACCGCACCAGACGCTGACCGAATCGCCTTCACTCCCGCCCTCCACCGTCCGACACGGGGACTCCCGGAGGTGCCCGTGGCCTGGCGGTCTGCACGACGTTCTGCCCCCATCGACGACAGCCAGCTCTTGCGGTCCGGCCTGGTCCAGCTGCTGGAGACCCTGGCCGCTGGCACCGTGCCCGGTCACGCCAAGGAGATCCGCGCCCTGGCGGACAAGCTGACCAGCGGGCCGGCGCCGTCGGGGCTGGACCGCGAGCTCACCCGGCTCTTCGGCCAGTCCGGCGACGAGGGCGACCCCGCCGAGGCCTTTGCCGAGACCGCCCGAGCCCTGGGAGACGCGATGGCCCAGGTGGCCATGTCCGAGCCCACCCTGGAGCGAAACATCCAGCAGCTCCAGGCGCTGGTTCCCCCCCGGGTCCAGCCCAGCGACGCTCGCAACCTGACCACCAAGGCCCGGGCCCTCGAAGACGGCGCTGTCCCGATCCGCCGCCGGGTCCTGAACGCCCAGGGCGAGACCGCGCTGATCCTCGAGGCGGTCAGCCACGCACTGGCCGGCACCGAGACCGCGTCGGGCCGCATCGCCAAGAACGCCGGCCAGCTGGCCAGGACCTTTGCCAAGACCCACGACGACGCAGCCCTTCGGGCCATGCGCGGTCAGATCACCGAGGCCCTGGAGGGGCTGGCCAAGGACGCGAACAAGCTCGAGCAGACCATGAGCAGCGCCAAGGCCCGCACCCGCGACCTGGAGCGGCGGGTCGAGAAGCAGGCCGCCATCCTGGGCGTGCTCGACTCCTGTCGCCGGATCCGCAAGGAGATCGAGCGCTATGGCGACGACGAAGACGCGCCCATCGCCACGGTCAAGGCCCCCCAGGGTCTGTGGGACACCCTCACAGGCGTCTACAGCCGCGAGACCCACGACCGGCTCATCGCCCGAGCGTCCCAGGCCGCAGACGACACCGGCCGGGCACTGAGCCTGGTGCTGGTGGAGATCGAGAACCTGCCCAAGCTGACCCGGATGTACGGCGAGCCCGCCCGGGACACCGTGATCAAGACCCTGGGCCGCCAGCTGACCGAGGTGGTGCTCGAGACCGATGTGCTGAGCCGGATCGGGGACGGCCGCTTCGCCCTGCTGTTGCCCGCGACCAACCTCCAGGCCGCGAACGAGCGGGCCGTCAAGGCCCGGAGCGTGCTCAAGCGGGTGGCGTTCGCCAGTCGCTCGGGGCGGTTCAACATAAACCTGCGCAGCAGCGCCGTCGAGCGGCGCCACGGCGAGGCCTCCGAGACCCTCGAGAGCCGGGCTGCGACGGGCCTGGACCCGGTGGTCAAGCCCCGCCGGCGGTAGCTCGCCCCGCCCCCCCCGGTGTCCAAGTGGGAGGATGGCCCCTGGACCGGAGGATGCATGGCTCGCTGGATCGGCATGGCGTTGGCCCTCGCCGCGCTGAGCCAGGTCGGCTGCGCGGCCATGCAGCGGACCTGGGCTTTCTCCACGCTCGACGTGACCGGGCCCGCACTATGGGTCCACGCCACCGAGACCCTGGTGACCCAGAAGGACGTGTGGCTGCAGATCCGGGTCGAGAACGTCTCCGGGGGCCCCCTCGACGTGGACCTGGAGACCTTTGTGCTGACCCTGCCCGACGGCGAACAGGTGCTCGGCTACGTCTCCTACATGACCCGCAAGAAGGACCAGATGGGGGGCGCCTGGGACAAGGTCCGGCGCAAGGACGTCGACGACCCACCACTCCAGCCCGGCAAGTCCTTTGAGATCCAGCTGAACTTCCACCAGTACGGCCGGGACTATCGGCGCCTGCCCACCCTGAGCGTGGACCTGTCCGGGATCCTGGTCGACGGGGCCTCGGTGACCCTGCCTCCCCTGGTGCTCGAAGCCCCGGCCGAGGCACCGATGGGAGAGCACATCTGATGACTCTGATGGCCCTGACGCTGCTCTCGGGCTGTGCCATGAACCTGGCGGAGCTGCGCTCTGCCCGGGTCCTGCGCCCGGGCGAGATGCAGGTCACCCAGGGCAACAACGTGGTCGTGCCGACGTCCAGCGTGGGCGAGTCTTGGAAGGCCGCCCAGATCATCTCCGACGCCGAGGCCGACGCTGGGCTGCTCAGCGAAGAAGAGGCCCTGGACCTGGTGGGCGGCGCGACGGCCATCGCCCTGAGCTCACCGGGGTACGGCACCTTTGCCGAGTACGCCCTGGGCCTGCCCCGCCGGTTCGAGTTCAGCGCTCGCTTCGGCAACGGCATCTACGGGGTCGGACTGCGCAAGGGGGTGAGCCGGGATCAGTGGCACGCCAACGTGGGCATCCGAGCCGCCTACAACGGGGGCGGATCCTGGATCTCCTATGCGAACACCCTGAATTCTTGGGTGGACGTGGGCAAGGTCCGCCGCCTGGACCTATCGGCCACCGCCATGGTCGGCCGGGAGTGGGAGGAGTGGGGCAAGCTCTGGCTGGGCGCCAAGGCCATGGTCAGCCCGTACACACTGGACATCGACGCGTCGGCGGTGGGGCTGGGTGAGACGTCGACGTCGAGCAGCATGCGCTACGTCGGGGGCTTCATCGGCGGCGGCCTGGGCTTTCGTTACGTGCACTTCACGGTCGAGCTGAGCGTGCTCTACGCCAGCGGGGAGCTGGCGGTCTTCGATCGCGAGTACTCCCTTCGGGGACTCGTCCTCGCACCGTCTTGGGGCTTCCAGGCCACGTTCTGAATACGCCTGGGAGATGGTAGGCCCTCCCGCATCCCTCGCCCGCTTCCTGCCCAGCTGTGTGCTGGACCAGCTGCGGGTCGCGCCTGGAGTTCCCCAGCAGCCTCTGGTGCGGACCCGCCCTGCCGTCACACTGGTCGCCGACGTGTCCGGCTTCACGGCCAGCACAGAGGCCCTGGTCCAGGCCGGGCCCGAGGGCGTGGAACAGGCCAAGCGCGGCCTGGACGGCTTCTTCGGCGCCCTGGTGGACCAGGTCCACGCACACGCCGGCGACGTGCTCAAGTTCGCCGGTGACGGGCTGCTGGCCTGCTGGGACGCCGGACCGGACAGCGGAGGCACTGTCGCGGCCGTGCAGCGGGCCGGCTTGTGCGCCCTGGCCAGCCAGGTCCAGCTCCGCAGCGCCCGCCCGGAAGGGGTCGAGGTGCGCATGATGATCGGCGCTGGGGATCTGCGAACCGAGCTGCTCGGGGGGACACGAGACCGCTGGGAGCTGGCCGTGGGTGGCGACTCGATCACGCAGCTGGACGCGGTCGAGCCGCTCTCCAGGCCCGACCAGGTCGTCGTCTCGCCTGCTGCGGTCGAAGCCGCTGGCGCCGCGATGACCGGCGAGCTCTCGCCGGGCGGCGCGCTCCGCCTCCGCGGTGTTCCCGGCTTCCCTGGCCTGCCGCGTAAGACCCGCAAGGTCTCACCGTCCATGGCCGCCGGCATGGCGTCGTTCATCCCCCGGGCCATGCAGGCCACCCTGGGCAGTGGGTACGAGGAGTGGACCGCCGAGCTGCGCCCGGTCTCCGTGCTCTTCGTCCACCTGCCCGAGCTGGACGGCACCGCCTGGGACCAGGCCGCCATCCAGACCCTCCAGGAACAGCTCTACCGTCACGAGGGCAGCCTGAACAAGCTCGGCCCCGACCCACGGGGCGTCATGGCGCTGCTGGCGTTCGGCCTGCCGCCGCTGGCCCACGAGGAAGACCCTCTGCGGGCGGTCCGTACCGCCGTGGCCGTTCAGCGCACCCTCTCCGCACTGGGCCGCTCGAGCAGCGTGGGTGTGGCCACCGGCCGGGCCTTCTGCGGCATCGTGGGCACCGAGGAGCGCTGCGAGTACACCCTGATCGGCGACGTGGTGAACCTGGCGGCACGCCTGGCCCAGGCCGCCCACGGCGGGGTCCTGGTGGACACCAACACCGTGCGCCGATGCAGGGGCCGTGCCGCCTTCACGCCGCTGGAGCCGATCGAGCTCAAGGGCAAGCGCCAGCCTGTGCCGATCTACACGCCCTGCTGAGCCGATCTGCGCCCCGGATTGAATAGATGGCCTCCAACCCCCGTTCCCGCCGGTGTTCCCTGGGAGGAATGATGTCCCGCACCCCCGTGTTCGCCCTCGCCCTCGTCCTGCTCACGGTCTTCAGCGGCTGCAACCGCACCGAGACCCTCACCCCCGAAGAGGTGCGAGCCCAGCTCGACGATCCCAGTGGCACGGTCGACGACGGCTCGATGGTCGCCATCGCCGACGACTGGTTCAGCGCTGGAGAAGCCTTCGAGGCCGAGGACATGGCCAGCGTGCTCAAGACCTCCCAGTCCCGCCGGGCCCGGACCGGGACCCCCCTGGACGTCCTGCTCGCCCCCGAGGTCCTGGACCACGTCCTGTCCTACGGCGTCGGCAGCACGGTCGTGGACATCTTCTGCGTGACCGACCTGATCACCGACATCAACGAGTTCGACGACTGCGAGACCGGCGACACCTGCGAGGTGGAGCTCACCATCGACAGCTGCATCCTGAGGCTCGGCGACGACGGCGACGACAACGCCGACGGCAAGATCGTGTTCACCCTGAGCGAGACCACCACGCCCGAGTACGACCGGGGCGAGCTCTCCATCGAGTTCGAGGCGTGGCAGTACACCGACGGCGACCGTGTCGACTACACCGACGGCCTCATCGCGCTGGAGCTCACGGAGTGGAAGACCGAGGATCGCGACGAGATCATCTACAGCGTCGACCTGACCCGGAAGCACATCGATCCCGACGAGGACGGCGTGTTCACCGACGGCTCCTTCTGGGAGAACCGTGCCCGGGCCGCCATGCGCCTGACCACCCTGGACACCGGTCCCACACAGACCGTCACCCTGGAGATCCTGAGCTTCGTGGACCTGGGCAACGACGGCACCCACGAGGACACCCTGGTCATCACGCTGGACTACACCGAGACCCAGGTGAGCACCGACGTCGAGGCCGCCAGCCTGACGCTCCAGGTCCGAGGCAGCAACGGCAGCTTCACCTGCTCCTGGCACGGCGCCGTGGCCGAGCAGACCGAGGACACCACCGGCTACCACTCCGAAGGCACCTGCGTCGACGACGACACCGGCGAGACCTTCTCCTGGGACGGCACGCACGTGGTGACCAGCGGCTAGCCCGGGACCTAGTAGAGACCCGCCGCCCGGAGCTGGGCGACCACCACGTCGCTCCGCTGGGGCAAGTACTCCTGGGTCAGCCGGGCGTACTCGTCCGTCCAGAAGTCGTCGACGGTGTACAGCTCATAGGGGCCGTTGCTGTAGCTGTGCACGTCCCGGCGGTAGTCCCCCCAGCGCACGGACTCCGCCAGCACCGCCGGCGCCACGACCTCTGCCAGGGCCTCGAAGCGCGCCAGGGCCACAGGCGCCGACAGGGCACCGCCTTCGCCGAAGACCTCGTGGGCCCGCTCCTGGACCCGGGCGACGAAGTCCGGGTGCTCCAGCAGCCGGCGGTAGATGCGGGCCGGTGAGCCCGCGGAGTCGGCACCGGTCACGTCGGTGGCCAGGTCCTTGAGGGTGTGCTCGGTGTCCCAGGCGAAGAAGATCCAGCCCACCTGGTCCTCGCGCCCGTGGCCGGCGTACCAGTTGTGGCTCGGCCAGTCGTCGTTGCCCAGGTAGATGTTGAGCAGCATGTAGTCGATGAGGTTGTCGAGCTCGACCTGGGCCGCGACCTGGGCATAGGCGTCGTCGGTGGCCACGCCGCGCTCGACCAGGGCGTGCAGCCCCTCCCAGGCGTCGAGATCCCCGTCGATCGCCTCGCCGGAGTTCACGGCGTCGTACCCGGTGTCCTCGCCGCCGTAGAGCCGGGCCAAGAAGCTCGCCTGAGGCCGCGGATGCAGGTTGTAGAGCCCCCAGTAGAGCCCGTCCAAGAACACGTGCACATAGGTCCCGGACACGCTGGGGCGGCCCAGCGCGTGCTGCGTGCTGCGGGCGAACTGGTCCCGCAGGTACTGGCCCCGGCTCCGCTGGAGGCTGTCCCAGTGGATCCAGGACTGGTTGTACCGGGCCCGCAGGACCAGGGTGTCCCACCGGTCGATGGTCTGCTCCGGCAGCGGGAGCTCCGATAGCGAAGTGGGCCCATAGTCCGCCTTGAACAGCAGGCGCAGGGCCTTCTTGGGGCTGCTGGCCGGGTTGCGGCTCGCGCCGCCCATGATGCGCAGGCCAGCGTTGACCTGCCAGTCGTCGCCGTCCTGGCCGAGCCACTCCAGCGACACCGGGACCTCCCAGTCGACGCCCTCTGACTCGGGGTTCTCGTAGATGCCGTTCGGGCCCCAAAGATCGAAGGGCGCGACGACCAGCGAGACGATGGGCAAGGCCTCGAGCGCCGGCACCAGGCCGTCGGTGACCAGCTCCGGATCCATGGCGTAGTCGGCGCTGTACCCGCCCCACCAGGTGGTCGGCCAGGTCGACGGCGCCGCCTGGTCCGCGACCTGGTCCAGGAAGAGGAAGCTGTGGGTCACGGGCTCGGCCAGAGGTCGGTCGTCGAGCAGCGCGACCGCCGAGAGCGTCGTGGTCGCGCTCACCGGGAGCGGTCCGGTCCAGACGTCGCCGCCGTGGGGGTCGGTGCCGTCGGTGGTGAAGCGGATCTCCGCGTCCGCCGCGTCGCAGGACAGCACGAGCTCGAAGGACGCGTCATAGCGTCCCCGGGTGTGGCTGAAGGTCACCGCGACGCCGCCCAGGGACTCCACGGTCACCCCGGGTGTCGCCGCACTGTCGATGACGCTGTCGACCCCCGAGGCCGAGTCCGAGGTCCCCGACGTGGTGACCGTGCCGCCGCAGGCCGCGAGCCACGAGGTCACCAGGAGGAGAGAAGCCACAGCCCCAGGATAGTCCGAGGCCGCTGCCGGGGTAGGTTCTCTCGTGGCCGAGCGGGACACCCAGAGCACCATCGAGCTGTCCCTCGTCTCGATCCGTCCGGACGAGGACATCGAAGACCTGATCCTGGACACGCCGGTCCCAGCGGACGGGTGGGGTGGGCCGGTCGTCGAGGCCCCGAGCCCCGGGCTGGAGCTGGGACCCGAGCTGGGCCGGGGCGGGTCTGCCGTGGTCCGGCTGGCCCGCCAACGCAGCCTGGGACGCGAGGTCGCCGTCAAGGCCGTGCGGCCGGACCTGGACGGGGCAGGGCTGCGCAACATCCTGCTGCGTGAGGCCCGGGTGACGGGGGCACTCGAGCGTCCGGGAGCCGCGACATGAGGCGCTTCGTCTACCAGCCCCAGAGCTGGACCCACTCGGTGAGCTACGCCGTGGGCTTCGCCTTGGTCCTGCCCCTGCTGTCGTGGCAGGGAGCGGCGGTCTGGGCGACCCTCCACGACACGCTGGGGGGCTGGGGCGCGTTCGTGGGCCTGGGCTTCGCGGTGTACATGATCGTGTTCTGGCTCGCGGGCGGCTTCTACATCGCGGCCGACGCCCGGGGCTGGTTCGCCGACGCGAAGATCCAGCCCAGGCCAGCGGGCCGGGACCGCTCTGGCCCTCCGCTGAGTAGGGCGGTGCGCGTGGTGCTGCGCAACCAGTTCCTGGGCACGCTGCCGGTGCTGATCGGGCTCTACCCGCTCCTGCTGTGGCGCGGCCTGGACATGGCCGCCGACCCCGACCCCTGGTGGCTGGTCCTGGCCCACCTGGCCGGCCTGGTGCTGATCGAGGAGCTCGGCTTCTACAGCACCCACCGCGCCTTCCACCTCAGGCCGCTCTTCAAGCGCTTCCACCGCATCCACCACGAATTCCGCGAGAGCATCGGCATCGCCACCCACTATGTGCACTACGTGGAGCACCTGGTGGGCAACCTGGGGCCGATCTTTTTGGGCGTGGTGATCCTGTGCCCACACCCGGTCACGATCTTCTTGTGGGTGGTGCTGGCGGTGGTCAACGCCATTCACACCCACAGCGGCTACGCCTTTCGGTGGATGGTCTGGCCCCACGACCACGACTTCCACCACTTCAACGTGACGGGGAACTATGGCGTACTGGGGGCGCTGGATCGGCTCCTGGGCACCGACGACGCGTTTCGCGAGGTAGCCCGCAGTCAGCGGGCCGGGCTCACCCCGCCCGCCGCTTGACCTCCAGCTGGGCCACGAACCAGGTCGCGGCAGCGATCAGAGGCAGGTCGATCCACATCCAGGCCGGGCCGTTCAGCGCCACCTGGTTGTAAGCCGCGCCGGCCAGGGTCAGGCCGCCGATGATCCAGGCCAGGACCTGGGGGTGCGACGCGCCCAGGCGGGCTGCGAGGCCGCCGCCCAGGGCGGCTTGGCCGGCGTGGGCCACGAGCACCACCAGGAAGGCATGCACGGGCAGGCCCTGGATCCAGGCCTGGATCGCCTCGGCCTGGGCCGGGTCCATCATGTCGACACCCTCGGGGAGCGGCGCGATGAGCTTGGCGTTGAGCATGACCAGGCCCATGTTCCACAGGTTTCCGACGACCAAGCCCACGAGTACGGCGCCTAGGTTCCGCAGCATGTTCCCTCGGGGACGGTTGCCGAGCCCTAACGCAGGCTCCGGCTACACTCCCTCAATGCTGACCCTCGCCTTGATCCTCACCACCGCCTGTACCGACAAGGACACCACCGCCGGCACCGACTCCAGCCTCCTGGACCTGGACCCTGCGACCGTGCCCCTGGGCGGCGCCTGCCCGCTCGACACCGACTACGGCGGCTTCTACGCGCTGCTGGACGACGACAGCTCCGCCGTCGAAGGCAACGTGGCCGACGGTGTGGTGCCCCAGACGGTGCTGGAGCAGCTCAACGCCTCGGGAGACTGCTTCGTGCTGCGCCGGAACAACCCCTTCTGCGACCCGGCCTGCGAAGCCGGCCAGACCTGTGACTTCGAAGGGGACTGCCTGCCCTACCCGGTCAAGCAGGACCTGGGCACGGTGACTGTGGCGGGGCTGGTGCAGCCGGTGTCCATGGAGCCGGTCTTCCCCGGCAACACCTACTACGACACCACCCTGCCGACGCCCCCCTTCGAGCCCGGCAAGCTGATCGCCCTGGACATGCCCGGCGGGGCCTATGGGCCCCTGACCCTCTACGGGGTGGGGGTCGAGCCCCTGGTCAGCCTGGACGCGGAGTGGTCGGTCGAGGCCGGGGTGGCCCTCGAGGTCGCCTGGGAGCCGCCGACCGCCGGTGTGGTGCGCTCCGAGGTCGGCCTGTCGATCAACGTGGACCAGCACGGCACCTCCCCGGGAGCCGTCTACTGCGTCTTCGAGGACGACGGCGCGGGCACGGTGCCCGTGGCGCTCATCGACGGGCTGATCGAAGCCGGCGTCACCGGCTTCCCCAGCGGCGCCCTGGAGCGTCGGACCCTGGACCAGGGTCCTGCGGGCACCGGCTGTATGGACTTCAAGGTGGCGGCCCCGGTCGGGGTCGAGGTCGACGTGGTCGGGTTCACCCCGTGCGTCGACACGTCGGACTGTCCCGACGACCTGGAGTGCAACCTGGCGCTCCAGGTGTGCGAGTAGGGGTCAGGGCAGGCAGGACCGGTACAAGTCAACCAGGCCTGGAAGGTCCAGTCCGGTCTCGATGGCCTGAAGGAGGGCGAGCACGTGATCGTGATCGATCCGGGCTGCGCTACCCAGGAGCCCTTGCACGTCAGCCAGGTCCTGGGTCCGCCCTGCCAGGAGCTTTGCCACGACCAGGTCCGAGGCGGAGATCACCGGGACCCCGGGCCCCAAGAGGTGGGTGTCGCTGCGTGCGGCAAAGCTGCGCTCGAGCTCAGAGAGCGCCAGCACCACGTCGACGGGGAATTCTCGGGCCCGATGCCAGACCGGGATGACAAAGGTGCGGGCCACCCACTCCGCCAGGTCGTCGTCGACCCGCAGCGCAAATCCGTGTCGAGCCAGCATCTCGGCGAGGGCCGGCGCCTGAGCCGGCTCCAGCAACACCGTCACGTCCAGGTCCTGGGTCGCTCTGGGGACCCCGTGGGCGACCACGGCCTGGGCACCGAAGACGTACCAAGCGCATCCTGCTTCCTCGAGCGCCGCGGAGAGGTCGACCAGGACCTCAGAGACCGCCGACACGCAATCTCTTGTGCAGGTCCCGCATCCTCAGGTGCTCAGCGAGGTCCTCGCGACGGTCCTGGGCCGAAGGCCAACCCGGCTGACAGGCGGCGACGTGGGCACGGAGTGCATCCGCCGCAGCCAGCCGTTCGGGGCCAGTCAGGCGAGACCATCTCGCTTGCTTGCGGCGGCGCACGGCGGCCCAGTCGCGCCCCAGGTGCGCTCTCAGACCTGTCAGGTCCATCGTCAGCCGCAGCCGTCGGACTTGAGGTAGTAGACCTCGATGATCGCGCCTTCGTTCGGGTAGGCGTCGTCGGAGAAGACGATGGCGTTCAGATCGGAGTCGTAGACCCACCCGGTGCTGGTCGGGATGTCGTCGACGGACACCGCGATCGTGGACACCAGCGGGGAACCGGTCAGCGGGAAGAAGTCCGCACCGTCCATCGTGGCCGACGCCAGCTGCTGCATGTTGCTGGTCCAGTCGTCCTCGCAGATGGTCAGGAACACGCCGCCGGTGGCGGTGACCGCGTCGGCGAAGCTGGTGAAGGGCTCGGTGCCTTCGCCGCAGCCGCTGGGCAGGGGCCCGGCGATGGCGTGGAAGACGACCTTGTCCGGGTCGGACTTGAGGGCCTGGGCCTGTTCCACATAGGTCGAGTAGTGCCCCCCGGACTGCTCGGTGTCCCGGTTGATGGCGACCAGGGACAGCTTGGAGTCGGACCAGTTCTCGTCCTCGAACAGCCACCAGCGGCCTTCTTCGACCGCGGCGAGCAGAGACGTGAAGTTGCGGTCGTTGTCGCCGGCCGTCGATCCGCCGGCGATGGCGTCGATCACGATCTGCGCCGACTGCGTCGGGGAGTAGCTGTCGTCGAGGTACTGCACGTCGCCGTCGACGGTGCCGTCGGCGTTCCAGAAGAACGCCGCGCGGTAGTCGGCGTGGTTCTCCTGGAGGGTCTCGAAGAACACGTGCACGTAGTCCTGGAGCTCCTGGGCGAAGGTGCCGTAGGGGCCCTCGATCGCGACCTCGTTCACGTGGACCAGCACGGTGTTCTTGTTCTTGTCGCCGACCGTGAAGCTCAGGACGTTGGAGCCGTCGACCACGCCCTCGCCGGTGAGCGCGGCCGAGACCTTGCCGGCGTCGCTGGTGAGCTCGACCACGCCCACGTCGTAGTTCTGCTCGATGGGGGTGTAGCGAACCTGGATGTCCCGGCTGGTGAAGGGGGCCACGGTCCAGGGGAAGGGCTCCTCGAGGGTGGTGTCGGTGATCTGGTACACCTCGTCGTCGCCGTCCAGGCTCAGGCCCTCGATCAACAGATCAGCGTTGCCGGTGTTGGTCAGCGAGAAGGTGCCCTCGCTGAAGCACCCGACGGGCACGCCCCCGTAGTCGTACTGCTGGGACGAGATGGTCATGACCGGGCCCTGGCCCGCACCGCTCAGGGTCACGGTGACCTTGTCCGTCTCGGTGTTGTTGGGCCCCAGGGACACGCTGAACTCGTCGAGCATCGGGCTCGCAGTGCCCGGGGTCCACGTGACCACCAGGTCCTGGACCGCGCCCGGGGGCAGCGCGAACAACGACGGCGCCGTGACCTCGAGGCCCTCCAGCGCCGGCGGCACGAAGTCCACGAACATCAGGTCGTCTTCGCCAGTGTTGGTGACCAGCACCACCTGGCTCGCCGAGGACCCCACCACCTGATCGCCGAAGTCGACCTTTTTGGGGGTCACCTTGTAGGACCAGGCCAGCTCGGGCTCGGTGAAGGTCCCGCTGTCCACGGTGTCCGGGGTCGGCTTGCAAGCCACGACCAGCAACCAGATCATCGACACTTCGCCCGCTCCTCTCTCCCTGCACCCGCAGTTTGCGAGTGACGGCGCGGCTTTTCAACCCCCGACTGGCATCCGGGGGCGGACAAGCGCCGCGACACCGGGTCTATGATGCGGCCGTGACGCCTCCCGCTTCCTTTTTCCTGGCCGCCCTGCTCGCATGCAGCGGCGACGACACCACCCCCGTCACCGACTCGGGAACCACGGTCACCGACGACTCCGGGACCACCACCGACGACACCGGGACCACCGACACCACGTCGGCCTGTGCGACCCCGACCGTGACGTTCACCACCAGCGACGGCGCGGTCAACGATCTGACCGAGTTCTTCACGACCGGCGACTACCTGACCCTGGGTCTGGACGGCACCCTGGCGGTCTGCCCAGGCACCTGGTTCTCGCGGGTCCTGGTGCGGGCCAACGTGACGGTGGTGGGCCTGGGGGACACCCCCGAGGAGACGATCCTGTCCGGGGGCGAGAGCGGCACCATCCTGGACGTCCTGGGCCCCGACGTGTCCCTGGACGTGTCCAACGTCACCCTGGATCGCGGCGCTGGCCTGGACGTCGACCACAACTCGGGCGGCGGCGGCATCTACTGCGAACAGCAGGGCGTCGTCACGGTCCGCGACAGCCTGTTCACGAACAATTTCGCCAACGACGGGGCCGGCATGTACACCCAGTACTGCACGGTCGACCTGGAGAACGTCACCTTCCAGGACAACCTGAGCGAGGACGACGGCGGCGCACTGACCCTGTGGTTCTCGACGGCCACGTTGAACCAGGTCACCATCACCAACAACACGGCGCTCGACGGCGGCGCCATGGCGATGTTCTTCAGCGAAGCGACGGTGACGAACAGCTGGTTCGAGGGCAACACCGCGAGCATCTTCGCGGCCGGCATCTGGGTCAACGACTCGTCCATCACCATGGCCGACAGCACGATCACCGGCAACACCAACGACGGCAGCGACCACGGCGGTGGCCTGGTCGTCGACGGCAGCGCGACCCTGGACCGGGTGAACTTCACCCAGAACGACGCGCCCCTGGGCGGCGGACTCTACGTGTTCTTCGGGGCCACCATCGAAGGCACCGAGTGCGGCTTCAGCCTCAACACCCCCGACGACATCTACGTCGACGACGGCTCTGCAGGCCAGGGCGACAGCATCACCGCAGGCGGGAACTACTCCTTCAGCTGTGCGGACAACGCCTGCGTGGAAAACTAGCTGGGATACAGGGCCGCTCCCCCTGCCCGGAGCCCGCCGTGACCCTGGTGCTGCTGTCCCTCGTCGCCTGTGAGTCGGACAACGCGGTCAGTCGCATCCCGGAACCGCCGACCGTCTCGATCGTCTCCCCCGAGCCAATGGGCGTGGTGCGCAAGGGCGACGGCGGGGCCCTGTTCGTGGCCCAGGTGTCCGACTCCTGGGACCCGCCCCAGGACCTGGCGGTGACCTGGACCCTGGACCAGGGGGCCGAGGCACCGGGGACCGTGAGCGACGCCGGCGAAGCCACGTGGAACCTGGACGTGGAAGACTTGGACTACGGCGAGTACCGCACCGAGATCATGGTCATGGACACCGATGGGGACCTGGCCATCGCCGGGCTCCAGTGGGTGCTGGGCCCGCCGCTGAGCGCACCCCAGGTCACGATCACGTCGCCCGATGACGGCAGCCTGTTCGAACCCGGCACGGAGATCACCTTTCGCGGCGAGGCGGTGGACGACGTGATCGAGGACCTGTCCTATGCCTGGTCCAGCTCCATCGACGGTGCGCTCGCCGGTGCCCTGAGCGGCGGCGGCGAGAGTGCGCTGTTCACGGACGCCTTGTCCGACGGCACCCACACCATCGCCCTCGAGGTCACCGACGCAGACGACGAGGTCGGCATCGACACCATCGAGGTCACGGTCGGCGAGCTCCAGTCGCCCGCCCAGGTGGGCGACCTGGTCTTCAGCGAGCTGATGATCAACCCCAGCGTGGTCGCCGACGAGGTCGGCGAGTGGGTCGAGCTCTACAACACCGCCAGCTACGCCATCGACATCCTGGGCTACCGCTTCCACGACAACGACTACGACGAGTACACCATCGAGGACTCGATCGTCGTGCCCGGCGGGACCTACGTGGTGTTGTGCGCCGACACGAACCCAGCGAGCAACGGCGGCGTGACCTGCGACGGCCCCTTCAAGCGCAAGAGCGCCGACGCGCTGGCCCTGGGCAACGGCTCCGACGAGGTCATCCTGAGTCGGGACGACGGTGTGGTGATCGACGAGGTCTTCTACGACAGCGACTGGTTCACCATCTCCGTGGCCATCGGTCTGGACCCGATGTACCTGTCGGCCGAGAACAACGACAGCGCCAGCAACTGGTGCGACCAGACCACGGTCATGACCAGTGGCGGCGAGCCCGGCACGCCGGGGCGGACCAACGACCCTTGCTAGAGCGCCAATCAGGTCAAGTCCGTTCGTACTGCCGCTTTCTCGCGGAGATCGGCGTCTGGCGTTCCAATTCGCCCCGAATTGGGCCTCAGGGACTGGATTTCGGCTCCCAACCGGAAACTCAGCCGGACTTGACTCACCGCAGCGGAAGTTCAAGTCGACTTGACGCTCAGCGCCCGAGGGCTTCACCGAGTGCCGCCAGGCACAGGGTCACGTTGCGCCGGGTGCAGGCGCTGCCCATCAGGCCGATACGCCAGCGGTGACCGGCAAAGGCACCCAGGCCGCCGCCGATCTCCAGGCCGTGGTCTCGCAGCAGGCGGCCCCGCACGGCCTTGTCGTCCGCGCCTTCGGGGATCTGGACCACCGTGAGCTGAGGCAGGCGCAGCTCGGGCGCCACGGGCAGGGTCAGACCCAGGGCCTCGAGCCCGGACGCGAGCTGGGCCCCCAAGCTGCGGTGCCGCGCCCAGCGGGCCTCGAGGCCCTCGGCCAGGGCCAGGCGGCAGGCCTCGTGCAAGCCATAGAGGTTGTTGATCGGCGCGGTGTGGTGGTATGCCCGCTCGCCGCCCCAATACCGGTTGATGAGGGACAGGTCCAGGTACCAGGACTGGACCGGCACGGCGCGCGCCAGCACGTGCTCGAAGGCCCGAGCGGAGAAGCTGATGGGCGCCAGCCCCGGGGGCGCCGAGAGGCACTTCTGGGTGCCCGCATAGGCCGCGTCGACCCCGTGCTGATCCAGCGCAACCGGCAGGCCGCCGATGCTGGTGACGCAGTCGATCCCGAAGAACGCGCCCAGCTCGTCGGCCAGCTCGCGAAAGCCATCCAGGGGCTGCAGCACCCCGGTCGACGTCTCGGCGTGCACCAGGAACAGGGCCCGGAAGGACCGACCCGCGGCCGCAGCTCGGAAGTCGTCGACCGAGAACGCGTCACCCCAGGGCCGCTCCACCGCGACCACGTCGGCGCCGCAGCGCCGGGCCACCTCGCACATCCGCGTGCCAAAGACGCCGTTGACCCCCACCAGCACCCGATCCCCCGGCTGGAGCAGGTTGACCATCAGGGTCTCCATGCCCGCCGACCCCGTGCCGCTCATGGGCATCGTGAGGTCGTTGTCCGTGCCGAAGAGCTGGCGCAGCATGACCTTGCTCTCGTCCATGAGCGTCAAGAAGGCCGGGTCCAGGTGGCCGATGGTCGGCGCCGACATGGCGCGCAGCACGGCGGGGTCTACGTCGGAGGGCCCCGGGCCCATCAGCACACGATGGGGGGGATTCAGCGGGTTCACAGAGGGCCTCCAGGTGCGCGTGCCCGCCTATAGCGCGCTCAGGGCCGCCGCGACCTGGTCGGCCTCCTCGGTCCGTCCCAACCGAGTCCAGTGGTCCCAGGCGAGCTCCCAGGCCGCCCTGCGACGGGCGGGCTCGGCCACGTGAAGCCCTCCCCGCCAAGCGGCCCGAGCCACGTCGTCGTCGGTGAAGCCGGAGTCCGCGAGCAGCCGTCCCGCGACAGCCAGGTGCTCGTCCCACGCCGGACCCTCCACACAGGCCAGCAGGATGAGCCGGATCACCGCCTCGATGGGCCCCCGTCGCTGCTCCTGGGTGGTGCGCAGGCAGTCCTCGAGCATCGTCCGGGCCTCGGCCTCCGCACCCCGCAACAGCAGGACCTGGGCCAGGTTCACGCGGGGGATGAAGACCGCACCCACCGTGGTCTCCCGGTAGCGCCGGATGGCTTCGCGAAAGGACGCCTCGGCCTGGTCCAGGTCTCCGAGCTTGCGGGCCACATCGCCCCGATCGTTGGCACAGTCGGCCAGCCCCGCACGACTGCCCGCCAGCACGTGGTTGGCGGCGGCCTCGCCCAGGCACTGCAGGGCCTCCTGGGTCTCCCCGGCGAGCATGTGGAGGTCGGTCCGCTCCACCCAGCAACGGGCCTGACCCGCGGGATCCCGGGCCGCAACGTAGCGCGCCAGGGCCTGGTCCAGGTCCACCCGGGCCTGAGCGAGCTGCCCCTGCAGCCCCCGAAGCACCGCCCGCTCCAGACACAGCGGGGCCAGCTCTGTGTCCAGGCCGTGGGCCTGGGCGGCACCATGGGCCTCATCGAACAGGGCTTCGGCCCGGGTCATGTCCCCTCGCATCCGCGCGTCGATGGCCATGCGCCGCAGCCCCCGGGCCAGCACCAGTGGCCAGCCGTGCAGCCGGGCCGACTGGACGGCAGCATGGGCCTGGCGGATAGCGCCCGCTGGATCCCCGGTCATCAGCGCCAGGCGGGCCCGCTGGAGCAGGAGCTGCCCGCGCCGGTGATCCCAGGACTCGGTGCCGGACTCCTGGAGCGTGTGCTCGAGCTCTCCCACGACCCGGGCCGCACCCCAGGCATCCCCCCGGGCCAGGCGCAGCTCCCCCGCCGCCAGCAGCGGGTTCCGGGCCTCTTGCGGCTCTCCCGCCCGGCGCAGGTGACGTCCCAGCCGCTCCAGATCCTCTGGCGTGCTGCTCTCGGACAAGACCCGGGACGCCGCTCGGTGCCAGCGGGCCAGGCGGCCACCGTCTCGGGCACGCTGGATCAGGGTCTCTCGGAGCATGCCGTGCACGAACGCCCACTGTCCCGGGCCCAGGGCACGCACCAGGGCCAGCCGCAGCAGCCCCTCCCACAGGCCCGACGACGGGGACACACCCGCCAGCCGACAAGCGGTGCGCCACTCGTCGCGTCCCACGTCCAGCCCCAGCACCGCCGCGAGCTCCAGCGCGAGCCCGTCAGCCGCTGGACGACCGGCCAGCCATGGCCCGAGCCGGTCGAGCCAGGCCCGGTGGAGGTCCGGAGGCAGCGCCACCTCGACCCCCGACCGGAGCCTCAGGCCACCCTCGCCGGGGATCAGCAGCCCTGCATCGAGCCAGGCCGCGACCAGCTGCGTGGCCATGAGCGGGTTGCCGCCGCTCCGCCCGACCAGCTCGGCCTCGACCGTGCCCTCCATCAGCAGGAGCGCCTGGGCCAGCGCTCGGCAGGCCCGCGGAGGCAGGGGGGACACGGGGCAGGCGCGGACGCGATCGTGCAGGGCCAGGAGCTGCAGCTGGCGCTCCCGGTCGGGATCGGCGGCCACGTCCTCGTCTCGCACGGTCGCGACCACACAGACCTGGGCGTACCGGTTCAGCAGACTGGGCAGCAGAGCCAGGGTCTCGGGACCGTGGTGCAGGTCGTCCAGCCACAGGACCAGGGGCTCGCCCAGGCGCTCCAAGAAGCGCCCCAGCACGTCCCCACGGTCTGGCACGGTCTCGCCCAGGGCCAGGCGGGTCAACGCGGCGACCTCGACCGGGTCCTGCACACCGCGTTGGTCCAGCCAGGCCTGGACCCGACGCTGCACGGCGGACGGCGGCGCCCGGTCGCAGTGCAGCAGGCGCCGCACCAGGCGGACCGGATCCCCACCCCCGTCCGGGTCGTGGCGCAACACCACGGTCCGAGCCAGCCCCGCTTCGGCGGCGGTCTCGCACAGCCAGCGGGCGAGGGTGGACTTGCCGGTGCCCGCGGGCCCGGACAGGACCACGCCCCAGGGACGGGCTTCGTGGACGCTGTCGGCCAGAGTCCGCCACAGCACGGCCTGTTCAGCGGTTCGCCCGACCAGGGGCACCCGGCGCAAGCCCACCAGCCCCACCCAGGCCTGGACCGGCGGCCGAACCCCCGGGCTGGCGGGCGGCGGGGGCGAGGAAAGGAAGTCCACGGTGACCCGCTTGCCCCCCAGGGCCCGCAGCCCCCGCGCGGCCTCTGCGGCGCTCGCGGGCCGATCTTCCGGCCGCTTGGAGAGCAGGGCACGGAGCCAGGCCCCAGTGCCCTCTGGAAGGTCGAAGAGAGGAGTGAGGGCCGGCGGCGCCCGGAACAGGTGGGCACCCCGGAGCTTGCCGTCGGGCAGACCCGGGTACACCTCGGCCCCTGTCAGGCGCTCCCAGGCCAGGCAGCCCACCGCATACAGGTCCGTCCGTGGCCCCAGCTCCCAGCTGTGCCGCAGCCACTGCTCGGGTGCCTTGGCGGTGGGCGTGCCCAGGCCGACGCCCCCCTCGTCCCCGACCCGGGCGATGCCGAAGTCGGCGAGCCACAGCTGGGGGCGGTCCGGATCGCCATGCCACAGCACATTGCCCGCCTTGAGGTCCCGGTGGATCACCCCCCGGGCGTGGGCGTGGCCGAGCCCCGAGAGCAGCTGGAGCAGCTCGGCCCGCACCTGGGGCCAGTCCCGGGCCTGGAGCCCGCTCAGGTCGCCCTGGGCGCGGGCCATCACCAGGTAGGGCACGGTCGGCGCCTTGAGACCCAGGCCCGCGCGGGTGCCCTCGGGCAGCATCCCGTAGTCCAGCACCGGCACCACGTGAGGGTGGGACAGGCCTGCCACGGCGCGGGCCTCGAGGGCAAAGGCCCGCCGGTAGGTCTCCTGGGCAGCGATGACGTCGGTGACCAGCTTCACCGCGACCGGGGTGCCGCTCTCCAGGTGCAATCCCCCTCGGACCTCTCCCATGCCCCCACGACCGAGGGGCTCCTGGACCAGGTAGGGCCCCAGTCGCAAGCTCAGCCGGCCAAGAGCCCGCGGATCCAACCCGCAGCCTCTTCGGCGATGCGCCCGTCAGCCAGGGCATCGGGGCGGTCCGCGCCTGCTCGCCGTCCGAGCCCATCCACCGCGGTGAAGAGGGCCCAGGCCGCCAGGTCGCTGTCCTGGGCCGTCGTCCGCTCCCCGAGAAAGGCGTCCAACAGCCCCACGAGCTCCTCTTCGAGCCCGCGACACTTGCGCCAGATGTCGAGCTCCGGGGGCAGACCCTCCAGGGTCGCCGCCAGGCGCGGGTCGCTGTCCCACGGGGACAGCAGGGCGTCGGCCACCGCCGCGGCGGCCAGTGCGTCGTCGCCATTCGCCGCTTCGAGCAGCCGACCGCCCAGCACTTCCAGAGTCTGCTGGCGCAGGTGCACACAGACCGCCGACACCAGCGAAGGCTTGTTGGGGAAGTACTGGTACAGGGTGCCGATGCTCACGCCGGAGCGCTCCGCCACGTGGTTGGTCGTCAGCGCCTCGTAGCCGCCGCTCGCCAGGAGCTGGGCCGTGGCCTGCACGATGGCGTCGACGGTGAAGCGGCTCCTGGATTGTGTCGGCAGCTTTCGCGGGGTCAGCCGGGCCATGTCACTCCTCGGGACGCGCCGGTCTCTCCATCGGACCGGTGGGCCCGGTCTTCAGGACGGCTGGGGGGAGCAGGTCCAACCAGCCTAGTACCTCGTCAAGGGGGCTCTGACCGGTCCTCGCTTGCCCTCGAATCCCCTGGCGGCGGCGGCCTCCGCACCGCATTCGCGATGCCCGTTTGTCGGCCGCCACCACCAGGGGCTCCGATGGCGGCGCGAACAACCGGTCATTTCCCCCTTGACGAGGTACTAGTCGCTTCCCTCGAGCTGCATGGTCATGGACATCGCCATCTCGGCATCGATCTGCTGGCCTTCGCTCAGGATCTTGAAGGCGAAGTCCATGTCCACGGTCGCCAGGGATGCGGACGGGACCAGGTGACCCAGATCCAGGACCGACTGGCCGGTGCCATCGGACGTGAACCGCACCATCTCCATCTCGGCGCCCGGGGGCAGCGAGTCCATCTGGGGATTCGCCTCGAGGGGCTGCTGGCTGATCGCGACCTCGAGGGTGACCACGTTGTCCTGGATGTCGGCGAGCAGGTAGTCGGCCCGCTGGACGATCTTGAAGCCGCTGGAGTCGAGCTTGCTGAAGACCGACCACGTGGCGCCCACACCGACGGCTTCCTTGGGCACCGGTGCGGCCAGGTTCTCGGCGGAGTCCGAGAACGACGCCATCTGCTTGGCCAGGTCCGGCGGCGCATCGGGGGGCAGCTGGAAGTCCGCCTTCAGGGACTCGCCGCGGTCGGTGATGCGGGCATAGCCGCGCATGCCCTCCAGGGGCTGCAGGCTGGTCTCGAGCTCGACCAGCACCTGGGGGGGGAACCCGGCCGTGTCCGTGTTGCGGTCGACCGTCGCCTGGGTCACTGCGGCGTTGTACTGGATCTCGCGGCCAGCGACCTCGGTGACCTCCATCTCCATGTCCAGGATCATCGCTGGCAAGGCCATGCGGCCGGCGCTCTCGCCGGCGATGCTCATCTCCATGGCCATGAGCATGCGCATGCGCACGGACTCCTTCTGGCCCACCTGGGGGTGGTAGCGCAGGGCCTGGCGCGGCTTGGCGCCGGTGTTCGTCACCTCCAGCAGGACCCCTTCGTCAGGGATGCGGGCGACAAGGTCGAGGGGAATGCCCTGGGGCCCTGGCTCCCACAACTCGATCTCGGGCACCGGCGGTGGCGGCAGCAGGCCCAGGGCCCCGATGGCCTGGAGAGGATCGCTGTCGTCGCAGTGGTAGAGGTCCATGAACAGCTCGTGGGAGGAGCCGTCCGGGCAGGTGATCTGGACATGGTCGACCATGTGACCGTCGGCGACCGGGCCCTGGGCGCCGGCCATGACCGCCTCTCCGACCGGGTCGGTGCCGGGGCACGTGAGCTGGGCCAGATAGGCCCGCTGCCCCTCGGGGCCGCAGACCTTGAGGCCGGTCTCGACCGACGTGCCGGGTGCGGCCGCCACCGCCGGCGGCTTCTTCTCGCCACAGCCGACCAGGGTGAGCGCCCCGCCGATCAGGAGTGCGCTGGACAGATGTGGCGTGGTCATCGGGTCCTCCGGGGGCCGCATCCTGGCACAGGCGCCCTCGGCACACTTACAAGGTGAAGGCACGGTCGACCCGTGCGTCTGACCCCGCACACCCAGTCCCAGGTCCGTGATGGTCTCCCTGATTCCCCTGGTCCTCACCCTGGCCCAGGCCGCACCGCCTACCGCCCAGGTCCTGGCCGCCCTCAGCAGCCCCACGGGCTGGAGCACCCCCTCCACGAGCAAGGGCGTGGCCGTCTCCCAGAAGAACGTGCCCGGCCTGTCCGTGCCCGCGTTCCGCGGCGTGCGCACGGTGCCGGTGGACTGCGCCCGATACTGGCTTCGGGTCAGCAACCCCGACACCCACAAGGCCGTCAACGACATGCTCGAGGAGTCACGGGTGCTCAGCCGCAGCGGTGGCGAGGTGATCTTCACCCAGGTCGTGGACCTGCCGTTGATCTCCCACCGCTACTGGATCAACATCGCCACCAACGAGAAGAACGTCGACGGCCAGGAGGGCCACTTCCGCCAGAGCTGGTCGGCTCTGAACAAGAACGACTACCCAGCGGTGCGCGACGAGATCGAGGACGAGTACGGCGCGGTCTTCATGGCACTGAACTATGGCTTCTGGGACCTGAGCCCGGCCGGACCCGGCAAGTGCACCGTGACCTACGCCGCCATCAGCGATCCCGGGGGCAACATTCCCGGCGGGGCGGGCTCGTGGGCCAGCGAGAAGAGCCTGCCGGACAACATCAACGCCTTCTTCGAGGCGGCGAAGTAGGGCCAGTGGGGTGACTGCCCTCAGCTGGCTGCTCCTCGCCACGCTCCCGGTCCACGGGGCGACCCTGGCCCAGGCCCGGGCCGCCGAGCGAGATGGTGCCTGGAATCAGGCGGCTGGGCACTACGAGACCCTGGCCCGGGAAGGCTCGGGGCCGGCGGTGCGTCGGCTCGCCTGGCTGCACGCCCGACAGGACGCCGACGGGGACTGGGACGGGCTCGAGGCCCTGGACCAGAGCCGGCGCGGCCAGGGACGGGACGGCGCACTGGCCGTGCGCGACGATCCGGGCGCGTCGCCCCTGGTGCAACAGGAGGCAGCCCTGTGGCTGGCGGGTCAGGCCCTCGATCAAGGGCACCTGGACGAGGCCCTGGTGTGGACAGACGGGGTCTGGCGGGTCCGCGAGACCCTGCCGCGCCCAGTGCTGGGCCAGCTGGTGCGGCTGCGAGCGGAGGCCTTGGCCGCTGCCGGTCTCTACGACCAGGCCCGCCAGGTCGAGTCCACGCTCGAGGTCCAGAGCGCAGCGCCTCGACCCAGCCGCACAGACCGCATCGAGCGGGCGGCCCGGCACCAGGCCATCGCCTGGGGAAGCGGCCTGGTGGGCGGCGTGGTCGTGGTCGGACTGGTCCCGGCGGCCTGGCGCGGATGGCGGCGGCGCCCCTGGCCCCGCCCCTTCGGCCTGATCCCCCTGGTCCTGCTCCTGGCCGGGACCGCGGCCCTGGTGGAACAGCGAGAGCCGGGAAGCGGCGCTTGGGCGGTCCCGCTGACCTTGCTGGCCGTGGGGGTGCACCTGTTGAGTGCGGGGGCCGGTCGAGGCCGTGGACCCTGGGGTCGGGCAGTGGTCGGCGCGGCGGCCGCAGTGGCGACCCTGGCCGGCGCCTGGGTCTGCCTGTGGCGGACCGACACACTGGCCGCGGTGGGGCTATGAGCGAGCCTGCGCCCGGGCTGACGCGGCTGCGACGAGGCCACGCACCCAATTGTTCCAGCGCCGGCGCCTTCGTGGGCATCGCCTTGGGCAGTGCAGTCGCGGCGGCCGCGATTCTGAACGCCTTTGCCGCCCGCTTCCTGGGGGAGGGGTCGGGCGGGACAGCCCAGGGTGGGGCGGGGCCTCGGCTGCGGGACGAGCCGGACGGCGGCGCGCTCCACGACCCCGAGACCGGCGCCCTGCTCCACGTCGACCCTGCGACAGCAGCCCGACTCCGGGCGCAGGGCGTGCCCGGGTGGGGCGCAGGGACCGCGCCGAGCGGGGCCCTGACCGCGCCGACCGAGGTCCACTTCGCCGTGACGGAGCGGTGTCCTGCGGCCTGCGACGGCTGCTACCTGGACGCCGGGCCGAACCGCGGCGGGCAGGTGCCGGAACGGGCGGCGCTGTTCCACGACCTCGAAGCCCTCGCCGCCCAGGGGGTCTTCGAGGTGGCCTTTGGTGGCGGCGAGGCCCTCCTGCGGGACGACGTGGTGGCCCTGTGCGAACACGCCCGCGACCTGGGCCTGGTGCCCAACCTGACCACCAGCGGTTTCGGCCTGACGGCAGAGCTCGCCTCACGGCTGGCGCCGATCGTGGGCCAGGTCAACGTGAGCCTGGACGGGCTTGGCGACGACTACGTCGCGGTGCGGGGCTGGGACGGCACTGGGCTGGGCCTACGAGCGCTCGAGCTGCTCCAGGGCGCTGGGATCCGGACCGGGGTGAACACGGTCCTGTCGCGGCACACCTGGGCCAGCCTGGGGTCGCTGGGCGACCAGCTGGCCGCCCGGGGCGTGCGGGAGTGGCAGTGGCTGCGCTTGAAGCCGGCAGGGCGCGGCGCTTCGGTCTATCGGGACCAGGCCTTGACCCCGGACCAGGCCCTCGGGCTGTGGCCCCTCGCCCTGGAGATCGAGGCCCGGACCGGCCTCCTGCTGCGCTGGGACTGTGCCCTGGTGCCCTGGCTGGCGGCCCACGATCTGCCGGCGGCCCGGCTGCGGCGGCTCGGCGTGACCGGCTGCACCGGCGGCGAGACGCTCCTGGCCCGCCACGCCGACGGCAGCTGGGCACCGTGCTCCTTTGTGCCGGGCCAGGCCGCGAGCGACCCGGGCAGGGCCTGGCTGGACGGCGACACGCTCCAGGCCTGGCGGACCCGTGCCGCCGCACCCCCAGAGCCCTGCGCCAGCTGCGATCACCGCACGGTGTGCCGCGGCGGCTGTCGTGCCGTCGCTGCGTTCGTCACCGGGGACCCGCTGGCGCCGGACCCCGAGTGTCCCCGGGTGCGGGCTTGAAGCCCCTCGGCGCTCCCGTGAAGTCCCGGTCCCGGCCCCGCTGGGCGCTGGGGCTGGCGGTCGGCGCCGGGGTGGCGGTCCTGTCCTACGCCGGCCAGCGGCTGGGGGCGTGGGGCCTGGGAGAACCCGCGCCAGGACTGGCGGTGGCGGGGGTCTACACCGCGTATTTCTGGCGGCTCGGGCTGGCCGCGCTGCATGGGCTGGTCGCCGGGACTGCAGCGGGATTCCTGGTCTCTTCGGCTCGGGCCGAGCGCTTGCTGGGCCCGGCGGGTCCGGTCCTGGCGATCGCGATCGCCGGGTGTGCCGCGAGCATGGTGTGGGTCCCGTGATGGATGCCCACCTCTTTGCGCTCCTGGAGCGGGTGCACGGCCACCTGGCCTTGCTCGGACTGGCGGTGTTGGTGCACCCGGTGATCAGCCTGGGTCGCGGGGGTGCCCTGCGGCGGGGCACCTGGCTCTCCGCCGTGATCGGGGTCGCGATGCTCCTGCCGGCCTTTGGGCTGGGCCTGGGGATCTACCCGGCCTGGCGCACCCAGGTGAAGCCCGACCTGGTCCAAGATGCCCTGGGGCTCGCCCTGGCCTTCGAGGTCAAGGAGCACCTGGCCTGGTTCTCGCTGGTCAGCGCGCTGGGTGGGGTCGCGGTGCTCGGGACAGCGGGGGGCCTGGCCGGCGGGCGACGGCTGGGCCGCTGGCTGCTCGGGGCAGGCGTCGCCTGTGGGGCCGTGACCGCGGGGCTTGGGATCTGGATCGCCGGCGGGGTGTGGGCGGCGTGGTGAGGGCGCTCAGCGCACGCTGATCGTGAAGGCATCGATCACGTTCCCGTCCAGGTCGTAGGCGGTGAAGGTGCCTTGGGTCGGGCCCAGATCGGCGATCACGTAGTGCTCGACCGCGTTGGCCACGACGTTGAACCACTCGGGGGAGAATTCGTCATAGAGCGGCGCCCCGGCGCCGCCGGTGACCAGGTGCACGGTGCCTTCGCCGTCGGCGGCCTGGGCCCCGGCGGCGATGGGCAGGCTGCGCTCGTAGACGTGGTTGTGTCCAGCCACGACCAGCTCGACCTGGTGGGCGTCGAACCGCGTGCCCCAGACGTCGCGCAGCTCGTCGTAGGAGCCGTGTCGACTGCAGGTGCTGTACATGGACTGGTGGTGCATGGCCATGGACCAGGCCAGCTGGGAGTCCCCGAAGACCTGGTCGATGAAGTCCGGCTGGTCGTAGTCCCGGTGGTCCAGGTTCGGCACGGTGTCGTTCAGGCTCACCAGGGTCAGGGGGCCGAGCTCGGCGTGGAACCACTGCTCGTTGCCCGGCAGCCCGAAGTTCGCGAAGTAGCTCTGGGCCAGGAACTCGTGGTTCCCGTGGGCTGGGATGAGGGCGCGGCGGGTCAGGATCTCGCCCCCCGCCTCGAGCCAGGCGTCCCACTCGGGCAGGTCGGACCCCCGCTCGGTCAAGTCGCCGCTCAGGAAGACCGCGTCGGGCTCGTGGCTGTCCATGAGCGCCAGCACGGTGCCCCAGGTGCCGTAGGAGCCGCGGCTGTCGCCGGCCAGGGCCACACGCAGGCTGTCGGTGCTCCCGGCGGAGGGCGGGGTGGTGAAGCTGTGGACCGGGGACCAGGCCCCGTCGCCGCCGACCCGGTAGTGGTAGGTCGTGTCCGGGTCGAGCAGCCCGCACAGGCGGACCTCGTGCATCCGGGCCTCGTCGGCCGTGCCGTAGAAGAAGCTGTGGCCCTCGACCCGCTGGTCCAGAGCGTCGGCCGAGGTGCCGAACTCGACCACGCTGGTCAGGGTGAGCAGGTCGGTCCGCCACAGCATGCTGACCGAGCGGGACGGGTTCGCCGAAGGCCAGCCCAGCCGGACCAACGTCGGGGTGGGGTCGACTCCCAGGGTGTCGCTGTGGGGATCGGCGGGGGTGCCGTCGTCGCTGGCGATCAGCGGCGGGCGCAGGACCGCCGGGTCACAGTCCTCGAAGACGCCGTCGCCGCTCGCGCCGCTGTCGACGCTGTCAGAGCCCCGGCCCAGGTCCAGGAAGCACGCGGAGAGTCCGATCAACCACATCCACCCACCCTAACCGCTGACCGGTTCGGACTGGACGATGCCCAGCCGACGGGCCATGGTTGTCTCCCGGCCTCCTCCACCCGGCGCCTATGTCCTTGCTGTCCCTGGTCCTGATCACCGCCTGCGGCCCCGAGCCGGAGCACGTGACCTGGCCGCCGCCCCCCCTGCCCCAGGGCGCGGACAGCGGAACGGTCGCGGACAGCGCCCCACCCCAGTCCTACGCCGGTCCGGCCTACCAACCCTGTGTCAGCCCGGCCCAGTGCGACCCCGGTAGCGACTGCACCCACGTGCCCGGCTTCGCCGGGACCTTCTGCTCGCCGCCTTGTGATGGCCAAGGCGACGGCAGCGAGTGCGCCCTGGACGGCAGCCTGGACTTCGACACGGTCTGCCTGGACCACGGCCGCTGCGCTCGGACCTGTGGCGATCCGGACACGTGCCCGGAGACCCTGGAGTGCCAGGCCGTGGGCGACCCGGCCACGGACCTGTGCGCGGGCGAGCCCTTCGGTGCCGCCGGGTTCTACGGGGTCTGCACCCACCCCAACATCGACGGCGCCGACTGTCCCGAGGAGTCCAGCTGCTTCGGCGGGGACTACATCGGCATCGAGACCGGCATCTGCCTGCCCTGGTGCGACGACCTCACCTGCCCCGCCGCCCCGGAAGACTCCAGCGGCACGTCCCCCCTCTGCTACGACATCGGCTTCGACCACCCGCTGTGCGTCCTGCTCTGCATCCCCGGCAGCAGCGAGTGCCCCACCTCCCAGGAGTGCCTGGACCTGGGCGGATTCGGCCTGTGCGTGCCGCCCGGCGCAAAGAGTCCGCTGTGACGGCGCTCTGGTGGCTCCTCGTCGGCCCTGCCCTGGCCCGCCCAGAGGCCCCGACCGCGTTCTGCGAGGTCTACCCGGACGTGCCGACCTGTGTGACCGGCGAGACCGCGTGCACCACCTGCCACGCCCTCAGCGGACCGCCGGTGCACAACGACTACGGCGCTGACATCGCCCTGGCGCTGACCCCGGACACGGACTTCGTCGACGACCTGGCCCAGGCGCTGCGAGCGGTCGAAGACCTGGACTCCGACGGCGACGGGCCGACAAACCGCGAGGAGCTCCAGGCCGGTGCCGAGCCCGGCTTCGACAGCACCACTGCGCCCGAGTGTGGGGACCAGACCGACTTCGACAACGCCTGGTTCGACGTCGGGTCCTACGACCACGCCTTTGCCTACAAGCGGGTGATGCTCGACTTCTGCGGGCGCAGCCCCCGGTACGAAGAGGTCCAGGCCTTTCAGGACGCGCGGGATCCCGGGGCGCTGCTGAGCGAGACCCTGGACCTGTGTCTGCAGGGTCCCTACTGGCAAGAGGTGCTGGAGGAGCTCGCCATCGGCGTGGTCCAGCCCGCCGGGCCGGCGACGGACCTGAACATCCTGGGCAACTGGGAGTGGGACGTGCGGCTGTTCCGCTACGCGATGTCCGGTGACCGCGATGCCGGCATGGTCATGACGGCCCAGACCTATGTGGTGGAACAGGACGGGCAGCTGGTCGAGATCGACGAGCCGCGGGGCGAGCTCGAGGAGTACGCCCAGCCCCTGCCGGCCGAGCACCGCTATGGGCTCATCACCACCCGCTATGCGCTGGCCATGCGCGTCATGTTCACCGACGTGCCGCGCACGCTGGCGGCCCACACCTATCGGCAGCTGCTGGGGCTGGACATCGCCCGGAGCGAGGGCCTGTACGCCATCGACGAGGCCGACGGCGCCTATCCGTGGCCCGCGCCGCTCGACGTCGACGACAAGGGGGTGTGGCAGGAGGAGTGCGCCGGGTGCCACGCCACGCTGGACAGCCTGAGCTACCCCTGGGTCCGTTACAACGGCATCGACCTCGAGGGAGACACCACCGGGGTGTGGCTCGAAGACCGGGCGACCGACATCCTGCCGACCACCGACGGATGGATCCTGGGCCAGGAGGTCGAAGGTCCCGAAGCCTGGGTGGCGATCGCGGTGGCCAGCGACGAGTTCTCCGAGAACACGGTGGAGATGTTCTGGAACCACCTCTTCCGGCGCTCGCCCTACACCTGCGACGAGGATGACTTCGACGCGCTGTGGACGGCGTTCCGAGACGGCGGCCGCAACGTCGACGACATGCTCCGGGCCCTGATCCTGACCGACGCCTACGGCACGCCGTGACCTGGACCCGCCGGCGGGTGCTGAAGACCTCGGGGGCCGCGGCCGCTGCACCAGTCCTGCCCGGCTGCACGACCGGCACCTCCTGGAGCGCGCCGGACTGCACGCTGGACGAGGTCGTGCAGAGCTTCTTCGCCGAGCCCTACGATGCCTTCGTGCCCCTTGCCCGATGGCTGGGCGAAGGTCTGGGGGAGTCCGAGCTCTACGCCGCAGCCATGAACGCAGCAGCACGCTGGGTCTGGCCCGGCGACGACATGCACGCCGCGATGGTCGTGAGGGCCTGCCAGCTGCTCGGGGCACGGCTGGCCGAGCCCGAGCGCTGGGTGCCGCTGTTCTGGGCCTGGGACCAGGTCCATGGCGCGGCGGGTTCGGACGACCTGGCGCCCCACGACGCCCGCGGGACCTCGTCGACCGACGACGCCCAGGCCGGCCTGGAGGAGAGCTGGGATCGGTGGGATCCGGCCGCCGCCGATGCCTATGCCGCCGAGCTCTACGCCGTCGGAGGACGCCCCGCGGTGCTCGAGCCGCTGGCCCGGTACAGCCTGCGCAACCACGACTGGTTGGGCCACAAGGCGATCTGGGTCGCCTATGCGCTGCGCAGTCTCGACGACTTCGGCTGGGGCTGCGGCGAGTGGGTCGTGCGCAGCCTGGCCCGGACCATCGCCTCCCAGGAGGAGTCCGCGGACACCAGCGCCTACGAAGCCAACCTGGCCCGGCTGGAAGAGGTCCCAGATGGCTGGCGGGACGGCACGGACCAGCCCGAGCGCGTGCCCGAGCTGCTGGCCGCCTTGCGGAGCAGGGACCAGATGGGATGTGTCGACGCCCTGCTGGACTGTCTGCACATCGGCGTGAGCCCCCGGACCTGCTGGACGGCGATGGCCCTGCACGCCGTCGAGCAGGGCCTGCGGTGGGGGGAGGGCTCCTACAGCGTGCACCACCTGGACACCCTCAACGCCCTGCGACACCTCCAGGACCTCAGCGACGACGAGGACACCGCCCGGCTCAGCCTGCTCCAAGGAGCCGCCTGGTCCGCCGACTTCCAGGCCTTCCAGAGCGGGGACCCCAAGCTGGAGGAAGGCCTGGACACCCTGGCGCCCGCCGAGGGCGAGACGCCCACCCTGGACGCCTGTCTCGAGGCGATCGGGGGCAGCGTGAGCGACGTCGCCCGGATGCTCCTGGCCTGGCAGACGGCAGGCGGGTCCGCCCTGGACTTGATCGACGCCTGGGCCCCGGTCGCCGGCCTGCGTCAGGCCAACGCAGACCAGCACCGCTTCAAGTTCCACGCCGCGCTGCTGGAGGAGGCCGAGGCCTGCCTGCCGGAGTGGCAGGGGCGCTTGCTCCTGGGCATCCCCCTGCGCAGCCCGAGCGCCACCACGCCACTGTGGGAGCGCCACGAGGAGGCGCTGGAGATCATCGCCGGGCTGTAGCGACTGGACCGGACCCGCTCGAGGGGTGAGCCTGACGATCGCGTGGGACGTCGCGCCGCAATCGGCGTCGCTGGCAAGGCGCGGCGACGCAGTCGTGGCCGAGTCACGCCCAGGAGCCAGAACGTCGCCAGCGGCGTCGAGGGCAAGCGAATTCCCGCGAACTTCAGACTCACACCACTAGCTCGAATCCCGAAA